>Ga0307947_1000192_pt1 | contig 38322 bp, 41 predicted proteins | sample OrgLakmetagen232_FD_201840 | JGI IMG/M metagenome (GOLD analysis project Ga0307947, IMG submission 201840) | Saline water microbial communities from Organic Lake, Antarctica - #232 | ecosystem: Environmental > Aquatic > Non-marine Saline and Alkaline > Saline | place: Antarctica: Organic Lake...
CATGCACCTGTGCCACAAACGGAGCGCAACAAAGGCAGACAGAGAAGCTAGTGTGTTCAGTCACAATTTGTGTCCTCCCATCCAACCTCATTGCTCATCCCTGAGATCACTGCCTCTGCAGGCTTCTTTGTGTACGTACGTACGTGCGTCCTAACGTTTGCAGCCACCTGCACCCTCCACCCGCACGCCGGCAACCCTCCTGGATGCTTGCATCTTTGGTGGGGCTCTGGCTAGTGTGAGCACTAGTTGAGAGCCTTGCCTTAATGCACGCTGGTGACATCCAGTGTAGACTTTTACTTTTTTTGCATCTATCGATGAAGAGAGAGCCTTGCTGCAAGGGCTGCTGTTTCTGGATAGAAAGCAAAAAATACCTACCTGGATGCTTGCGTGTAGTGTTGGCCAGGACCGTATATACACACCATTGAAACAGTATGTATGGTGATTTCCCTGCCAAAAATACCGTATATACTCTGTATATACCTATAAATGTATGGTTCTAGCCAACCCTACTTGCGTGTCATGACAAGGATCAGCCTAATAGCCTTTTCATAAGATTGCTGCTGGAGGATAGACGAGTATCGAACAATTCTGAATGCTTGCATTGAATGATGAAGGATCAGCCTCATCACAAGGAAGCTGCCACAGGATAGATGAGCATCTAACACCTACCTGGATGCTTGCGTTCATGAAAGAAGAGCCTGAGCCTGCCTCTGGCTTGGCTGCGCCTGAGCCACTGCCGTGCTTCCAGAGAAGGACAGGTGCGAGCTCGGATGCCAGTGCATGCGCGTCCATACCTGCTTTTGCGTCAGCAGACAATTGAGGGTCTTCATGGTTGGGTGTCAAAGTCATTGAATGAGCTGGGGCAAGTGTGTGAGGTGAGAGGTGTGAGTGTGTGAGGTGTGAGGTGTGAGGTGTGAGTGTGTGAGGTGTGAGTGTGTGAGGTGTGAGTATATGGGTAGTGAGTGTGTGAGTAGGAGTGTGAGCAGTGAGCTTGTGAGTAGCGTTTGATTAATCGACAATGATAAACCCACGCTCCTTGTGGGACCCTAACAAATGTGCAAAGATCCTCGAGCAAACACTCGTAAAATAACAAGACAGTGAAAAGGAAGTAAGGAAATCATCTCACCTGTAGCGTTGGACACGGCCGTAATGCGATGGCATGTCTCAATCTGCAAACAGAGGAGAGGTACATAAATTGGCAGCTGTGTCTTGCGTGTTTTTTGCTTACATACTTGACAGCACGTGACTAATCGCAGCCGACGCTTTGGCAGAGACGCATGGGGCTAAGGCTGTTATAGGCATCGTACAAGAGACATTGTCCGCTGTCGTCCGCCATCCCTGGACAGCTAACCTTTAACAACATAGTTCTGTCTCTGGCCTCTGGGTGCAAGTTCACTTTTTATGACGTCAAACTGCAAAGTCCTTCCTGCTAAACCATCCTTCACAGCAACACAGACGCTGCTGAAGCTTGTGAGCTCACGCACCAGCACTCGGAGAGCAGACAAGTTTGCCAGAGGCATGTCCGCCATCACGGCCTTGGCTAGTGCTGGATCAGATCCTGCAGACCCTGCAGCAATCCACTGCTCTGCCAGCCTGCAAGGACAAGGATAGCAAACAGTTTGATTGTTTTAGCAGTGCACAACAGGCCTAGTGCACGAGCCATCTTTTTGCATGACCAGGGTCCATTACTATCATTGTCAGCATACGTCGCTAAAAGACAGCACGTAAAATATCATCACAAAGCAGTCCTAGCCAACCCTGCTCACTGATGGACAGGGATGTATTTTATATAAACACACCACAGAGCCACTGCTTGATGTCTCACAACTTGCGTTCAAGCATTTCGCTGCTACCCTACAAGCGTAAGCAGTCCAAATCCAATGAGCATGACAATGACAAGTGGTTTATTGCCCACATGACAGGATAGCCTTTGTTTGTTGAAACAAAACAACGACGGACGTTCCAATTAATTTACAGGAGGAGGGAATGGGGGCACTACACACACACACACACACACACATAGGCTCTACACAGAGTTCAAGAGGAGGAGGAAATGGGGGCTCTACACACACACACACACCCATAGGCCATACACACACCCACGGGCTGTACACACGCACACCAACAACAGGATCTGCACAGGCTGTAAACAGAGCTACAACAATCTCCACACACACACACACACACACACACATACACACACACATACACAAACATACACACACAGGCCTTGCACTGAGTAATTCAGGCTGTACCTGCTTACGCAAGGCCACCCAGGGTCACACACAGCAGACTCACTTCTTAGTCAGAAGGGGCTCGTCCAAGGACGCCAGGATGTGCTTGATAATAGCCGCTGCCATCACAGGGTCCATTCCGTTTGGCACCAAAACAGAGCTCCCTGCTCGTGCACAGGTCACCACACCGACCAGTTGTACACAGGTCACCACACCGACCAATTGTTGCGTTCAAAGTCAGCAATGAGGGACGAGGGACAAGAACCGGGTAGTCAAACAGACCACTTAGGCAAGACCACCGATCAATGAGCAAATTGTTGCCTTTTCCTCTACACAGCATGGCCATCGAAAAAGGCGTCGAACCAGAGGAGGGTGCGCACCGCGCGCGTATGCATGAAATACGAGTGTGTTGTGGCATACATCTGTGTAAGCGTGTCAGTGTCTGAGAGGGCTGACAAAAATGGTCCTGTGGCCTGTTCTGATAAAGATACATGAGGCCTGTTCTGATAGGGATACATGAAAGCCCTGAAATGGTCTGTGGCCTGTTCTGATAGGGATACATGAAAGCCCTGTAATGGTCTGTGGCCTGTTCTGATAGGAATACATGAAAGGCCTGTAATGGTCTGTGGGCTGTTCTGATAGGGATACATGAAAGCCCTGTAATGGTCTGTGGGCTGTTCTGATAAGGATATATAAAAGCCCTGCAATGGTCTCCTCTCCCCCACCTAGCAAAGCAGCAAGTGACTCCGTGACATCCTGCGGGATTGCGTCTGTCTTGAAGAGGCCTGGTGTGTGCAGACCCTTGCATACCAGCACGGTGCAGCAAACGAGCAGGGCCTGCGGGCATGGCTTGGACTGGAACTCCTGCTTGCAGATCACCTGCACGAGCAAAACACGAGTACTGTTTCTCCTGAGACTGGGTCAAGAGTTTTGAAGATCCCGTTGCCCCCCATGGGGCCCGTAGGTGTTCGTTTCTTAAGCGCGACTTCCCAGCTGTGCTGCGTTGTGCACGAGCGAGCCAGTGATAAGAGCATGGGTCACTGTCTCGCGTCTTTTTATGTACCGTACTTTTCTGAACTCACCCCGAGTAAATAACGTTTTTTGCCCTCCGACGTGATATCGGCATCGTAAAATATATATTAATTCAGAGGCTCCAGGGTTTCCGGGGTTTGGCGGAAAAAAATTTGGTGGGTGGCTGAACAGCGATGAGCGGAGAAGGCCCCCCCCCGCCCCCCCCGCTCCCTTCCCAGGCCCCGCCCCAGCCCCAGCACCAACACCATCCCCAGCAGCAGCAGCAGCAGCAGCACCGGTTGCGCCCAAAGGTGTATTCCAGCGGACGTTCAAAAGCTTTTTCGTCAAGTTGGCAGAGGAAAAAGCAGCATTGCAGCAGCAAAAGGAGGAGCAGAAAGCCGACCTAGCCAGGCTGCAGCAGAAGAGGAGCGGCTCAGCGTGAAGCAGAAGCACACATGCACACGCACAACAAGCTGAACACGCACACGCACAACAAGCGTGAAACAGAAACATACATGCACACGCACAAACAAGCAAGTGCACGCATACACATACACTTGTATAGGCACTAGCTGGGTAAATGCCCACCGCGGCTGGTGCAGGGAAGGCTAAAATATTAATTTACAGGGTCCGGGGTTACCCGGGGTTACCTTAAGTATTTCTGATATTTGGGCACCGGGGTGAGTACGGTAAGGTACGGTACTATAATCAGGCTTGTCAAGGTACGCCGTACTTCAGCTGAGACTGACCGTTATTACGGTACCGTACCGTAATATGCCGTACAATACGGTACAAGTACGGTCTTTTTGAAAAGACGGTGTCCAATTGCACAGTACGGTGCCACCATATATATGCGGTCTGACCGTAGAATGGTCTTTATCAATGGTCTTTTTCAACTAAATTTGACAATCAGTGGATATAAAGAGTGCATTTTGGTTATGTCATTGTAGCATATTTGATTGAGCGAGTCCTTTCAGAACATTTTTCGGCTGAGGGTTCAGCGACGGTAGGCAGGATAGAGGAGCGTTTATTGTATACTGGTAGAATGACTTTTAAGTTATTCAGATTAGGTTGCATGGTGTTCATGGGCGTCGTTGAGTAGGGTAAGGTGTGTCACGAAGACGACAAGACACATTTGTAGGGTTGGCCAGAACCGTATATATTTACACCGTATATGACCGTATATTTGGTGACTTCCCTGCCAGAAATACCGTATATACACCGTATATATATGGTTCTGGCAAACCCTACACATTTGGTGGTAGAATACGGGTTTACATGGTCTCAGTTGCGGTCGGCAGTTGCAGCGCTAGAAATATAGAGACACAAATAGGAGTGATGGCACAAAGCCTGGATCTAGAAGTTAAGCTCAGGTATAAAATATGATGTTAAAGTTGAACAGAAGTAGACTTATGATGTCAAAACAGCATTCGGAAGCTAGCAATGGGGAAGCACACAATTCGAGTGTTGTGATATGTATTGAACTTATCAGTTAATGCAATGACACTGAGGAGTGCTACAACATGTTTTTGAGGTTGAGGTTCCATGTTGGATTTCGCTTTTCCTATTTAGGATGATGTTCAAGGTAAATAGAAACAGGCCCGTGATGTCAAAACAACACGCCGGCGTTTTGTCCACCTTTTGTTTCTGGGCACTCTTGCAATGTAAGAACTGGACATAGAGAGATTTAGCAGGAATTGGACACGGTAATGAGCTAATACACAATTCTGCAATTAGCATTTTGATATCAATGCCGTGTCATTATCCCTGCAGAATTCTTCATGCGACTGTGTAAAGCAAGAAATGGAGTGCAACGTCTGCCTTTGGGTTTCCATGCAAGCCTCTGCTGGGCCCTCCCCCCAAGCTGATGCAGCCCCAACCCAGTCTCAGGGTCGTTCAGGGAAGCAATGTGTGGCATCAGCACATGGGAGGAGCAAACTGTGGAGCGAAAATGGGAGGTTTTGGGGTGGAGAGGCATTCTGAGGCCATTTTTGCACTGCCAGTGCCAGCATGGCACTGTACCGTACACTGTACCGTATTCTACCGTAATTTCAATAAATGGTGTGACAATTACTGTAGTACGCCGTATCTTAGCTAGCGCGGTCTGTACCGTACAAACTGTTCTCGTACCGTACCATACAACTCGACAAGCCTGACTGTAGCGCACATGCCCCTTTCTATTTGCATTTATGGGTGGACCTTTTTGGCGGTGGGGTGCCGGAAGTTTCAGAGCGGGGCTCTTGATGTGGTGTGCAGACTTACCGCCACACGCCGGTCTTGGGTTGCAAGCCGCCTTAGGTTATCATATGCAGCACTGCTGGCCTCTTTGGTCATCCTTCCAAGACTGCGTGCGATTTGAAGGGCAGGTGTGAGGAGTAGCTGGGGGGCAGAGGGATTGGCAGCAGCGATGCACTGTTCTCTTTTCCCCTATTCGTTCCTTGTACATGTAAGACGAACACGCAGCATTGTGTATTCTATCATTGTTTTGCTTGGAGTTCATTGGCCAGCTTTAGTGATTAAAAGGCGGGAAATTTCTGCAATTACGTGGGCTTTTGCTTGGGAAAACACAACATTGGTAGAATTATAAATGTTCGTGAATGGTGGCTAGGCCTCTGATTTTGTGAAGGTTTTGTTTATTTGACGGAACACAGATGCAACCTGCAAGGCTGTTCGTTGGCATAACCAAGCATGCAGAGGCGCAGCTGCTACACAGGCTCTCACTCACTCAGTCAGTGCTCCACGCAGCTTTGATGTGGTGTTTCCCTCCCCACTTGTGATTGCCTCCCCATTTGTGTTTTGCTCGGCGGGAGTAAGGCCTGCAGCTTGCTGCTCTTTCTCAATGCCTGTGTTTCAGGGAATGTGCGCGACACATTTGGTGATTGGAGCGTGCAGTTTTAAGGTTTGTGTTTTTAACAGGTAATCAAACCTCCAATCCAGTTGCTCTTTCTCAATGCCTGTGTTTCAGGGAATGTGTGCGGAAAATTTTGGTGATTGGAGCGTGCAGTTTCGAGATTTGTGTTAACAGTTAATCCAATCTTCAATTCATTGTATGCACCATGCTCGTACACAAATGCACAGAATCATCAAAATTGAAAGGTGAGAGTGTCACACTGACACGAGACAATGGACTTGGTCACATTTTTGTGTCAATAGAAATCAGATCGTTAAGCTTATCTTGACACTCATGGCGCCTGCAGAGCCTGCTCTACTCAGGCCCTCGACATTGATTAGCTGAGAACAAATGTGCAAATGTGCAGTCAGGCTCTCAGAAATTTGTATTCTAGAGATTCAGCGTCCTATTTCCGTTCTCACCTCCAGTCTCTGAGCGCCTTTTAATTGACGCATTTATGTTTTGAAGCGAGCACTGCAGCGCCTCGGCCCCATGCTTTGCGCCAGCAACCATCCTGTCTGTGAAGCTTGGCCCCGCCACGACATCTTCAGCCGCAGACTCATCTGCGATAGTTGATAACAGATGAAACGGGTCAGAAATGATGCAAGGCAGCTTCCCTGGCTAGAAAAGACGCTGATTTGCAGCAATGAATGTGGAAGGTTGAGAATGCTGATGCTCCTCATCACAAAAATATGGCTTAACAAGCAGCTCGAAGGCGCTCAGCGTTGTGGGTGCGGCGAGATGACCATCTCCTTGGGCTACGTGTCATTACCCTGACTGCATCCAACGTCGTCAGCCCACGTGCTGTCCTTGTTTGTGTTCAGCAGGAATCATCTATGTTACAAATTGTCAGCACCAATTGTTGTAGTTCCTTGTTCGTATGCAAAAGTTTGTGTGGAGGTATGAACAACTCGCTTTATGACTAGCTGCTGCTTTGTTGTTCAGGACCGATTGAGGTGTTGGTGGGTGGTGACGAAATGCTGAAGAAGCGGGCGGGGGTAGGTCAAAGCGTTGATCCAAAGAGTAGCACCGACAGCTGACACACCAAGGAGTTTTTCACGCATTGACACGATGCCTAGCTTGTTGGTACTTGAATGTAAGTTTGTTTGTACATGGCCAGCGGCAGCGTGTCTTATGTTGTGGGAAGATGCACGGAAGCCAGCTCAGAAAATTTTGGATTCGTGACCCAGTTTGAGACAACCGGCACTCAACCGGCTCTGTACTTTGCCTTAGACTTGTACCAATGCACTTGCAACATCTTTGTGCACGCTCTCCTCCACAGTCTCTGAACTTCAGTATATTAAACCTCAATTCCTACCTTTGCCAGGGACGTGTTCCTCCTTATCCTCTTGTCCTAGCTTCTCCTTGTACTTGTCCTTCACCGCTTGGGCTGCCTGCCGAGGGGAACGAACAAGTTGCAAGTGCAAGCTTGATTCGTCTTCACTCGCTTGCTAGCAATGCACGCACGCACAAACACACATACACAAACATACACACGAAGATGTATGTACCTCGTACTTAAACGACGACTCATTAGGGACTTCAGTCTCGGGTGTTTGTGCCATGTTTGTTCAGCCACGGTTAACTTTCTGTTTTATTACAAAATTTATGATAACATGTGGTGCCGAAAGCGCAATGTTGCGATTTTTTACTTGATTACAAATGCATAAATAATTGTTCACAACAAATGTACGCAGCTTCGCAATCCATTGCCTGTATCCAGTCTACCGCTTGCCTTCCCTGTAATTTAAGTGGCGTAAGTAGTTCGTGTAAGGCAAGACGTTTGCGCCACAGCATTGCTCGGTTAGCTTTGCCACAAGCTGTCCAGCAGAGGGCACCACAAGTCCAGCAGAGGGCACCCCTCTTTTTGACCCAGGACACAGATGGAGACGTCCTCGCTCCACCCAAACCCAGACAAGCTCCTCCTACTACTACACCACCTCAAAGCACCAGTGTTGGTCATTTCACTACAGTCAACGGCGGAGAGCTGGCGCCCACAGAACCCCGGGAGCCTACAGCCAGTAAAAACAAAAGGAAGCGAGTCCCTCGCACCCAGGCCCTCTCACTCACGGCTCCTGCACGTGGGGCTGCAAATGTGCTAGATGGACAAGGGCTTAAGCAGGCACTCAGGGAAAGCTGCAGGGACTGGCCTTTCATCCATGTGCGACCAACCAGGAGCGTAGGCTCAATGGCCGGCTTTACAAACAAGGTACGCACGCACGTTTGAAAACAAGTATGTGCGCACTGCTGGCTGGTAAGCCTCTCAAGCCGGTTGATCAGCTAGTTGTTACGTGTGTGTTGAGTGCACTTCTGTGATGTGTTTGTCATACATCAGGCTCCGTGCGCGTTTTCCTGAAAGGTGGAACATGCGTTTGATCTTCAGGTGCCTTATTATGTAAACACAGAGCTTCTATTTTCCCCGTGCATTTCTTGGCATTAGGCATGAGCGATTTAATGCGCAAGCCCTAAGAATCGCAGGATCTGATCGACTTTTCTCTTTTCTTCTTTCTACACTCAGATGCTACGCCAGCACGGGCGCGTGCTTGTAGAAAGCAAGGGTGATGATGGTGCCTACGCAACCCTGCGTGTGCTGCGGAACACAAGGTCAATGCTACAGGTGTGTGGGTGTGGAAAGGTGTGGGTGTGGGGTGTGGGTGTAGGGACAAGTGTTGTTTGGGCGTGCATGCGTGGGGTAGGCTGGTGTGGGGTAAATGGGTGACAGTGTTCTTTTGATGTTTTGGTGTATTTAGCATCGTAAGTCAAATTAGATTGGCTTGTTGTTGTGGTTGCCCCAAAAGGTCAGCACCAAGTGTATCTGGCACACATCCCCAATCCAAACAAGAGGAGTTCTGCTCCAGGTTGGCGGCATGTCAGGGTCTTTGGTGAGGGAACGACTCACTGCACCTAATGTGGTGGCGGTGGAAGTTGTTACAATTCATGTTACAATTCAATGCCTTCACTGCACAAAGTACTTGATACTTACACACAATGTCAACACTCTCCACACAGAAAGAAGAGGCCCACATGCCAGCCTGTTTACCCAGCCTGCACCGATGCTCCCCATTGGCGCACCCTGCAAGCCACATGCGCCCAAAACGCAGCGGTGCTGCTCATCAGCACAACATGGCCGCACAGCAAAGCGACGTTGGGCGAAGAAGAGGGGATGTGCCTGGAGAGGGACGGCAGCGGCAGAGAAGGGGGGATGGTGCCAAGGAGGACGGCAGTAGTGGTAGTCCCACAGATGAGAGTATGCAGCAGCGGGACTCAGCCAGGGGTTTTAGAAGGCAGGCACCGCTGGGCGTGGCAGCGTCTGCACAACAGACAGGCAGTCCTGTTGTGAGGAAGGGTGTATTTAAAGCGGCACAAAAGGTGAGCACTTGTTGGCCTGTGTTCTTCGAACCTCAATCTCAACAGAGTGTTCAAGCCGATTTTGACGTGTCGAACACACGATTGAGGCCCTTACTACTTGTAACAATCAAGTAGTGTGCAGTGGTCATGGTTCGTGGCGTTGGCTTTTTATTTTAAGCCTGTTATACCACGCTTATCAAAGCTGCAAAATAGCTTGTATGGAAGGTCATGCACATTGAACAGGTTTATGATTGGCACGCACATCGAAGGCGCTGTTTGTAATAAGCTCGTTTTGCCACATTTAGTAGTCTATTCATTTAGCCCTTACCATTGGGGGCTAACGTCTTGAGGGTGGTTTCAATCCTGCGACGCTCGTGTGCCTCAGGTTTAGCTCATGCTCAATACCATATGCTTATTTCAGGACGTCCTAGCCACAGTCGTCCTAGTGCTGTAATACTGAAGTAGTCAATGTAGCCATATGCAAAGCGAAAAGGTGTCGCAAATTTTGCATCATCTAGTCACATGTGCATACAAATATGGACGCACACACACACACACACAAAACACACACACACACATAACACACACGTGCATGCAGCACAAGCTTCAGCTGCTGCAGCTCGTGAAGTCAGGCGGTCTGCCTCGCAGCCTTGCCGTACGCCAGCTGTCGGCAGGGTGGCCCAACGTGCCAGTTGAGAAGCACGTGCTGCATGTGCGCAAGCTGTTGGCAGGTGCGGAACGGAAGAAAAAAGGAGGAATTCATCAAAACGTCACGGCAGGTGTAGTCGTCCTTGAAGATCGCTTATTTTTCTTGCACCTCAACCGTCCCTCTAGCCCGTGTTGTCAAAGAAATGAATGCATAAACAGTAATGAAGATGTGCGATCAAGACATGCATGCATCTTTTGACGATCCTGATCATAAAAAAAAATGAAGTGAGGCATCGAGATGGGCAGCTTTTGACACCTCAGCTCTCCCCCTCAAATGCAGGCCCCATCACTCCATCATCAACTTTGAGGGTTCCACGCGACAGTAGCCCAGGATGGCTCGTCGCGTGCTTGCTCCACCACTTCATGCCCTCATCTAGTCACTATCAGCACACCAGCCGTCCAGACAACCACAGTCGCAGTTCCGGCAGTCACAGTAGTATAGGAGGTAACAGAGATGGCAGCAGAGGCAGAGGCAGAGACGGCAGTAGTAGTAGCAGCAACAGCAGTAGTGGCAGCGGCAACAGCAGTAGTAGTAGCAGCGGCAGCGGCAACAGCAGCAGCAGCAGCAGCAGCGGCAACGGCAGGGGCAGCGCTAACGATAAGGGTAGACAGGCAGGCATACTGTGCCTCTCCAGCTATGGCCCCATTGCGGCTGTCAACACCCTCAAGGTGTGTGCGGACACAAGTGCTGCGCTAAAAATTGTTTTTTTGGAACTTGGAATACATGCAGTTAGAAATTGCTGCCAGCCCATAGCGCTTGCATTACCTTGAAAAGGTTGTTGCTGTTTAGTAGTGGCTGCAATCCGTTGAGTACATAGTTTGAACTCACAACTGGGGCTATCAATGCCCTAACACGCGCGCGTGCACACACACACACAAACACACACACGCACACACACATGCGCTTTCTGTGTCATCGCTTTCATTTCATTAGAGCCAAGGCCTGCATTTGCAGCCGCTCACCTTGGAGATATGCTGCTGTCTGAATTTGTGAGACACACTGTGCGCTGCTCAAATTGAGACATCAACAAGTGTGCATTGTGCGAGTGTGTATGTGTGTGTGTCCACGCATAACATGATGTATTTGAGCATCAAGCTAAGTCGCTCAAGCTCTATGTGCTCAAGTAAGCACGCACACCCGCTCAAGTAAGCACGCACACCCGCTCATGTAAGCACGCACACCCGCTCACGTAAGCACGCACACCCGCTCACGTAAGCATGCACACCCGCTCATGTAAGCACACACACACGCTCACGTAAGCACGCACAACCGCTCATGTAAGCACGCACACCTGCTCATGTAAGCACGCACACCTGCTCACGTAAGCACGCACAACCGCTCACGTAAGCATGCACACCCGCTCACGTAAGCACGCACACCCGCTCACGTAAGCACGCACACCCGCTCACGTAAGCACGCACACCCACTCACGTAAGCATGCACACCCGCTCACGTAAGCATGCACACCCGCTCATGTAAGCATGCACACCCGCTCATGTAAGCACGCACACCCGCTCATGTAAGCACGCACACCCGCTCACATAAGCACGCACACCCGCTCATGTAAGCATGCACACCCGCTCACGTAAGCATGCACACCCGCTCACGTAAGCACGCACACCCGCTCATGTAAGCACGCACACCCGCTCACGTAAGCACGCACACCCGCTCTCATAAGCACGCACACCCCCTCACGTAAGCACGCACACCCGCTCACAATTCTTATATACACGAGCACGCTCCAAAGCGCCTCTCTTTTGGTCACGTCACACGATTTACCTAGACACTTTAAAGAGCAAGGCAGATTGCGTCGCTGACTGATTTGATTGTTGTGCAGGTGTGCATTAAGACATAAAGACGTTAATCTGCGCACGACAGAGATGTATGTACGCAAGGCTGCACGTAATTAATTGGGTTCCCTGTGTGAACCCAGCTGCGCACCGTGAACCTGAACATGCATTGTTATTTAGTGTTATTGTTATATCGTTATGAGCAGCATGGTGTAAAAAGACACAAGAGCTTTAAGGATGTTAGAACTAAATATTGCAATTACCCATTCATACGCAACACGCACAAAACACACATACATACACGCACACACACGCACACACACACGCACACACACACACACACACGCACATACACACACACAAAACACACATAGGCTGTGGCACTCGGTAGGCGGCACCTACGTGCCCATGGACGTGACGTTTGTGTTGTGCTTGAGGCTGTTGGAGTTGACATCGACAGCGCTCGTGAGAGCAGCACAGTCTTGAATAGGTGCGGGCGTTAATTCTTCATTCATCAACTTATTTTACTTTGTGAACAGGCGAGCAGTCGTACTTCTTGATTGAAAGCCTTCTTCTTGTAAACCTTAAATGGGCGCGGGCTGAAGGTGCAGGAAGGGTGTAAGTAGTGGTTTGAGCTTCACTTTTCCCTTTGATAAGAATGCTGTGATAACAAGCTGAGGGTTGAGGGTGCAGGAAGGGTGTATGTAGTGGTTTGAGCTTTACTCTTCCTTTGGATAAGAATGCTGTGATGACAAGTGCTAGGTAGCTCAAGCCTGTATCCGGTTCCATAACAAAAACGTGGATATGATGTTCTGATATGACAAATGTTGACGTATGCATATGACGTCTTGTGGTATTTTAATGTGCTGCCTTAAAGTGAATTGTCTTGAACAGTTCAGACAGCCTGACTACTAATATGCTAACAAATAAGCTTCTTAAAAGCCACGCTTGCGTGCAAGGCCAGGCTGTCTCCCTTTTTGATTCAGCCATTAACAGAGCACACGCTCAGCCACACTCTACATAGTGCGCTACTATGTTTGTACGTGCTTGGAGACAAAGCTTGATGTGTGGTGTCGTCTTAATTGCAATGACGTACCTAGCCTTTGCACTTTTCTCATACTTAGTTTTTTCTAATGACACACAACCTTTTGTTAACTGTACGCTGGCTGATCCAGCAATGCCTATCAGCCCAACATATGTGGCTGCCGGTTGCCCCCTTTGTATACGCTTTGTAAACCCTTCTCATGACACACCCACAGGTTCATGGTGATGGAGTGTGCCATGGGCGACCCCACACGCCAGCTTTTTGTGAAGAAACCGGTGTTGCTCCAAGGCATGCTCGCCCGTGCACCTAGTAGTAGCTAATAGGTAACAAAGTGAGTGATGGCTTTAATGAATAACCCAACCCTTTTTTTGAACCGAAAGAGCCGCTTATCTACCTGCAAATTGTGCAGGGAACGGATGCTGCGGACTTAGCGTTTCATGTTTACTTTTTCTTCTGCTTGCTGGGTAATACTGCGGTGTTGTCTCAGTTGTAGAACATTGGTCAAACGTCTATGAGGAGCTTTGCTCAATGTGTTTGTCGTTGGATTGATCCCAGTTCACACTGCTGAGTTCTGTTGGAGTTTCTAAAAGTTGATGATGGTAGAATTGTGCTGGTACTAAAGCTGGTGCGCGCACTGTTAGGCAAAACCATTTCATATGAAACTGACTGACTGCTATTGCCACTAGTAAACGGAGATCCCCTTGTTGCTTGGTGCCTCCCGGTGATGCTGGCGGGCAGACATGACACCTTTTATTTCTTAGTAATGTGACGAAATTCTTTCATCTTGGCTTGAACACAAGGTATCCAACAAGGTATTTAACGACATTGAAGTTGATTTCTGACAATTGAGGGAGCCTCGCGAGCGACGCTGCAAATTGGCGAAGCCCAATACGTGTGCGTGTGCATGCATGCATGCTTTTGAGTGTGTGTGCGTGTGTGTGTGTGTGAATATGTGTGTCTGTGTGTTCGTGCGTGTGCATGTGTACGTGTTTGTACCTGTGAGAATTCGCATTCTGTGTGTGCCTTGCTGTCCCACAGATGATGCAGTGAGAGGGCAGGTGCGATTATGGTGCCCGGGCTGGCCACGATGTCTGAACTCTGCTTCAACACACAGTGCACAGCAAGCACCTGCACTGTGCGCTCCATTTTTCGCGAGCAGTCCGGCCACGCCAAAGGGTCCGTCAAGCAAACCTCCGCGCGTCATTACATCTGACAAAACTGAAATTATATAGCCCAACGAAATAAGTATTACTTGGTTCTGCTTGCATGGTCAACCGTGAACTTTGCAGCCGTAACACAACCGAGGGCTCTGCAGCCAGGGAAGTTTGTTGACGAATAATGCACCAGCATGAAGTGGTCCGGGGGCCTGGCTGAGGAATCCTGGACAGCTTCCTGGGGCTTCCAAACATAAAAAGTTTGCTCCAAAACTTTACACGCGGTACCCAAGGCTCCCAGAATTCGTATGCCCGGGTAGAAAAATTGTCTAGGAGCATTTATTGAGTCTCAGATCGGGAGGTGCCGTGGATGGGCCTGGGGAGGAGGTCTGCCCCCCAAAAACAAAACTTGTCTCTACATCTTCACACACACCGCACCCCAAAGTTTCAGAATTCATCTGACACGGCGGTTTCAGTTACAATCCCACGTCAAGTTTCAGCCCAGGGGTGGGCTAGGTGGGCCTGGGGAGGCCTGTGTTAAGTGGGAAGGAGAAACGCTAGGGGCTCACGCCCCCACGAGGGGGGCTACGCCCAAAAAAGGAAAATAGAAAAAACTATGCAGGCGGTGAAAGCCACTCCCAACATTAATTAAGGAAAAGGAGCCACTTTGGTACCGAGTACCGTAAAGCCCCTCCACCGCGAAAAGGAAGGGAAAAATCAATGGGGATCAAGAGGGTTGCAGGCTTGGCCTGAAACCGGCTTCTACATATGCCAGGCTAGCTACATGTGCCACGCACTGCCGAGCGCCTGTGATATTCTACGTAAATAAAGGGGGCGTCCAACCCAAAAGTTATGTACATCTTCACGGATCATGGCCGTTAGATTCACTAGTAGCACGGTGCTACGCCAGAGGTTGTGCTTGCTTTTATCACCCTTCCAATCATTGCATTCCACTTGTCTAGGTCTGGTATGAGCATGGTGTAACGGCAAAGGCATAAGCCAAACTGGGGATAATAGTATTATGTTGAGTGTTTGCCATGGTGAGGCATAGATTCCTTCACGGGCATCGAGCTTTTGTTTTAGGTTTTCGTCCATGCGCCTGTGTTGGTGTTAACAGTTAAGGTCCATGGTGAGAGTGACTCCTAGGTAGAGAAAAGGTGAGCTGGGTCAGGGTGAAAAATATTTCGTTGGCTGGTTTTGGACCATTATTTTTGTTATTGAGTTGATGTTCGAGGCCTTCAGTAGGTGTTGAACCATTGTTGCCTTTGAGAGGAGGCGCATTCAAGCTACCTGTGACCTTGTTTTGCTGCCAGAAATAATCATTGCGGCCCATTTAAGTAGAGTGTGAGTTTACTAGCTTGCACTTTGAGATTGTGCAGATTGCCAGTGGGGTAGAGGAGGTCATCTGCAAAAGTGGCACTACTTGTGTTGTTGGCTAGGTTAGTTTGAAGCGTGTTTTCTTTTGGGACACAGGTATGTGTGTAACCCCTTCCTCCTGCGTGTAACCATCTTCAAGATTAGAAGGGGCTCCATATAGAGTAGGAAGAGAAAAGGGAGAGAGTGTCCCCTTGTATAAAACCCGTCTATTAGTATTTTGTTTGTGCATACCCCGGAATGGAGATTTACTTGAGTAGTGGCATGTTCATAGAGATTTCTGACAGCATCTTTGGCATCAGTAGGAAAGCCAAGACCATACATGATCCAAAGCATACAGTCATGGTCAGTGGTGTTAAAGGCTGAGGCAAAGTCAACAATCAGGGCATAGATGTCTTTGCGCAAGGGTTTGGCATCTTCAAGTGCCATAATTACGTTTTGGAGTTGGTGGTTGGTATCTTTGTGTTTGCAAAATCCAGCTAGTGTGGTGCTGAGCATGGAATGTGTCTCTGCATACTCGTACAGAGTATTAGTAATGAGGCGAGTCCAAAGCTTGTAAAGAGTATTTGCAAGGCCAATCGGGCGATATGAGGACACCTCAGTTTCATCTCCTTTGATCTTATCGATAAAGACGGTGTTACTGGTTTTCTAGGCTTTTGATGTGAAGCCAGTAGCCCACATCATAATGAGGAGCGTGTGTATGGTGTTTCGGGCGCATAAAAACATGGACTGTCACACTTAAGGTACCAGGATGCGGGAGGCAAGTATTGTATACATAAAGCCATGTGTGAGGAGCAGCACATGCACTACGAGAGGGTCTGGAACATCAAACATGGTCTGGTTCATCACTCTTTTGCTGCGGGCCCTGTTGCTAGATTAACTCTGAACCAACACTTCCCTGGCTAAAACCGTAAGTACGTGTATAAAGAGCGAATATTTGTAAGAGCAGATTAGCTTGCAACACTTGTTTAATTGAAACAGTGTAGTTTGATTTTTATATCTGCCTTCCCGCCAAGTAAGTGATGTTCGTTTTTAACATTTTTCACAGGGAGGAAAGCACTGTCTCGGAGTATGCACATACCACGTCCTCTGTTTTGTGAGCCAGCCCTTCATCAGTATTATTAAGCGCTAGTCTGTACTACTGGACGTGCATGTGTGCTTTTACATCATTGAAATCTGTGAGAAAACGGCTTTTCTGCTGAAGGCACTGACATTCTGCCATGGATGTTCTGACATTCTGCCATGGATGTTCTGACACAATCGTATATCTTCGAACAGAAGCTGCAACACTGTAAACCCATTGATCTCGGCCGTTTTGTGGTAGACCTCAGGGAGAGACACTTGGAGTACTGGACAATTTATTCTAAAATTCATCTGAGAGAACACAACAGCAAACACTCAATTAGTCACCCATGCTGTGCTCTTCCTACCAAAAGGGCCCTGGTCACTCATTCACCTTACATCCTTCCAAATACATGTTTCTCTACCTGCCTCGTGATGTCACCCGTAGTACAGCTCGTTTTAGACTTCGTATTCATACCCTACGTTTTGAGACAGCGACTGGAATCAATTTCCCCACCTATGACCTGTGTGATGCTGATGATATCCAAGATGAGCAGCATGTTCTTTTCCACTGCGCCAATCCCCACATGATTTCTCTCCGCAGGAAGTATGCACCTCTGTTCCCCCCAACAGGAGCTCACGATGTGTTTACTTTCTTGAGCCAGAACAATAACAAGCTTTATTTTTTCTCCATGAACTAATTGCGTTTTATGAGCAGGCTAGCAGTCGCACTTTTTGACTGAAGGCCTTTCTTTGTAAACCTTGTACCTTGTAAAACCTTGAAAAGTTGGCGAAGTTGGAAGTTTTGAGGCGGTAGGGAGGGAAATGGAAGAAGTATCCCAGTTGTCAGTTTGGAAACTGAAAGCTGCCAGTTGCTGCAGCTTCACCACCTCAGTTGGTGAAGTTGGCAAAGTTGGCGAAGTTGGCAGTTTTGAGGGCCTAGGGAGGGAAACGGAAGAAGTATCCCAGTTGTCAGTTTGGAAACAGGGAGTTTCCAGTTGCAACTTCACCACCTTAGTTGGTGAAGTTGGCGAAGTTGGCAGTTTTGAGGGCCTAGGGAGGGAAACGGAAGAGTATCCCATGATTTGTAGGTATATGTACCCAGTAATATAGAGAGTTGGCATCCAATCGATAACCCTTTTCCCGATGTAACATCCCAGTTGTCAGTTTGCCTGAGTGGAAACTGGGAGTTTGTCCCTTATAACTTAACACACACACACACACTGAGAAAGCCTCAGTTCCAAAACTGATGCACACCTTGCTTACTTACACACCAACTGTAGTTTTAATGGCCAGCAGTTGAATAACAGCGTCACTTCTCGAAAATTAATATCCGGGTTCCAGATGCTTCCCCGGCGGGCAAGCTACCCGAAGCCGCGTAAACAATTCACTCTTTTTACCGGAAACCCGCCTTCCCCCGTTCTTGTTGAGAAAAATTAAGCCGTGCAGAAGACGGAATTCCGGCTAAAAAGGCAAGATTACGATTGTTAAGATTTACAAATTTTGTGTAGTAAGAAGATGTCTCAAGTGACACCGCGATCACTCTCGCTTCCAACTGCAGGTTTGGTTTGGTAAAAAAGCACCATTAGCCAAGGCTGACGCATGCTACAGATGGCGATACTGCGCTTACAAGCCTATCACATAAACCCAATTGTGTGCTACAGAAACGCCGCCGCCCTCGCAACTCCTGGAGCAAAGGACTCCGATCAGGCAACTTTGCTGCTGGGCCAATGATGAGTGCAAGATCAGCTTTTGAACGTTTTTGTTCTGATGTTGTGTACCCGTATCTCTATCTTGCAGTCATACTCCCGAGTCCCATGCTTTCATTCACGCACCCATGTTGTTGCAGGCTGTTTTCCTCTCCCGCCTGTCATTGCACACGGACAACTGTGGGAGCACACATCTACAGGCCCTCGCACACCGCTGGAAATCAAGCTTCCAGAAACTATGCAACGCATTCAAGATCTAGCAGAAGGGAGGGAAAGGGGACAAAGCTTCTCTCAAGAGCAGCCAGTACCTCTCAGGCATTGCAAGAGCTACCCGTGTTGTGAACTTTGGGGATGGATTTGTTTTGTTGTTTTCCAAGTAAAGGGTTGCGTCCTCTGCAGAACCACCTTGCTGGCTTGTGTTTGTAGGTAGTCAGACCCGACAAAACCCTCTGCCTGTTTGTTTTTGGCCTTGGATAAGGCTGCTTTAGGAAGCAGCTGCATTTAGCGAGTGTGCGCTTCTGCTTTTCTCCCCTCCACCTTGCCCCTGCCCTGTTGTTGCAGAGTTGTTGCCGTGCAAACTGGAAAGATTTTGTTGAACACCGAGCTAGTCCTTTCATCATCCGCCAGATGTGTGTGGTGAGTGTCTCATATAATTTGATGTGCAAGTAACAGTCATTGGACTGGGAGGGTGCATAATTAGAAGCAGATAATGTTATGTTAAGCAGTTTAAAGAGCCATCAAGTCGTTTTTCCAGACCCGTTCGTCGTCAAAAGTCAAACAGTCTTCCTTTGCCACAAGACTTGGCGGCATGTATTAAGTCACGAATTAAGGTTTTCTGCGCTGGTTGTACCTGCAGGACCTGAAATTGATACTTGCTGACACATCAAGTAACCTAAAAACTTTGTGCAGGATTAGCCTTCCTTCAAATGAGCTGTGCATTGGTGTAGTCTACGTGTACCTCCTTATTGGGCTGATATCAGACCCTCCCCAGCTGACAGTTTTTGCGTCTCTGCCTGTGCTTGTAAGTTAACGTTTTTTGTCTGGAAATAGGAGGGAACAAAGCACGTAATTGTTGGATTCAGATCAGCGGATTAGATACCCATTCCTTAATGCCTTTTAAAATATGGAGTTTAGAGCGAGTGCTTCTTTCTGGCAACTGATGTTCTGCAATAGGAGGTTGATGGATTCTTTGTGCCGATGCTCATATGCTGTTTATTAGTACAGCCGTTGAAGCGGTGAAGACAAGGGCTACATCCTGTATTTGCCTCATTAATCAGCCACGTAAATGCGCAAAACTCGGGTTTTTTAAATTGCACAAGAGAGGGTTCAGGTTAAAATCAATAGATGTTTCCAGCGAGCCGTGAGCTGATCGTTCATATTCATAAGGCATTGCTCAATGCACAATTTTACTCTCAGGTGCTCCCTACGGCTGTTGGCTCTGAGCTAGAGGACCTTTTTGGAGCGATGATCTGTGAGATGTCAGCCAGGGAAGAGAACAGTGAAAGCAACAAAGGGGGGCACAACCAGGGCAGTGGTGAATGTGACAACGGCTCTAACTCTTCTGACAGCGACAGCAAGGATGGCCAGGGAACGAGGCTGAGGAGGTGGAACAGTGAACCTATCGTTAGCCTGAGCAGACTTGAAAGGTGCCCAAGCCCAATGCAACCCAGGGACGGAACCTGCAGGTGAGGGAGCGTGTTGAAGTGTTGTGCAAGTAATTAAGTAGTGCATGCAGTTTGAGCAGCTTTCGTGCTTTTATATGTGTTGTTTTTGCCAGGACTGCAGCTAGCCTTACAGAATAGCAGACACGTAAGCAAGTGCAGACACCAATGAGCGTCCATGTTGCTTGCCTGGGTTTCAGGCTAGAAATGTGTGTTTTTCATGTTTGCAGACTGGAGGAGATACTGAAGGAGCAAGAGGGCCTGAGTGGGACGTCGGGGAGCAGTAGGCTGTCTGCGCTTTTGAGGCTGAAAACACAGCAACCTCAGACAGTGTTCGATGCAGCAAGCAAGGATGCAAGCATGTACAGTGCCCGATCTATGTTCAGCATGCTTCAATTTCCTTATACTTCCATATCTGGAAGCCTGTTCCTACCAGCCAGTCCCACCCGAGACTTCTGGTGGGCGTTTTTCCTGGTGTTTTGGTCAGTTGGCATGTTTTTGCCCATTTTTGCCTGGTAGCCATATGTCAGCGCTGCAACTTCGGACAAGGCCAAGGAAGCCTTCCAATCCTATCGTGTTGTGTTGACTGCATGTCCGTGCTACTAAAAGAGTTTGTATCACTTCATGGACGTCTGTTTTGCAACCCCCTTTATGGCAAGAGCAACACAAGGGTTAAATATAGATCATTGCTTACAAAAACAATTTCCTTCTCAACAGTCACGAATCACCAGCTTTCTCATTGACCTTACTTTTGTCCTTGCACAGCTTGCACAGCACCACTCATCCCTCCGTTCAAAGGCCCCACATACCTCCAGAGGGTCACAATTCTGGTATTCCAAGCAGCAGGCAAAGCAGCCTGGTGCACCCTGTAATCTCCAGAGATCTTGAGGAGCTCAATGCGGCTTTGGAGCAGGCACGCAGCTTTTGCTCTGTGAAAATTCAGCAGCAGCAGCAGCAGCAGCGCCTCCCAGTGACACCAGCACCTCCACCTCAAGGCCTACAGGTCTTCAGCCTTGCCAATGCGGAAGCCCAGGAGAATAGCCCAGCAGAAAAAGACATTTCCACAACTACAGACTTCCCAGTCTCAGCTCTGCCCTTCACAGGCAGCTCTGTGTTCAGGTACATAGAGGAGGAATGGTTTCAAAGATGAAAATGCATACAACCAGAACTCCCCCTTTGCTGTTAACCTTTGCCATTGCAGGAGTGCCACATCCGCTTGCAACCTGGTGATTTCCTTGCTCTCTACCCAATCTCCTTCGATCCTGTCCACTGCCAAAGCCCCAATAGATGGCCTCAATGCAAGTGCTGGTCTCATTGCAGCCTCAAGGCGGATGCATATCTACGAATCCAGGTGATGAAATAAAACAGTGCAGCTTAGATTAAACGCCAGAATGGAAAGTAATCTACATGGCAATACTCATGCAACTTAATTATTAGATTAGGACTATTAGAGCACTTAGTGGCCTGTTTTTGAAGCATCATTTTTGCCTTGTTACTGAATCTATTACTTGCCCAATCAGCATATCCTTTTCTCCCTTGTGATCAGCCCCGTGCTCGTTGCAGCAACCTATTCGTCACACTTTGGTCCTCTTTCTGCGGATCTTGGGTATGTGCTTGAGGCCGCTGCGAACGCTCAATCCAGGTAAGAATGGCATTTATTTGGGTGATCCCTGTGAGTGGTTTCAAAATAGGGCATTGGTCACGTATATGTACCTATTATGGCTTGTAAACCGCTAGATAGTCCAGGATCAAGTACTAATATATCAGGCGCTAGCGATTTAATGCAAAAGGGTCCATCAGTGATGAAATACTTGCATTCGTTGACTGAATACCTACCCCTCACACGATATTTTAAAAGGCAGAGGTTTTACTGCCTGAAATGAAATTTAGATGTCTATTGAGTTAAGAATTTCTACGATATAATTCGTTTTCATTTAAAATTTACCTCTAGATTTGCTCAAAATTTTGACCTTTCTTGCTATATAGTTTCAAAGCAAATTAAAAAGCTCCTTATTAGTTCAACGCCACATACAAAAGCTAGTTGTTGCAGTACAGGGAATAGTGTTTCACTTTTCAATTGTGGATTGCATGTTAACTTTTTCCTTTCTCCTTGCAACTATTGACCTCCTTTCTTTTAACTTGCACACTTATGTAAACACGTGTTAATCATGTTTCCCCTTCTACCATGTCAACACGTTCATTACTCCCCGGCAACAAATAAACCAAAGATATTTGGGGAAACCAAAGATATTTGGGGGAAATACCAGAAATTTGTTTCTAATTTCATAAGAGCATTAGGCTGCTGACCTGCTTACCTACTTATCGGCTCAGCTTGGCAGATCTGAATGCGTGCTTGTTCTTGATCCTGCTTCCAGGTCCTCTGCAGCCACTTCTACCTCACCTGCACGTCCCTCTGGTCCCGGGAAGTACATTTTATGCATTTATGACAAGGAAATGCGTTTATTTTTGCATGCAAGCTTGACCGAGAAACTGGCCTCACATTAGCAGGCTTTGAGGAAAGCAAGTTCATATATCTTTACTGCAACACATACCTCTAGGACCTGGTTCTGATGCCTCTGACCAAGAAGATGCCATGCTTTTCATCTTGATTGAGGATATGGACGAACTGTTTGGAAATCAGGTGAGATGCTGTATGCCGTACCTCAATGTTCTTTTCTGTCCGTTCGGTCAGGAGTTTGTTAGGGATCTGGCACATTTGCTAAAAGGGTATAGTGAGCTAATTTACATTGTGCGTAATCGCCGTGAATTATGTAGGGCTCCGGCTAGTATAGGATGCCTGCTATTTTGCTTGTTTTATTTAGGCAAAGCAGATACCAACACACATCTTGCCTGGGCTTACCTTTCGAGGGCTCTACAAATGTCATATTTTGCTTAACATTCAGCAAAAAGTGCATGAGTAAACTTCTTTTGGTCTACTTGATAGACAAAGTGTTACTTTCCTATAGAGCATAACAATACTTTAAGCCAGTAATATCTAAAGTGTACAACCACAACACACAGGGTATGTGCAAAGCCCAGAGCTTGCTCAGAAACACTGCCCAGAAGCTATGCTATTAGGGCAGGTAGATTGATGGCAAGCCCGCTGTTCCTGCATATTTGAGATCTAGCTAAATGCTGATTTCTAATTTGTAGTTCTTGCCTGGCCCATCAAAGCCGTGGCCCTGATAAAATGGGAATATGGGATTCATAATTAGGTACATGCACGTTTTTGCTGAGAACTTAAGCATCAAGTGTTTCTTGAGGTGCATCCCTATGTTGCACAGTCTACAATTTGATTTGGTTACGTGTTGCAAATTTGAGTTTGGTGGGGAAGACTCACGGCACTTCGGGCCAATGTGTCTCCTTTTTCTTAATTGATGCATGGAGTGTTTTGCTGCCTGCATAGTTTTTCTTTCCTTTCTTTCTGAGTTAAAGAAAGTAATTGTGCAGATACTGACAATTAAGCACACAGCTTCAGCCTCCATGAATTTGTCACTGCATGAAATAGCAAAAGTGCCTGTTTTGTTGGCATCTGCAGCATGATAACGTGCATTAAGACTGTGTACTTGTTACCTGTGATTCTATTGCAGAATGCGGTTACATGGAATTATAAAAACTTGAGTAGAAATGTATTTGAAAGGCTTGTGTTGCCGGTTGTTGCTGAGAAATTACCTAGGACATCATGCATGTCGACATATTATTTCATTTGAAGGGCAAGCGCAACTTCCAGTGCTTGTATTTTAATTTGAGGGTATACAAGTGGCGCCAATTGGCATCAATTCCGACGAGTCACACTGCCTCTGTGACTTGCTTATGCGCACTGCGTCCAATCATGACTCTTTTCAACCGCTAAGCTGAATTTGAAATCAAGTTCAAGTCCAGGCACGGACAGAGCAGCAAGGATGCAAATGTGGCGTTATGCAAGATGGTTCGAATAATGAAAACACCGTAATCTAGTGAGCAAGGCATGATATCAAAACATGTTTACAGCAAGTGCGTAGTACCAAAACACACGACTTGATTATTTGTTGTAATTGTTATAAGAAAATGTCGCTTTGCTTTAATGTTTCTACTAGCATATTGAAATAATAGAGCATGGTATTATCCTAACTGCCTTGCTGGTAACTCCTAGTCTAAACTAAAGAGAAGCCACCACAATGATCAGATGAAATTCACTAAACACTTTATAAGAAAAGAACGCATAAAAAGACGAAAAGAACACAAGAGGTTAGGGACGGATGTTGTTTTGTGTACTGCACCGACCAATGGATGCAGAGACGCACAACATCCCACCTGGAGAATCAAAAAGGAAGTGCTTTCAATGGAGGCAGGGGCTTGCACAAAGTAAGAGTATTTCTCAGATGTTTTTGAGGACTGGGTTTGATGTTTCGTCGAGCCTGTGTAGTAGTGCGCCCTGTTCGTGTTTTGCACCTAACAGGGTCACAAAAGCAAAACGCTATTGAAATTCCAATCCGGCTCGTTTCCACCGAACTGCTGGAGGGGGATTTTACACTTGTGCCGACACCAAGGGAGATACTGAACTGGATAAAAGAGCCCTCCTAGAAGAGAAACAAGAAATTAGCATCTGGGCCGTTGACACCCATACCTGCCAACAAAAACAGCAAGAGCAGGGGCTTAAAACTAAGCTGCAAACTATCTAAGGCATAAGCATAAAAAGGATGGTTAACACAGCGCAAGCTGTGGCAAGAGAGTACCAACTGACGTTCGGTTGCATTCGCCTTCAAGAACTAGAGTACTTCTGCATGCTGCTGAGTACTCAGCAGTTTGCATTTTCTGAAATAGAACACTAAACTTTTTATGCTGTAACTTTAGCTTAAACTTTGGACTCTCTGCTGGTAGCTATTGTCCTGACGAATTCCAACTACCGCAATTTGTGGACACCAAGGACCGTCCCTTCTTTGGTTTAGTTGAATGACTCCTTTCTTTTGTTTGTAAGGGGGGGCTCCATTAGGATAGTGCTGTTCAGACTCGAGAAGATGTGGTTTCATATGGGCTATGGACAAGAAATAAATATCAATGTAATCATAATAACCGCACTACATCTGCATGATTTTTGCAGAGCTGATGGCATATAAGATTTTAGCTTATTTTTTGTGGTTGCTGTGGCATGCAGCTAGACCAGTAACTCTGAGGCTGTGAGTGGGTTCTTTGTGTGGCTGCTGTAGATGGTGCCTGTTGCTCCTAGCAGGATGGTGTGAAGGGTTTTGCGGTGTCCGAGTAAACGAGGCATCAGCAACATGTGTTGTTCCCGTGCCTTTTCTGCTTGTTGAATAGGGGAAGTATCTACACAGTACTTAATTTTGATTAAATATATATATTTTTTTTTGGTGGTGTTACAGCTACAGCCCCCAGCAGGTACCTGACAGACAACAAAAAAAAAGAAGAAGAGGGAGGGCTCAAGCAGAGGAGAAAGCAAGAGGAAGCTGCTCAAGGAGACCCAGAACCAGGGAAAGGAAACCAGGAAAAAGAAAAGGATCCAAGAAGAGTACTGAGTTGAGGGAGCGCAGGACGGAAGACGCAGAAGAAAACCAGGAGGATGGAAGGAGACGCCAAACACACGAAAACGGGGTGGAGACGCACAGAGTTGCAGTTGTTGAGACAAGAGCGGCAAGCATAGAAGCACGGCAAAGAGAAGCTTACACGGCCGAAGAACCCTGTTGACGGGCGGCTACTAACGGCTAACCTAGGAACCCCTCACCACCAAAAACGCCCCACACAAGCCACAAGAGCAACTAGCCCCCCCACCCAGACCACGGCACCTAGCCCACACAACAAAACCAAACATGCACCTGGTTAGCTCAGCGTCTCAGGCAGGGCTCAGTTACAGTTCCACCCCTTCCAGAGAGAGACGGACAATCAGTTTCAGGGCCAGACCAGATTCACTATGTTGATTAGTCAATCCACCTCCTCCGATGGGACCCTCATGCGGGTCTTGCTCCACACCAAGGAAAGGGTGGTTGGCAGGGATATTGTCCCAGCCTTTTGGCAGGATCGTGGTGGAGGCAAAATCCTGCAAGGCGCACAGAATGTTGAGAGAGGCACTCCTCCTCGCCTTCTGCCGCTGCTGCTCCAGTGTGTGCTGATCCAGGCGTTGCTGCTGCTTCTGCTGCTGCTGCTGCTGCTGTGCCTGGGGCTGACGATATTGAGGCGGCTGCTGTTGTTGCTGTTGCTGCTGCTGCTGCTGCTGCTGCTGTTGCTCCTGGGGCTCTGGGTTGTGGGGCTGCTGCTGCTTTTGCTGCTGTTGCTCCAGAGGCTCTGGATTGTGGGGCTGTTGCTGCTGCTGCTGGGGTGGTTCCCACCCAGAGAAGACGGAGAGGGGGCGCTCAACATTGTGTGGTTGTATGTCTCTTAATTTCATGGCCAGGGGATATGGATTGGCTTGCCATCTGCTAGGTTATCACGGGCAGCTCTTCTTGCATTATTGGCAGACCTAGTTTGATACGTATTTGTTGGGTTTTGTTTGGGGCGTGGTTCCTGGGTCAGAGTATTTAAGAATGCATCTGGCTTGCTTAATTTTCGCCGCTGTTATGCATTGAGATCGGAAGGTATGAGCCAGGCAGGTTGGAATTATTGGTGTCTCAGCAGAAGGGGGCAAAATGCCTTATTGCACCATTGTTGCAGCTTTAGTTACTTATACTTTTGCTAGCAGGCAGCCAAGCACCCTGTGCACCTAGGTAGATTGCTTTCAAATTTATCTAGCTCGCAACAAAAAAATAAACAAGATTGTTGTAGATGGTGCTACCCACTCCCAAAAGGATGGTGCGGAGAGTAACGAAGGCTCTTGAAGAGTGGAGCAGAGGCATTTGTGCTGATCCTGCACGGTGCTCAGCTGGTTCTGCGGTCTAGTGTCCTCACAGTACTCGATCTTGATGAGGTGAATGTCACGTTGAAGAATGCTGAGGATGTTTGGTTGGTGCTGTCTGGAGAAGGTGGATCTGTTGGTGGCGGCTGCCAGTGCTTTTGAAGTGCTCCTGGTCTCCCTCAATTGCCTCCTGCCACTCCTAGGAACCCACCCCCTTCATTGCAAGCCTGTTGCTGTTTTATTTTTGCGGAGATGGGAGCAACCAGCACAGCATCCGGACGGGAGGTAAACCTATTTTTGTCTGAGAAGCGGGTTGGAAAGAGGCACTTTGGTATGATCCTAGTATCAGCTGTATTGGGAATCTGAAGATTTTGCATAACCAGCCGTTCCCTGCTACCTAATCCATGCAGACAAAGCAGGATCCTAGGGAGCCCATTTACTGATGGCTTTGAAGATCATGCTGCATGCTAAGTTGTGTCTCTCAGTGATCATATTCTTATTTGCATGTGTTGGCGTCCAGAAAGGATATGCAGGGCACTGTCTAGTTGGGGGCAGAGGGAGCAAGTTATGCTTATTGAGTGCTTAAACCATACCGCATGCTTTTGGTTGAACAGGGTTCCTGTTCTGTACTTCATAATGACTTGGTTTTAACAGGGACATAGGATGCTGCTAGGTAAGCGTTGCTAGCGGCTCCATTGGCAGTGCCATTTTTGATAAGGGATCTGGTAATATTCATGGTAGTTTGCTACGGTATTGACATTTCCCAGTTTGTGGAGGGGTGCATGTGTTTGCAAGGCGTCATGGTAATTGGGTAGGTACCAGAGCCTTGAGGTAGGTGACTGGGCTGTGTTTAGTTAACATTGTAGAATTTGATGTTTATCATCTTCTTTTGCAAGCCAGTAGGTATTGTAAAAGGGATTTCCCTCAGGGCCAGCTGTTTTGATGGAGGTATCCGCAATCCAGCAAGAGCGTCAGCATTCAGCATGTTCATTGCCTATAATACCTGCGTGGGACTTGAATTTGTAGAAAGGAATGGGTGATGATGACTGGTGGATTGTTTTGGCAATGGATTGGAGGACATCTCCCTGGATGTGGTGGCGGTGGAGGTTTGGGTGTGAGCGCTGTTTTTTTATTTGGTGCATTGAGGTTAGGCTGTCTGTGGCTATATGGGAGTAGCCGTGAATGATTGCGGCTGCTGCGGCTGCTACTAGCTCTGCACATGAGATGGTGTTGATTATACCCATGCCTCTAGGGTTAACGTAGAGGGATAGGTTTAGGTGAGAGTGGTATACACCTGGACCTGCGTCTTGCCCTTCTTCATTTTCTAAGACTGCCATCAGTCTTGCCAATCTTGCACTTTACGGATCAGGTTTGGGATGGAGCTGTGCTGCGTCGCTTTGTCAGAGCACTGGGGTTGGTCCAGGGTACTTGTTTTATCTTGGGGGCCTTGTGGGGTTTGATGGAGGTGGTTGCTGGGTAGTTTCCTTACTTTAATAAGGCCAGGAGTCTTTCATTGCAGAGTGCAGAGGGGTAGGGGTCGATATGAATGTAATTGATTTCCCACTTTGCCTCAGGAGTTTCTTTGGCAAGCCTTTTTAGCCATTTTGGTTGCAAGTATTGAGGCAGTTTCTGCTTTTTGTTTTCCATATGGCAATGATGTGCATATCGAAGTGTGTTTGGGAAGTGGCGTCTGTACATTGTTCCAGAAGATATTTTGGCATATTTAAGTTATTCTGATGGTATGGAGCCCAATAATATACATATGTGCGGAAATTTGCGGCAGAGTGATGCGTAGGGATTTGTGGTCATCCTTTAATTCCAGGAGGGGAGGAACATGAAGGTAGCTGTAACCTCTGTGCTAAGGGCGGCAGAGTAAATGGCATGTCTTGCTGCTAATTACATGGCGTTTCATGGTGAATGGGATGGAAGATAGAGAAACCAGTTAACTTGGAGGAGAAGGCGTTGCATTTTTCCTGAAGGCCTTATCTCTTGGGTGTTTACTCCAGTATTGAGGGAGTGTGTCATGGTCAAGGGGTGATGCCAATTTTCTTTAGTGACTAGGGCGGTTATAATGTGGGGGGGAAGCATCCGTGAAAATGTAGTTTTAATTGGCTTGCATGTCTGGAGGTAGCAGTATCTTTGCGTGTGATGAAGCCCACAAGCTCCGATGCAAGACTCAGGGATTGGGGGCAGGTGAATGTTGTCATGTAAGCCGATGTATTTTGCCTTTTCAAAAGCCCTTAGTAGAATGCTGAGGTGCTCAGGGGTGAGCATGCCTTTGTATTTTCCGTCTACTTTGTAGATGCAAGCTACTGTGGCAGTGTACACTTCTGGAAGTATAGGGTCATTTGAAGGAGATTCAATGTCTTTTTCTAGGTGCTTCATGAGATCAATATCAGTGATCCAGTACTCGTAGCGCCCAGTGGCTACAATGTCTGCTTGAGGATTGGTGGGCTGGATATCAAAATTGACTTTGTTCCGGAGTTTGATGTCATAGGGCTGGTAGGAGTTTCTTTCTTGTTTAGCTGAGAACCCTTGTTTTTAATATCATTAAGATGTGTGTCAGGTGCAGGTTGCGGTAGGTTTGGTGCCGTGATATGCTCTTTGTACCCTTGAAGGATGCATCTAAATAATAATCAGTATTTTGCAGTTCTTCTGGCCCCCCAGTTGGGTCCCACGAGACTTTGACCAACTATTTTTTGAGAGATCTAAAGTTTAGTTTGGATTACAAAGGCCTCCAGCCTGGCATGGCTGCTCAACCTATAGGTCCCAACAAATAAATCAATCAAAAAGATCGACAGCTGCACTAATAAATTTCTGAGTTATGTTGAAAAACAAAACCTTTGATGTCACCTTCAGTAATATTATCAAATAATGGTTGAACCGGTGTCGTAAATGTTCGGTGCCCATACATGAAAAAATAACGTGTTTCTCATCTTGAATATAATCCCGCTTTCACACAAATTGCAAACATGTGCATCCCTGTCCGGACTTCTGCCGTATATACCTGTTTCACACTTCAGCCTATGTCCCCAAATCCTGAACCGAGCTACTTTTTATGTTATTTTTGCTCAGAATCGTCTTCAACTACTCCGGCAAGACAAATGGTGCACGTGCATCAGAAACTGGTCTCTCAGGCAAAGCAAACCAATTGTGATAAGCCACAGACTCTTTTAAACAAGAGCAAGGGTCTTGACCATGTGCCTCTCTCCAAACTGCCTGGTGCCTGAATCTCAGGTTTATGCGCAAATTAGAAATATTTAGCTTCCTATAATGTAAAAAGCCACTTCCGTATACACTGCCATTCTGCAAATCACAAATCGAGTCCAACAATTAGAAACGCCAGAATTATCAAGGGAAATATCTGCTTTTAACACATCTCTTAAAGTATTGCTGTTTGAATCAACAATCTTGTTCCAAAATTTGACAGCCGACCTGAACCAGTAAAAATGCAAGGGTTCCTGCGCGCATTCTTGAAGCAGACACCAGTTTGCAGAAGCAGATTTCATTCCCAATTCTTTCTTTAAAAACGCCATGTGTGTGACCTGCAAAGGATCGCTGGAAACATTGTCATGCTTCAGAAATTGCGTAGACCAAATCTGACTGGCATACATGCCAGCTGACAACGCTTATGTCTTGAAATGCCACAACATCGCATGAGGCCTGTCATAAATCCTCTTTTCTATACCAAACTTTTCCACTCTGCGTATAGCTGCATTACAATATCTTCTTTAAAGGCCTTAAAGCATGGGATGCAGCATGGTGTGAGTTCATGTGATTATCAAATAACATTCCCAGGTAGGTAAACAAATCTCTCTCTTCAAGCTCCTGATTGTAGAGGAAAAAAACAGGAACTGCAGGATGTCGGTACGCATTAAAATTAACTGTGTAGGATTTCTGCACATTTGCTGTTGGTCTTTCCCTGGCAGCAAACAATTCCAGTCGTCTCACATTTTCTGCAATTGGACTGGGTCATTAGCTGTCAGGGTCAGGTCAGCATAAAGCATGTGAGTTACCCTGAGCCCCTCATCAGTGCCTGTAACAGCACCCATAAAGCCACTCCCAAACTCATCATCCACATCATTGATAAAAAGGGAAAAGAGGAGAGGAGATAAAGGACAACCTTGTTTTACACCTCTTAAAGGCACAGTGGAATTACCGATACTGGTAGTTTTGGCACCATCAATCAAAACACACTCGTCTCCATCATACATTTGTTTGATAACATTGACAAGGTGAGTGGGCATCCTGATATTATTTAAATGATCCCACAGGTCTGGTCTGTCAATAGTGTCATACGCTTGTTTAAAATCAATAAAGGCTGTGTGAAGGTGGGAACAACCCTTTGGTTTAATCTGTTTGGCAGCGTGGACTAAGTGCCTTTAAATAAACATAGGCTGGATCGTGCTACGGTCTGGATAGAAGCCAAATTGCGTATCAGGAACTTTTCGGTTCTCGACACACCACTTGGTCACTAGTTCTCTCAAAATGTTGGCGTACAGTCTATACAAAGTCCCACTCACAGCCAACATACGGTAGTTGTTGGGATCAAGCTTGGAGCCTTTTTTGTAAAGGGGGGAGATCTTGGCTTTTTTTCCAACAAGCAGGAATACGTTTTTCACTCAAAGCAACGTGAAATAGGTTGGTCAGGTAAGGTTTAATCACATTTTCATCCGTCTCATTACCGGGGTAAGCGTATTTCAAAAAAGGAGCTGAGAAATCTTCAAAGCCAGGTGAAGAAGAGGCATTCATCATACCCAAAAATTTGGAGACCAGGCGCGTCATAACAGCGAAACTCGGACAGTCAAAGGCATCGGCATTTCTGTTTATACCTTGTGAAATACGACCACGACCCAAAGGGACAGCTGAAGCCCATGCACCTATGTGCCTTGAATTCCTGTTCAGTGTATCAGGAGGTTTAGGAGGTGGTTTAGCATTGAAATGTGAAAGAAGGTAGGTATTCCAAGCATCTGTAGGCACAGGGGATGGACAGGTTGTCTTTCTTTGTTTCAGCATGTCGTAAATAGCTGGATCCCTTTTGCTCAGCTTGTCCAAAAAAAGAGCAGCCTGTTGTTGTGAGAATTTGCGTGCAACCCTCCGCGCATGCTTTCTGTACTCTTTCTTTGTATCCTGTAAATCCTCTCTACCGTCCCTCAAAGTGCGTAAAACATCCTTTCTCTTTCTCCTGCATACATCATCAAACCAAGGAGCCATTCTGGCTCCAGCCGCCACCCTTTGTTTCTTCCAATAAAAAAAGCACGGCAAAAACTTCCCCATACCAGAAGTGCAAGCAGCTGAAATAATCATGGCCCATAAATAGTTGTTAGCTGCTTCTACGTCCTTTCTCTCAATGGCCTTCATAAAAGAATCGCAGCCTTCAGTGTCGTTTCCAAGATGCTCAACGTATTGAAGTCAAAATTCCACCTCAAATTATGTATCGGACAGCCACCGTGGAAATCATGCTGAGGCTCAAGATTCATATCAGCTCCTGTCAAACCACCCACTTTGAAACACGCTGTGATACTGCAATGATCAGCGATTTGCTTGTTGGAAGGTTGAATATCAGTGCTCAGCAAGTTGTGGTAAAAGTTGGGAGTCATGAGGATGTGATCAGGTCTACTTCTGTGCCTACCATGATACCCCACAAAAGTGGCCTGTCCAGAGGCTCCCTTACCTCTACCAGTAGTGAGCATGCAAGGACCAGCGGCAGCAATGTCAAGGAGCAGTTTACCAGCACGATTTACCGATTTGCAGCAGGTGAGACGGGCATGTGATCATCTTGAATGTCGTAGTGCTCGTTGGTCAACTCGGAGAGATCACCTATGTGTGCGTTGAAATCACCCATCATAAGGACGTTAGTAAAGTTCAGAGAAGCAGTGGTGGCCTCGTCAAAGAAATGTTCAAAGCTCTCCGTAATGTCACTGTTGCTCCTTTTATCTGTTTTAGGGTTTAGATAGACAGCGCCCAACGCTACATTACCAGGAACATTGAAAACCTGCCCTGCACACTTCAGCCAAATAGCTTGAATCTGCTCAGAAACGTGCCAAACAGTGACAAAGTCGTGAATGCTTTGATTTATGAGAACAGCAACTCCATTGCCTTTACAGCCAAGCGTGGTTGAAGGGATAGGAAGATGATACACAGTATACGTAGCCCTACAACATTATTGCTTTCCTGCTGTGCCCTCCACAGGATGAGACCATCCTCTGCTGGGATCCCACCTCCAAAACTGACACCTCAGAGGCCGGAGCATGTGCACAACAACAGTCGACTGGTGTCTTAGCGATGGGAAAGGTGCACCCCATCATCATCCGGTCAAACCTACTCAACCTTGTCTGCATGGCATATGGCCTAGACACAGAGTATGTATGGCATTCCATGCTACGAGGCTGTCTTCTGCACGCACGGAATTCAGGAGTATGGAGTTGGCTGCTTGAAGGTAAGGGCCTTCTTTTGCTGCTGCTATTTTGGATGTTAGGTTGTGCAAGGGCAAGGCTAATTGTCACCTGCAGGGGCTGGTGTTCTTGCAGATCAGACGAAGGCTGTTTTTCAGCACAATCGGTTCTATCTCAAGGTTAAATGGTTTTGAGCGTAAGCGAGGACTGGTACATGGTGCCAGTTAGGGCTTACAACTTCTATTGCTTAAGCCAACTTTGACCTTGTATTGCAAGCGCATAAGCCGCTGCGGGGGGAAAGTCACAAGGCTGATGCTCTGGTGCTGATCCGTCTGTTAGTAATTTAATCGTGAGGCCACAGTAGCATGCTAATGAACACGGTGTGCTTTCAGAATCTGGCTTACTTTCAATTCTTTATCTACTGTATAGTAATATAATTGCAATCCTTGTGTTCCTCGCAGGCAATCAACGGCCTCTTGAAAACATGGGTAACAGGAGCGGGCCCTGACTCGGCGCTTTGCGCTGCCATAGATGACATGACAAAGGAAGAGCATCTGTTTGCCGTGGACTACCTGACGCCGTCTGTGGTTGGACAGCGCAAGAAGCTTAAAGCTCTGAGGGACATCCTGCCATTTGGCTTATCAGCAGAGCTGCTCAATGTGGACGTTGTTGTGGATAATAAAAAGGTATGATCCCTTTCCTTTCTTCTCCAAGGCTTTACTTTGCTTTGTATGCAAGCACTTGCTTTGATGGCTACAGGGAGCACCTGCTGAACAAACTTAGTTAGCAGGTGTTAGTGATAATTTCCAGATCATACTGCCATGAGTATTTCCCTGGCATATAAAGCTAACGAGCATAGCATTTGTTCTGGACCCAAGGATTGGATCTATGTAAAGTTTGTCTTTGCATGCCTTTATATTTGCAGAGGGTCTGGGTGCTTGAAGACAGGCCTTGTACTGTCCGCATGGCAGACCAGAAGAGGGCCACATCGTATGACAAGGAGCCTGAGATGCGTGCCATGGCTGAGCTGGTGCCATTCTTGCAGAACCTGCACCAGCGTGTTGTGATTGAGAGCCACTATGCACTGTCCATTCCAGTAGCCATCAGTGAGGAGTTCAAAAGTAAGCAAGGCCAGGATGCTTACCGCCTTATTTCTTTCAATGAGGAGCCAGCTTAACGAAGCAGTGAGCATTGGTATTCTTTACGCTCTGGTCCAGTTTCATGATGGCAGGGAATTATTAAAACCGGTAAGCGGTTAGAATACAAGTTAACCGACACCCCGCATAGCATTCTCACCAGGAAGCTCTTTAGAGGGACATTTTGGTGAGGATCAGGAGGGTAGTGTGCTTATACAATAATGCGCTATACAGGTTATGTCCATGCCTTAATACAGATTGACTGTCATTTTGTCTATAAGGTGTCAGGTATATGGCAATGTTACCTTACCTGACCAATTATGTGTCGTGCCATATAACATATAACTGTGCCATGAGAACCATCAGATAGACAGTCTAGTCTGCATGTGACTTGTCTGGTTCTGTTCAGTACTTGAGCTATGAACTCCTTTTTGTTTCAGCAGTTTCTTTGTGTTTTGTGGCAGGTTCTCTGGTGTCAACGGCCAGCTGCCTGAGGGGGTGTGTTAGGAATCAGGCAGTCTGGTTAGTTACAGTGTCTTTTGGTTTTCCTGCCGGGTCTATTTCTCCTCTGTAAATAAACTGCAATAACACAGCATGTGATGTTTATCGCACACCTCATGGTTTTGTTTGGATTATTTCTTTCTTTATGTTCTGCAGCTTTAAAGTGTACCTTTGTAAATTCACAACCATTTCTATTACAGCTTTATTCGACCTTTGTAAAATATACAGCAGTACTGATGTTCCAGTAATAATGTGCCTTACATTTAATGAAACGGAACCTATGCATGGACGGAAACACAGAATGCATCATTGGATAGTGGACATCCATCAGAAGTGGCCTTCGCACACCGTGTGACCTGTGACAGCACCGCCAGCTGGTCTCCCCACCTCAATATAAAGATAGCCCAACTCGTTTGAGGACTTTTTTGAACCAACCAGGTATATATGGTGTGACCTTTTTTGTGGCTGAATGCCTAGCACTTTTCCCTTGATTTTTTTCTAGTGCCTTTTTGGTTTAGTTGCAGGCTTTTTTCAAGCTTCCGCTCAGATGCCCCCCAGGGCATATACAGCCTATAGGTAACCTTACCTTACACCTTACGCAGCCTAGCAATCGCAATTTTTGGACTTATGGCTTTATCTGTAACCTCAATAAATTCGTTTAAGGTCTATGACCGGATCAACAGTGTTCCAGCCCTGCTTAATTTTCAGGTGTTAGCTACAAGGGTTACAAGGGTTACAAGGATGGCCTACAGCCCGAGTCTCTGGCTGATGGCAATTGGCTGGTGAAACAAAATCAACCAGTGTCGAAAATTGAAACTGATGTTAGCTAGTAGATGAGTCTACAACTATCTGAACTTGTGAATCTCCCTTCTGTGATCTTTGCCGAGAAATAGATTGATCAGAGCTCGTCAATTTAGACACACAGGTCGGTGGCGGTAAGCAACAAGCAAAGCAAGAGATAAGCAATGAGAAGCAATCCACATCAGGCTCCTGCCAGCCTGAAACACCGAGCGCACACACACTTCCTCTCAACAAACTTGGCAGCACGCAGCAGAGCGATGTAAAAGGTGCAGCAAATCGCACTCCATATCCATTACAGAAGAGTTCCTTCCTGCCTTGTGTGCGCATTGATCTAACTACTCAAGTTGAACGCGACAGAAAGAACAGATTTTCTCTTCGTAAAAAGTGACATAGTGAGAGAGAGAGAGAGAGAGAGAGAGAGAGAGAGAGAGAGAGAGAGGAAGGTGAAGCTCGTTAAGAAGCCATGCTGCTGTCACACAAAAAAGCCGTAAACAGAAGTCACACTCTCTGCTATCTCAAGGACTGAAACGTTATGTTGTGAGATCTTCTTGCTTGGCTCAGGTCAGAGCCGACAGAGTATTGTCCAGGCCCAGGCGTGAAGGGGCCATGCATCTTGAAGCGTGATACCTGTGTGGTGATGAGGATGGGAGGATTGCAAAAGAAATGAAAACCATATAGAAAAGCTATTCAATTGAGACACAGATTGGTTAGAAAAGTTTGTCGTGAATTGAGTGGGGCTGCCTCCTGTGCGGTATTGCTAAACAAACACCATTGAGTTGTCGGCACCACAAAACATGGGGGTTTGTGCGTCTTTACAAGTTGTATAATGCTTGCGCAAGTAGACACGCCATATGCCCATGATCTGACACACACTAGACCAGTGCCAATGTTTAGGCTGTGTGAATTGACATGTTGTTGAGAACACCTGCTTGAGGCACAGGTGATAGCTGTCGTAGCAACCAACTAATCAAATCACACGAATCGTCACTGCCAACAATTGGGCGTGACATGGCACGCATGTTCATCTGGAAGGGCACCTCTCCTCAAAAGATTGCTTTGTTAAGGGGGATCTAAGTAGTGTGAGCACCAGTCAAAGGTGGTCCCTTGATGCGCACGGATTTTCTATGTCAGGGCTTAAAGTATTGTGAGCACCAGATGAAGGTGGTTCCTTGATGCATACAAATAATCTTCAGAGCAGGCTCGTGCTCTTAAGACGCCAACGTGCGACCCAAGAAGGCCTTTTTTTGAGCACGTCATTGAGTAGCAAATGGACACGTCTATTGTCAGAGACACATTGCTTAGAAACTTGAACAATCAAATGTGCGTGAGTATAAACATGCACAACCTACCTGAGACCCGAAGACTGCTTCTTTAGCTGGCTTCGTGACAGGCTTAAAAATCTTGCCAACGTCTTTGGTGTTGTCGTAGCGTCCTGCGGAAACCATTCGAGTCACAACAGGAATAGGCAGGCATGAAGGAGATAGGTTCATAAACAGAATGGCTTGTTGTGACCTTGTGGGTTGACTTTATGGTCCGCATTTTTGACAATAATCATCTTAGTCGTGCTGATCAGAAAATCCAGAGGAGGAACAGTCTAGATGTAGCTGAGACTTCGTTTTTTCCCCCCTTGCTGCACCACTGAGTCTATGCATACATTTGCTGTGCTTAGTAGGTAGTTTATGTCAGCTGCACTGTGGTGTGCTACTTCCTCGATGTTGCGCATGAGTCCAAGAAGTCAGACTGGCTTTGCAATTTAAATGTATGCTACTGCACACATTTGTCAATGGCCTTGCGTGTGCATCCTGCACAAGTTGCTGCTGCAGCAGCTCTTTGTCTGTGAGAAGGACTCATTACAGTTGAGGTATGTCAGGCTATGACATTTGCACAGTCGTCTGGTCAACCAGGACCGTAGGTGTTGCAAATGCACGGCAACTGAGTACGCATGACGTACAACGTATGACGTACAACGTAGGAGCAGCGATGTCTGGTGTTGCAAATGCACGGCAATTGAGTACGCATGACGTACAACGTATGACGTACAATGTATGACGTACAACGTAGGAGCAGCGATGTCTGGTGCAGCAAATGCACGGCAACTGAGTACGCATGACGTACAACGTATGACGTACAACGTATGACGTACAACGTAGGAGCAGCGATGTCTGGTGCAGCAAATACACGGCAACTGAATACGTATGACGTACAATGTAGGAGCAGCGTATGACGTAGGAGCAGCGATGTCTGGCAAAGGGTGGCCTTTGTTTTGCATCCTGGGCTGGGCGAAGCCTTAGTGTAAGCATATGCTCAGTGCGTTACCTTGATCAGTGCTCAAGGCCTCGTGCGTTGTTTCATGCATTAAAGACTGTAAACTACTCTGCGCTCACACTGAAGATGCGTCCAAGCCTATGAACTACCCTGCGCTTACACTGAAGATGCGTCCAAACCAATGAACTACCCTGCGCTCACATTGAAGATGCGTCCAAACCTATGAACTACCCTGCGCTCACACTGAAGATGCGTTCAAACCTATGAACTACCCTGCGCTCACACTGAAAATGCGTTCAAACCTATGAACTACCCTGCGCTCACACTGAAGATGCGTTCAAACCTATGAACTACCCTGCACTCACACTGAAGATGCGTCCAAACCTATGAACTACCCTGCGCTCACACTGAAGA
>Ga0307947_1000195_pt1 | contig 38246 bp, 32 predicted proteins | sample OrgLakmetagen232_FD_201840 | JGI IMG/M metagenome (GOLD analysis project Ga0307947, IMG submission 201840) | Saline water microbial communities from Organic Lake, Antarctica - #232 | ecosystem: Environmental > Aquatic > Non-marine Saline and Alkaline > Saline | place: Antarctica: Organic Lake...
CCCACCACCCCCCGGGGGGGGGGGGGGGGCCCCAGTGGTCAAGGGCACACTGCACACTGCATTAGGTCAGAGAGCATGTTTATCTCAAGCTGCAGGAACGCTCTTTTGTGTGTGTCCATAGTGCACGTAGGGCACGCCTTTGATCAGGTCCTTATTTCACACCTCTTGCCAGTTGTGTGCTGCACATGTGTGGAGCCAGTCAAGTCAAGTGGGCGCCTTGTTGCACAGCCTTTGCATTAAGTCCTATGCTTCCTCTTTTATCCCCACCGCAAGCGCTAAATATCGTGCTAAACCTCGAGTATCAAAGAAGCATTTTAGTAAAGCCTGCTGGATCCCCTCCACTAAACCACTGTCCTCAATTGCACACACACACACACACACACACACACTCACACGTACACCCACACACGCTTACTCTCTCACACACACACACACACATACACACACACATACACACACACGCACACAGCGAGCGCCTAGACCGATCCCAAGCTGTGGGTGCACGTAAGGCAGAGGCCTGTGCCATTAATACGTCATTGTCCAGTGTGGGAGATGTGTTTGAGGCACTGTCCACCAAGCAGAAGCACGTGCCCTTCCGCAACAGCAAGCTCACGTACCTGCTGAAGGTAGGTCGTTTTTCCAGTGTGTGTGCATGTGCTTGTGTGTGTGTGAGCTTGTGTGTACTGTGTACTGTGTTTGTGCAGCATCCAGGATGCGCTGCAGGTTATACAGCACAGGATTTGAAATATGTGCACTAGTCCACACTGGCCTGACACAACATGCATACTGCTGCTGCATATCACCTTCACCTACACCTCCCTTCGTCCACTCCTCACTGTACACCAAAAACTTGCGTACTCACCTGCCTGCTAACCCAGAGCACGTATCCTTGCACACCCAAGACACCCTGCCTCCTTACCAGATAGAGTTAGGGTTGGCCAGAACCATATATATACGGTGTATAAACGGTAGTTTGGGCAGGGAAATCACCAGATATACGGTCAAAAACGGTGTGTATGTACGTTTCTGGCCTTCCTTAGATAGAGTAGAAAAAGCCCTGCTTCTGGTGATAACACAGCTATCATATTCATCGGGGGGTGTACCTAAGTGTCTGCACCAGGCAAACCCCCACCTCGCAAACAACTGCACAACAGCCAATGACCTCCTAACTGACCCTCCCATACATGCAGCCGTGCCTCAGCCCTGGAGGTAAGGTGCTCATGATGGTGCACGTCCAGCCAGAGCCTGCTTCCGCCTACGAGACCCTGACATCACTGCGCTTTGCCACCAAGGTAGGCATTGGGTTTTAGGGGGTACTTGTCATTCTGTGTCTATTTTTCTGCCTCTCACTTGTAGGATTGGCCAGAAGTACACGTGTTCTGTACGTCCATGTAATCAACGCCCCCTTCCTAAAGATGTAAATTTTAATACATTGATCATCACCCCACCCCAAAAAACGTGGGCGGTGATATTTTTTGCATTTGGTATGTATGGTGCATATACCGGAGCCTTTGCAGAAGAATTCCTATACGGTCGTATACAGTCTATACATTTGGTTACGGCCAACCTTCCTCTTCACAGCTGTCTCGTAAGGCACACACATACACACCCTAGTCGCGAGTGCTGAAGGGATTGATTCATAGCTTGCAGTCCTTTAGAATGCTCACGTGTGCTGAAACAAAATTCAATGAATTTTCAATGAATAATTTGTCATAGAGAGGGGGCCGTGTGGGGGACCTTTGAGATGTAAGTAATAGAAGTTGGCCTGCACACCACAGCAATTGGACACGTGTAGGGTTGGCCAGAACCGTATATATGCACCGTATATGACTGTATATTTGGTGATTTCCCTGTATAAAATATCGTATACAATGTATATATGTGGTTCTGGCCAACCTTAGACATGTGCGCAAAATCAGGTAGCCCCTTATTGCATATCACAAGAAATGACATTGAAACCAACTGCTTTGGAGCACATCATTAAAAGGGTGCGGCTTCAACCTCGCTCCATTTGTTATATGAACGTTGAGCATACTGTAGGGGTAACTCTTTAATTTTAAAGCCAGGCATAATCGAGGTTAACTACTTTAAGTTTGAGCCTTTCGCTCAATTGTGCTGCACAGTCAGTGAAAGACGCTGTAAACTAAGGCTAAGAGGCAACGAGAAAAGCTGAGACAATTGCTCGTATGCCTGCTGCTACTGTGGATTGATTACACGTCCACACACGCACACACACACACACACACGCACACACACACACACACATACATACACGCACACACAAACTCACGCTCACAGGTGGGGGGCACAGAGCTAGGTGCTGCTGCCAAGAGGGCCATGACAGCTGGCGCTCAGCTGTCACAGCCAGCGCCTGCAATTGGCCCGCAGAGTGGAAATGAAGCAGGCAGGCAGAGCAAAAGGCCAGGGATTTCTGGAGCAGCTTCACAGCAGCAGCAGCACCCCCACCCCTCTCCCACCACCACGACCACCAGCTTCTTGCAGCTGCAGCAGGAGGCGGCCAGCACTGCACAGCGTGGTACCAGCAACGCAGTGGGGGGCACCACCACCACCGCGCACGAGCGTGGGGTTGCGCGGCGTGTGGGCGGGAGTGTCGGAGGGACGAATGTGCGAGGGAGCAGTGGAAGCAACAGCAGCAATAATAGCATAGGAGCAGGTGGCGGTCGTGGAAGTGGAAGTGGGGGGAGTGGCTTCCTTGCTCGGTCTACTTCTGGACCTCAAGCAGATTGGCAGGCCTTAGTTCGACCGCAGGGGGTTGCACCTGCACCCACATCTGACGCAGGGGGCCTGTATTTCTTGGGAAATGCCCAAGGCACACGTCACTTCCAGCAGCAAGACCAACTCCTCCAGCAGCAGCAGCAGCAGCAGCAGCAGCAACAGCAACAGCAATCTCCCATGAAAGATACAGGGAGACCTCTGTGGCTCGAGCAGCAGCTGCAAGGGGAGGGTAGTGGGGGGGCACCGCTTATAGGGCTGCAGCACCACCAGCACCTGGCCCCCTCTGCTCAGCTGCAGCTCCTACAGAGTGTCCACATGCAGGTGCTTGCGGCTGAAATTGTGCTTGCGCGACCGTGTGTGTGTTCGTGTGTGTGCGTGTGTATCAGTGTGCAACTTGCACTAGAGTGATCAAATGCAGTGAGGTACCTCTTGCAGGGGGTGTTGTGAGGTCAAATTGTCCACGCCTGACATGCTCATGCTCACAGGATTAAATTAAACTGATTCAAAGGGGATCAGGGAACATGCTAGAGGTGCCCGCCGTCCGCTCCCGATTCTAATTATCTTGCGCAATTCATACAGGGTGCCAACCACAGGTACGGCACGCAACCCCCTACCACCGTTCCATTGGCTCCCCAGCAGCAGCAGCAGCAGCAGCAGCAGCAGCAGCAGCAGCAGCAGCACTATTGCCAAGGTGCAGGGCTTCAGGGGGCACTGCATCACCAGCAACACTTCCGTGGCTCTCCCATGCGCCCCCCCATAGCCTTTCCTCCTGCGCAGGTCCCTCAGCAGCAGCAGCCGTTTGTGTATTTTGACCCGACTGCAGAGCCGCACCCGCCAGCAGCAACCGGGTGTTTCGCAGGCATGAGGTGGGTGCAGATGGGTGGAAGTGCTTGGAACTATTAGTACAGTACAAATTGTACTTGGGTGTGCAGCAGGTGTCAGATGGGTGGATGTAAGTTCTGCACAAAGAAACGGGCCTGGCACCTGACCTGCTTGCATTCCTTGTTCTTGACTTGCAAAAGGCACGATCTGTCAACAATGTCGGGGCAGTTTTGACGTAGCTAGATAGCTAGACGAACATCAGGACCAGGATGTAGGCCCAATACATACACACACACACACACACACACAAACTGGCTGCAATGCCATTTGCCACCTGATGCAGATGCGAGTCAGGACAAGGGCAGCCAGGCCCACGCACGTACTCTTTGACATGCCCAGCTAGCAACGGTGGTGGTGCTTCCCGAGACAATAAATTTGAGGGCAGCGACAAAGAGGGGGACAGTAATGGGGATACGGTGATGGAGGATTTGAGGTCGAGTGTGGATTTAAGGGCGGCTTTAAGGCTCAAGCGCATGAATGGGAAGCTGCAACCCATCGGCGAGGCGGCCAACGAAGCGGGGGAGGCAACAGCAACAGGGGAGGGTGGGGCAAAGCGCAGGAAGCAAGCCAAAGGGGCTTGGCACTGATCTCGTGCAAGCGCAATTCACCCTACAACCTGTGCCTCCTGGCTCGCCTCTGGCCCTTTCTCCCGTTTCAACTACTCCGTCTCTTTTTCACAACCTGTAACCTCCTTTTATCTGCTCGTTTGAGGTCCCAAGCACCTTCTTTTCAATGTAGCTTATGAGAGAAATTTTACGTTGTTTCGTTCCTTTATTCCCAGTTGGCAAAGAAATGTGTCTGGTCTTGTGTCCTGGGAAGCTCCATTTCTAGCAGCTGGTCCTAACCCATTTCTAGTAGCCATTTCTAGTAGCTGGGGGCATTAAAGCAGCAACAGCACCCGTCCAGACAAAACCTTTTCGAGCCAAATCGAGCGAGTAAGGTAAGGTTACATCGCTATATATGCCTCTGGGGGGCATCTGAGCGGAAGCTTGGAAAAAGCCTGAAACTTAACTTTAGGAAAAATCAAGGGAAAAGGGCTAGGCACTTAGCCACAAAAGAGGCCACACCATAATTATCTGGTTGGTACAAAAAAGTCCTCAAACAAGTTAGGCTATCTTCAATTGAGGTGGGATGACCAGCTGGCGGTGCTGTGTGCGAAGGCTAACAAGGAGTTCATGCGGACAGTCCAGCAAAATGTGTTCCTCATCCTGAACAGAGTGCCAGTCACAATTGTCCTGCTGGAATTCATGTGGTGTCAAATTGTCAAGCTCTCTTCAGCTCCCGATGATACGATCGAGTAATCGAGTAAGAACCTCATGTCGAGTAGGATGGTGCTTGTCAATAGTCGAACAGGGTCTTGGTTGGAAAAGAGGGCCTTTTTTTTTAGCTCCTTTTTTTTGAGCTCCTGAGCGCCTATATAAACCAGATAAATAGACAGAAGACTTAAAATTCAAGACATATGAGACCCTGTGTGAAGCAAGGGGGCACACACACAGTCCAGCCATGCATATAGTTAAATTTGGATTACAAAGGCATTATGGCTGCTCAACCTATGAGAACGAAGTGAAACCTCAAAACATTAAACGAAAGCTGTAATAAATCGAAAGTCCATGAATTTGCACACGCAAGGCTAGCTGGCCATGGGGTGAGCAGGGAACCAGCAGTTCCAGGAGAATGCACACAACTCTTCGAAGGGCAGTTGGCGCAGGCATAGGAGACAATGCCATTCAATAAATTGAAGAGCAAGAAAGCCCTTGCTCATCATAGAGCTTTGGCTGTCACAACGAATTATGGTACCAGCTTAAGAGCATGGATCACCAGTATGGGCTATGTTCAAGGTCTCTGACTAGTTCTTAAAGACCCCAAGCGCAGCACCACTAATTTATGTAGGTGTTGCTGCACTTGCATCTATTCCCCAGCATATATTAGTCCCCTTGTATGAGAAAGTCAGGCTGTAATGTGTAAGAAATTACAGGCAACGGAAGCCATTCAATCCCCTCCTCATATAAGCTTATACAATGTGCCACCACTCAGGTATCGTGGTTGTGGTCCTCCCGATAAGCTCCACCACAAAAGAAACTGTGGAAATCAGCTGGATGAGATGGGTTGCTTGTTCAGGATCGGCCCTTGATATGTGAGTTGCAGCAGCACAGTTGGAAGAAGTGCACGCATGATCAGAGGCAAACAGCCAGTGAGTATTCAGGACTTATCCCACCACAAGGCTCCAGTCCCTAATGGCATAGCGTTAATGTCTTACATATTGCTTTGCTTTTGTGTAGAATGTGAACGGGATTTGCTACGCCCAATCAGTGGCCAAATTGTTGATAAAAAAAAGTTGGTTGACTTTGAGAGTTTCTGTATGTCTTGCTCAATGAGCTGGATGTGAGCCTGAGCAATGTCTCTGATTTTGGAAGGGACAGCGGTGTGGCAGCCAACCAAAGATGAGGAGCAGTGTAGAAGTAGCAGAGATTAAGAAAAAGAAAAAACTACACAGGCAGTGAAAACCACTCCCCACATTAAATAAGAAGAAGGAGCCACTTTGGTAACGAGTACCGTAAAGCTCCTCCACCGTGAGAAGGAAAGGAAAAATCAATGGGGAGATAACACACGCACACAAGTATGAGCAGAGAGCGCACAGGCATGGAGACAGGGAATGAACTGGTCGAAGCAATAAGGGACCACAGCGATGCAAAGGACTCACTCCTCTTGCCCCACCGGTTGGTTTTCCCACCTAGGTGGGGCTTCTTGGAGGCCTCTATCTCTTGGTCTGAAGGCGCCCCCAACCTCATGTAGTGTGTGCGTGCCTGAGATTAATGGTGACCAAGTTTTAACTGATGGCTTCATAAACTTTGTAATGATGACCAAGGACATTTATGTTGAGACCAGCCAGTCGGCTGGACGGAAAACCTTATTCGACTTAATGGTTTATCAGGTTGCAATTAGTAATGGTCTATCCCCTTTATTTTTTGTGGTGATTCACGTAGCATTATGGTTAAAAGAAAGTATAGGTTGAGCAGCCATGCCAGGCTGGAGGCCTTTGTAATCCAAACTAAACTAAACTTAAAAGAAAGTCCAAATTTCTTTGACTGCTGTCAGACAGCAGCGTAGCTTCGCTCTGCAACAAGTTGAGAAATTCTCTCCTTTGTCATACTCGGTGGAATATGGTAATCATGGTTAAACCCATCGCCCATCATGGTTTTGTTTTTTGCCTTTTCCTCCAATTGGAAAACACTCATATCCTATTGAAAATACAAGCAATAGCGGCCAAAAAGTTGGGTTTGCGCTGGAAAAATCAGAAAAATCACACCTCACCTTGTGGATCCTACAAGCCTCTCACAAGTGTTCTCGCGAATTTCAACTGGAATTAAGTACTCTTCTGAAAGACCCTTGATCCATCTTGACTAGCAGTAAATATGAAACCAAAAACAACTTCACTCTCCTTAACAGTGCATATTTTAATATTTGACCTTGAATCCGCTCTTCAAAGTCACTCTCACTACCGCTCTTAAAGTAAGAAAGGAAAAAGAAAAGACTCTGCTGGTAGTGATGACATAGCCTATAGTACCAAACAACCCCTCTCGCTGCACTTGCGCTCAACAGCACTCACAAATAATACAGCACTTGCAAATAAGTAGGACACTCGGAGAATGGAAACGTGTTTGCAAAGCATGCCTATTTTGCTGCACGCTATGAGCAAAAAAAAGGGAACTTCCACCTCTCGAGTAATCTATAGTACACAGCCAAAGGCTAGCATAAACCCACGCAGGTAACACAGGTATGCGAATCAGCCCCTCGGAAGCCCTATGAAGAGGCCTTGGTGCATGCTTTAAATGGGTTTAATCTTTTCTTGTTGAATGTCGTCTTGCGCACAAGGGCAAAGTACACGGCAGCCCGGAGGAGAAGCAGGATTGCTACAAGGACACACACCTGAAGTTAAAATAGGCAGGCAGAAAAGGTTGTTTTGCATGAGTAGGAATGGATTGCATTGCAGCTCTAAGAATGTTTTGAAAAGCACTGAGGATGACTCCAAGTCACACCTCAATGCAGCTTGCTCCTAACATCAATATCAAAGCGTATAAGTATTAGGGAGCGATGTGCACCCAAGACCACAAGGATTAAAGCAATGCCCAATTTGCTCACTCAGCGCGCTTCAGAGCATGAACATGCCAAATGCAGCACATATACACACGTACACGCACACACACACACTTACACACATTAACGCGCACACACACACCCACAAACACACACACCTCAAGGGTGACTGGGGAGTCCACAGTGAAATTGGAGTCCACATCCACGTCGTAGAGGTTGCCCTCGGCCACCGTGCACCTCTCTTTGCCCTACAAGACAAAAAGACAGGATAGGTTGGTTTTGGCATGACAGGAGGTGTAGTGTGATGGTCAAAATGTGCAACCGCCTCCCCTCAGAATTAATATTTTACGGTTTATACTGCAACCCAATTGCTGGAACTCCCCAACGTGTGCAGATGGGGCTGGGGCTGGGGGTGCAGGGGCAGGAGCAGGCAGAGCTGGGGCTGGGGGGAAGGTGAGTGCGGAAATTCCTGAGCACTCGTCGGAAGGCTTCGAGAATTCCTGACCACTTAAAAAAACTTTAATTCCGCCACCGCACCACAGCTGCTTTTTAAAAATAAATATAAACAACCGCCTTGTCACCGCCCCTACAAAAAAACAATAATTAGGGGGCGGTGATATACTTTTCATACGGTATATAGAAGCCTACAAAATGAGACGCAGAATTTATCAAAGTGCAGCGATGAATTTGCGGACAAGCCAGACCCAGGTAAAGGGAAAAACTTTGGGTTTAAATTAGCAAATATACAGCCTGTGCGTACCAACTCGGCTTGGAGGAACTGTCTCGAGGCTTAAAATTGAGAGGCTCTCACTTCATGGCGCAGGCCAAAAATTAATCATCGGAAACTATCCAAACCTGCTTAATAGGCCGCGCGCTGTACCAATAGACTGCTGTCCCCTGAAAGTCTAGGAACCAGACACTGACAACCCCATCGCTTTGCGCAGTCAAGCCTAGAAGGACTTACGGGTGGTGCATCGGGGAACTTGTTGTAGAAGTCCTTGCAGCTGTATTCTCGGTCTCCAAACTCAATCTTGAGCAGCAGGTTGTACCCATAAAAGATGAAACTCAGGTACTTCAGCCATCGGATCCAGATCTGCAGGCAGCACGGCAAGCTTCACGTTGAGGATGATAGCAACAAGTTGGTGTCAGCGATGCTGTCCATGCTTGGAGCATTTGAGCAGCTGTCAAATGGCTACATAAGAGAGAGTTCCTGGGTACATTGCTGTGTACATCTTTTCTTCTGAAGGAGGTCAACAAACGAGAGTTCCATCGTGCCAAACAATGCACAGCTTGCTTGAGTGTTGTTGCTGTTAACGCTTGGAAGGGCCAGACCTCTCCCACTACAGATGACATGCAACAGCTCATGCAGAACGTACATGCAGAACGTATACGTGCAGAACGTGAGAGCGAGTACTGACGTACCGGCCTCTACTTGTTTTTACAAAGCTGAGCCAGTACGTGTGCTGTGCAGCAGCGTTCTGTGCGCTACTGGCTTAGCAGTGCTCGGCTTATCTTGTTGCCATGTACTCACTTCTGCACGCCTACAAGTCTGTGATTACCCCCTTCTCCCTCTCACACACAGGCACCTCAGCGCCACCACTCACAGGAATGTTACGGACGTAGAATCCTGCGACCAGCATGATGGTCAGCATCACGACGGTGGTCACAGACAGCGCGGTCTTCATGTTTGTCACAGTGGCACCGATGAGTAAGCCCAGGGATTGGGCGGTGAACATGGTCAGCAGGATGGATAGCCAGTTTGCGAAGAAAGGCCCTGCGATCACAGAAGAGGAGGGGGGGGGGCAGTTGATGAGTGGGACGCTTTGCGAGTGCAGTTAGTCCAGGATGGGGTGGAGAGTGCGAGCGCAGGATGGACGATCGACTTGCAAAACCTTATTAAAGCCTACATCTGTGCTTCTCCCCATCGCTGCAAACAGCTTGTTGAGTGGCAAGGGAGAGCAGCATCCTCACCTGCTTCCAAGCGCAGACCACTCATGAAGTAGATGATCCAGCAGAAGATGGAGGGGATCAAGGAGTCCATTGGGATGTCGCTGAGGTAAGGGAAAGGACCAGGGCAGGAGATCATGAGTATATTAACATGGCTATGGTTTGCTTACACTAAGCGAAATCCGCACTACCGACACTTGCACTAGGTGGACCACACGACAGGAGACCTCGGCTCACCACATCGTTTTGGCCAGGTAGTAGGCCGACAGTCGGTACATGCTACTCTGCCGCTCTTTGACCAGCATCAGCATGTCCAAAGGGAATGTGAAGAGGGCTTGGAACATGGAGGAGAAGGACATGAAGAGGGCCTGTAGGTAACCGAAATATCAGCAGTTAACTTTAGCTCATTGGTCAGCACACGAGCACACCAAGCTTTGTTGGGCACACATTCCTGTTCGGCACGGGGCATGCTCCACATTCTTAGGCCCTTCAGGTCTGCTTGCATCAGTGTGGCACAACATTGGCACAGTGGGCTGGCACGACTAATTGGCATAGTGGGCGTGCAATGGCTAGTAAAAGGAGCTACAAGGAGAGAGTGCTCCTTTGCTGAGCACTGCTTGCATGTTGGTTGCCAAATGAACTCCATAGGTTGATGATCAGGCTCTGATGCTTAATTCAAACATGGGTCTGATCTTACAGCACTTTACACAACACACATCTCTTTCTGATGCCCCATATCCCTGACGAGTGCTTGCAACACCGCCGTCCTTGTAGCCTTAGACCCCTCTCACATGGTCACCCCACCACAGCGGCATCCACACTCCACAACAGCGGCATCCACACACCCCACCACAGCAGAATCCACACCCACCACAGTGGAACCACACTGAAGTCACACCTGGAAGAACAGAAGTCCACCCAGGTCTGCTGCAATCTGAGCAGTGATGGGCTTGTCCCCATTATTGCCCAGCTGGAACCAGAAGAGGCCAGCCAAGATGGCAACAAACACGACCTCACCAATGCGCTGGATGGACAGCGCAGCAAAGCGGCGGGTGCGTATACACCTGATGGTGAGGTACTTCACCTGTAGTGGCCAATGGGAAGTTTATGTGTGTGTGTGTGTGTGTGTGTGTGTGTGTGTGTAACAAGCAATGCATAAACAGCTTCGCACCTCACCCTCAAGCCCTCACACTCACATTATGGTTGTAACTCCAGTTCCTCATATATCACAACTACAGGCTTTTAATTTCCCTCAATCTTGAATACAACTCCTAACTCGGCTTTCCATGGGTACTCACTTGGTCCATCCATGTGGCTCCTAGCTGATCGTCTCCATCTGTAGCACCATCCCCGTCTGTCGTAGACACTATTTGGTTTCTCTGATGCGCTTGTCCTTCTTGCTGTGTCTGTTGTTGTTGTTGTTGTTGTTGTTGTTGTTGTTGTTGTTGTTGTTGCTGCTGCTTGCCAGGCGGCTTGTGCTCCAACTCAACCTCCAGAGCACTCGAGGGCAGGGTGCTGTAATTTCTATGTCTGCATGCAGTGTGTGTGGGAGAGAGGTGATGGCTCAGGATGAACACCCTTCACCTGACACACAAGAGAACAAATTTCAGAAATACATCACTGCGTCGATTTTAGATGGGGAGCATGCATGCACACACAAACACACACAACCCTCTCTCTCTCTCTCTCTCTCTCTCACACACACACACACACACACACACACCTCCGTGGCAGGGTGGTGCCCTCTTCTTCAGACAACGACGAGGTCCCGCTAGAGGCGGCATGTGCAGTCACGGCAAACTCGTTTTGGTGGTGGCTTTTGTGGTGTTTGTGGTCCTTTCCATGATCTGCCGAGGTCAAAGGGGTGGAGGGGGGGGAACTGCCGTCGGTGCCGCCCACGTCTACGGGCTGGATGCCGTCCTTACCAATGCCTGTATGGATGCAAGAGGCCATTAAATCAGTTTGGTGGGCTCAGGTGTATATGAGGGGGGCCGGCACCAACTTGGCCCAAGTGCAAAGGCCAGATGCAGTCCTTGCCAGTGTCTGTTTCAGGGTGTACAGCAGGTGTGATTGGGCATATGTTCAGTGAATACGCAGTGGGGCAGCACGTACATATGGGATCCAACACCAGCTCTGCCCTAAAGCAGTGCTTTAGCACCTCTGCATAAATGCAAGTGAGGGTGTGCTTAGCATAGGGTAACAGGCACGTGGGTGCATGAAAACGGAGCCGGTTTTGCCCTATAATTAGGGTTGATTGCCGCTCTTGCACCCACCCAACTCCTCTTCCACTCATAAACTCCTCTTCCTACTCCCACCCACCTATTTTCCTGTTCTTGAACGCATCCTGTAGCTCCTGCTTCGCGGCGATTGAGTTCTCAGGAGCCACGCCTGGGATGTCCGCACACGCCAGGTCCAGCAGATGATCTGGCACAGACACACCAAAGGGCAGCGGGTGCCCACACTTGGCTAGCCAGTGGGCGGCCGAGAGCGCATGGCCGTAGTACAGCACGTAGCCCTCAGATAACAGCATGAGCTGCACAGGGGACGCACACAAGGGTTGCAGGAATACGTAAGCAGGTGTTGCAAAGTGCTGTAGGATATAAGAACAGCTGTTGCGCTGTTTGGGTGCGTAGGCCTCTGATAACAGCATCGGCTGCACTGATAATGCGCACGAGTGTTGCAGGAGCACGTAAGCAGGTGTTGCGTCATGCTAGTAAAGAGGCCTCTGATGACAGCAGCGGCTGCACGGGAGATGGGAACGAGAAGAACTACAGGCGTGTAATCAGCTTATAACATTTTGTCTCGTGCTTTGGGTTGGCCATTGTATATATATATAGGGTGGGCCAGATCCGTATAAGTATAATTATAGGTACTATATGGTACGGTATATACGCCATATAATCAGGCCTGTGCACTTACGCTGTAATGTTGAGTTTCGACCGTAATTACGGTACCGACCGTAATTACCCCGTACATCTATGGACGCTTGTTAAAGGATTCATATTATGTAAAATTTGGAGCTTGCCAATTTGGGGGCGTATAAGCCAAAGAGCATACAGAAACTTGCCCATTTTGGGCCACAGTTAACCCCCTCTGGTAATTTACAAAATTACGGTACGTACAGTACAAAGCCTGTGCACCGTACCGTACACTGTACAGTGCACAGGCCTGCATATAATACAGGGGGGAGGGTTCCGTATCCATATTCCGTATTTTCCGTTCCAGAAATGGACAGGTATTGTACGCCGTATTCCATACATCGTATATACATACCAAATTTCCGTATAAAAAACGGTGCAAAACCATATCTCAGGTAGTGCCCCAGACCCAGGTTCAAATCCCAGCAACAACAGTCATTTTTGCTCTTTTAAATCAATTTTATTCTTTACGACGCTTAACTTAAGCACTCCCTTAGCTTCCCACTTTTTTTGAATGCATGTATTTGCATCAATCACAAAATTCTATTGCTAGTTGGGCTTCTTTTTGGACTGAAAATGGCCATTTTGGGGTCTTATTAACCTTGAAAAGGCCTAGCCCTTCAAACTTTGATCCTTTGGCACTACACAATTGGGTACAGGTGTGCAGCTCTTCAAGAGCTAGAGAATGATCCTATTATGATTTATATGAGGGGTACTCCATATATACGGAATTCGGTTTTATACGGTTTTTGATCAGGTGATACACGGTTCTGGCCAACCCTATAAATATACACGTATGTAACCGCATATTTGTTGATCATCCTACCAAAATATACCCTATATACACCGTTTGTGTGGTTCTGGCCAACCCTACTCGTGCTTAGCGACATGTGACCCATTCCACGATTGCAACTCCAGTTGGCGGCAAAGGATGCGCGAGAGGCACGGACATTTGATGGGAGCTCACACAGGAGGGCTGAGAGTTCACAGATTTTTGTTTGTGCTAGGCGGTGTTGCAGCACGGCGCGATGCAACGGAGCGTACCTTGTCCATTTGCTGGTACAGCCTACTGCTTGGCTGGTGGATGGAGGCAATGACGGTTCGGCCCCCGCTTGCGAGGGATCGCATCGTGTGCACCAGCTTCAAGGCAGTGGTGGAGTCCAATCCGGATGTGGGCTGCAAAAGCACAGGAGGCGAGCGGAAGGGTTTCTCAGCAATGTGCAGCCACAGCCTTGGGAGGGGCTTGAAAAGAAGGAAAACGGAAGGGTCAGCTCAGCAGGGTGTACCATTCGGCAAGGAGCAATCCGGCTGATAATAGCAATGTAATTCACATTGCAAGGCACAGTGGTCGACAGATGATAGTAACAACCGCAGGCTCATGCGTTAGCGGTGCATTAGCTCCATTATTTTTATACTGTGACACTTTTCTCTAGCGTTCATTTCACAGCCACACCTGCCCACACACTCCAACCCGCACTCACACTCACACTGCCACCCCCACTCCCACCCGCACCCACACTCACCTCGTCCAAAAAGAGCACACTGGGGTTGATAAGGAGCTCCGCACCGATGGACACGCGCTTGCGCTCACCACCTGGAGGATGATAACCATTCGCAGCGTATGAGGTCACATGTTGGCCGTCGAAATTTGTCACATCTCTCACTCCCCAATCCTCAGCGTTTCTGTACACGCAGGATCCATGGCAAACACCCTTAAGTAAGCAGCAAAGCGCGAGCCAAACCCACCTGACACTCCTCGCATCTGCTGGTTGCCTATGATCTGAGGGTAAAACAGGAGCGAAAGAGGGGTGAGGTGGTGAGAACCACAGGATCAATAAGGATTGGCACCAAGTGAGCAATTGCAACTAGTCTGATAAGGCAGGCTCCGTGTTGAAGAACAGCAAGTGCGGCTGAACAACATGGCAGATCGGCTATGATGAGGCGACAACACTCACCGTATCCCTGCATTTCTGAATTCCAAGGATGGTCAGCACCATTTCCACGCGCTCCAGCTTCCTCTCCTTGGGCCAGTTGCGTGGTAACCTTAACATGGCTGAGAAGTACAGGGTCTCGTAGACAGTCAGCTGTGAGTGAAATCGAAGGAACAAGCGTCAGTTTGTGCTTGGACGTGTATGAGAATTCAGCGTCTAGACAGGAGGGTGTAGAAAGACAACTTTTGGACGTCACGTCCAAATCCCGATAAAACTTATATATTTGGAATCCTCACGTTGAGAGCTTTCGATTGGTATATGTATGGGTCCAATCGGCGGGGGGGGGGGGTGAGTTTTTTGGACCCCCCTCCAGAGTTTTTCTAGGCCACTTTCTCGAAATTATAAATGTATCAGCGGAATCCTCAGCTCAAGCCCAGTTGATTGGCACCCTTTTAGTGCGAAATGGGTAAAAGGGGGGGTCAGTGTGCACGCCTACAAGTCAGAGCCACGCGCGCATGGGTGTGGGCCGCAGGGTATATAAAGCCAAATGAGCAACTGATCACTCCAAACTTGCAGGATAGTATCAACACAAGATGCACAATGGAATGCTGAAGAAAGGAAAGCAATCTGTGGGTGTTTAAGGCTACTTGTAGGTGCTTGGCAGGTCATGTATGCAAGAGCGTCCGCGTCTCAGTTTCTGCCCCATAACTCTGCAGCAAGTCAATCTTTGGTTGTGGTGAGTATGCAGATGGAAAAAAAAATGCCTATTTTGAAAAGGAGCAGAATGGTACCCTTTTTGTCTGGGTGGGGGCACCGGAAGGGGGGTTTGGGGGGGGGGCGGCAGGGGGGTCCAGCCCAAAATTTGGACCCCCCCCGTCCACTAGTTTTTACACCTTCCTGGTCTAGTTTGTGGAAGTTAAGAAAAAGTGTCACTTGTAAGAGTAGTGAGTTCGTGTGCACCACAGAAGCGGCAGCCTCACCTCAGCAAACAGCAAGTCATCCTGCGTCACGAAGCCTAGCTTCCGCTTGATAGGCTTGGTCATCTTTTTGCCATTGAACAGCATGTCCCCTGAGATACGGCAAGTGCTACGGCCTCCCAACACGGATAATAGGGTGCTCTTGCCTGTGCCGGAATGTGTGTGATTTGTGTGTGTGTGTGTGTGTGTGTATGTGTGTGTGTGTGTGTGTGTGTGTGTGTGCGTGTGTGTGTGTGTGTGTGTGTGCGCGCGCACCCGTGTTGACTCAAGTCGCAGTGGCCGCCTCTTTGTGCCAGCCTGACAACACTCATTTACTACTAACTCTGCTCACCTGAACCTGAAGGCCCCATGAGAGCAAGCATTTCACCTGTGAATGGTGTCAAAAGTGGGTGTCAGGGGAACGTAATTGGGTGTCACAGAATTTCTTGGGTGGCCAGACGAGCAACATGCTCGCGCGAGATGCCTTCACATTTCAAAGTGCACGCATATTACGGGTGTAGAGTGGCACTCCGCACCTGGCTCGACAACCCCGGAGCAATTGAAGAGCACTTGCCGCTCTTTGGGAGCCCCGGCCTCCTCCTTCATATCTGGCGTCACGAGGACGGGCACATATGCACAGACCTGGAGCAGCAGGAGCAGAGGAACAGAACGGTGGTGTGGGAGCCACGACAAGCAAGAATGCAAGTCTGGACCACACAGAGAGACAGACAGACACGGCAATTTTCAGCCGAATTCGGCAGTTGCTACATTCCTCCTTCAAACTCAAAAGCACACTACTCACGTCGTCCAGGGAGACATGAACTTGCTTGTCGTGGGGTACGTGCGAAAGAAGCTCCTTTGGTTGTTCCCTGCTTTTCCCCTCCTGGACGTGCCCCATTTCCACGTCCTGTGCATGGAATTCATCCCCCTTGCCTCCAGCGTCCCCAGCGTACACGGGGTTGGAGGTAGACTTCGGCATTACTGATGCATTCAATTAATTTAAGTGGGTGTGCCGTATCTCTCTTCTTAAAAGCATTCGATAATCGGGTGATAAAAGGCTTACCCCAACTTATATCCCCTATGCTAAAAATTTTACCAATAAATTATATACCCGGTACACACGTTAGGTAGCAGGCCATTATGCGCGAGGGTGACGCACTGGTCTTTCCCCTGAATTCATTGGAAGTGTTTGAGGTTCCAGGTGTGAGGACCACACCATGCGTCTGTTCACATTTTCACATTGTTTACTTTCATAGTTTGGAATGATGACGACGCGCACATGCGCAGGCGAGCAATGGACCAGCTTCCAGGACGTCATCAAATCAAAGGAATTTCGCCCCTACAAGGTGAAAATGTCAGAGGTGTGAAAATGTAATCCTCCTGCAGCTCATTCAATTCCCTCAATCTGACGGACGAAACTCGATCTGTATATGCAACCAGGAACATGCGGCATGCACGACTAGATCATAGCCCTCTCTGCCCGCAATGTATGCCTACATTATAGGCAGCTGCCCAGAATATCCATTCTGAGTTCCGACACACTGATAATGATCCTTGTGGGACATAATCCAGCATGCGGCATGATCATTTACAAAACAGGCTCCTAGGGTCGTATGTCGTATTAAGTCTCCATAGATACAGAGTCGTGAATTGGCAAATAATTGGCAAATAGTTCTCCAGATTCCTGAAACAGCTGACACTATAACCGAAGTGCCTCTTTCCTCTTCTCTTAAATCAAAACTCATTCAAAACCGATAATAATGAAGGGGGGTGGATTCTTCTGAGTGGCAAGGGGCAACTGAGGGAGACTGGGAGTGCCTCAGCAGCACCGCCAGCCATCAGCAGATCCACCTTCCCCAGAGAGCATAACCTAAAGATCTCAGCCATACACCAGCACAACATTTAACTCATCAAGATCTAGTACTATGAGACACTCGACCTCAGAACCAGCTTACTGCGGCGTGGGAACAGCACGGAGACCTCTGCACCATTCTTCAAGGAGTCTCTACTCTCTCCACACCATCCTATAGTGTGTGGTCTACAACACTCACACTCTGCAACTTTTTACATATCTGGTTTCTCAAAAAGTTAAAAGTCAAGAAACTTGCTTCCAGGCTCCTTGTGCATTCTATCAACTATGCCGCTGAAGTTGTCCAAACCAAACGGGCCTTTTCCAGCACCATTACTAACTCTCATCAGGAGCCAGTTTCAGGCCAGTCCTGCAATCTCCTAATCCCATTGATTGTGTTTCCTGTGGAAGAGGAGTTTCACTGTAACCAATGCCAAAGTGGCTCCTTCTCTTTCAATTACGTGGGGAGCGGGTTTTACAGCCTGCAAAAATATTTTGGTTCTAAAATGTCTTTGGTTCTACAAGTTGAATGCGAACATCCTGCGGTGGATGTGCTGTCGTCCAGGCACTTTCACCTTGAAAGTGCCTTGAAAGTTCCGGCTGTGGGGACAGTGATCGTCGCTTGTGACGTGGGCAGGGCTAACAAGCTTAAAAGTCTGCTGTTTGGAGACCCTTTAGGCGAAGCGACATCCGCAAGTGGTCATGTTTGGCGCAATGGCAATGCTACTAATAAAACAACACAATAACAACAGGCCCATTCATTCGAAAAGGAGCTTAAACAAATAACATGAAAGTAATGTTAGAATTCACCCATGATTAACACTCTGCCCATACGCCTCTGCATTTATCCAAAGTGTTTGCATTCCCACTATGTTTTCCCGCACTCCCACTTCCCACTATTAACTCGCGATGAGGCATGCCACGCTATCATCTTATTGTGTATCTATTAACTTTCTTAGTTCTTCTGTATGTTTTCCTCTTTGGATTTCGGTTTCCTAATAGGTAAAATTGTTATACTAAAACAAAAGGGCATCAATTGGACGAAAGGAAATTTCTTGAACAACCATCCAGCATCCAGCACAATTATGTTAGCAAGACTACGTATAATACTTTTGCATGGTGCAGTTTGGAGAGCTGTTTGGGCCCAAATGGAGTACGTACTGGTGAGGAATCTAGAGCAGCGATACAGCAGCAAAGATAGAAATTGAACCAGGTTGCCGCCTGTTTCGTCAACAGGTTCCGTTTGCAAGTGCTCGTTCCTGAGGACTGCTGTGAGCCTCCACGCAATGCGTCTTTGATGCTGCGCTGGGAGGCAGACTGCGAATCAATGCTCTGGTGTGAGGTGTGGTCCCATGATGCAGCCTTTGGTTTATATTTATTGAAATGTACGTAGATGTCACTTTTTTACCCAAATGATTTGTTCAACGTGCTTTCTGTTTCAATTATTTCTCTGCACTTAACTTAGGACGGCACCCCGTTCAGCGGTCTGACCGTGGATCAAACAGAGGTCATCATGGACAAAGAAGTCGTGCCTGGCAGGTAGGGCGTTTCCTTTTTTCCCTCTCCCCTTTTGCGTTTCATGGAGACCCCAGGCATCAAGATGTGTGTATGCCTGTCACAGGGTGAAACCACAGTTTGAAAGAGAAATTGCATCATGTGCCATTCCTTGCGTTTTTTGTTCTTGTCGTGTCTATTCTTCTATTCTCACAGGCAATATCTCTGGTACCTGGAGATGAATTGCAGTCAGACATGCAACAGGATGATACAAGGAGCGCCAAAAAGGTAAAAGAAAGGACAATGCCGCACAGTGTCAGATATCATGGTCACCTTCAAGGACCTGACAATGTTGCCTGAATTATGCATTTGTCAAAACTTCCAATGCACGGTTTTTATACCTGGGACGTGGACGTATCAAATGAGCAGGTATTGAGTAATAACATAGCTGAAGAAAGCTGTAAATGGACAAAGACAACAAAAGCTAGGTAGGACATCTGAGAATCTTGCTGGGGTAGATCTTGCCCTCCTTACGGTACTCCTGACTCTCCACATTAATAGGCGCGTATACTGGAAACCGCAGCTCGGTGGTGGTGTAGATTCGGTTCATCTAGACTTCATTAGAGAAGCTTGTGCATGCGGAGCTTCATTCAGTCCAAGACCAACATCCCCTCGAGACTCCGACCCTGTTGTATTGTGTGACTAACGCAGGTTCGCTGGAGGAACCAGCAAACCTGAGCTAGTCACAACACTACAAAATATTCTGCAGCATTTCGTCATCCTGAAGACATATGCCAGAAAGTAGTCAAACTTATGCACCTCATACCACACTATTGTCAATTGCCACTCCACGCAATTTTCTCTGTCGTGTTGAGTAGACATCTAGATGATCTTTATCTGAAAGATCACCTAGATATAGAACGAAAGGTTCCTAACTTTCTGTTTTTTTATCCAAACCGGAGTACGAGTTGCTCTTTTCCACATCAGCCCCAAGGGTTGTTCACGCGTTCACACGGCCTTCATTACCTTAACAAGCGTATGACACCCATTATGGTCTCTCGTCAACACTTGCAGCAGCCCACCTTGCAAGCTAGATCCAATACCTTCTCTGTTTTATAAATGTGCACTGAAACAGGAAAGGTGTTGAGTAATGTACTAAGTTTGCTAGTTGTTACTCTCTCCAAACTGATATCTAATATCATTATCACGCAAAGTTCAAAACATTGTTTAATTGCACAAGAGCTTTCACTCTAATCTCTTATCCATTACGAATGCACAATTTGTACTAAGCCCCCTTACCCCTACTCATTTTGTTCGTAGCTTTCAGGCTACGGCACCTCAATTTTTCTCTGTCAGTACCGCAGAAGTAGTCGTGCCAAACATGGATGTGCGCATGGTGAGGGCTTTGAAGCACATTCAACATTTGCCCACATTGAGTTTTAACTTCAGAGGTTCGCGAGGCTGTGAAAGTGTTACTGGTGGTTCTAAAACCTTGCTGTTGTGCTGGCCTATTTCCTTTCTGTTTCCAGCAGCATAGCTTTGCCAACATACCATTTTCTGTGCAGCTCTTCTCTGACTTCGATGTTGTCGCTGAAGCTGCAAGCCGATCACTTTACTCAGATGTGGGAGCCGTTGCTGCAGAAGTGGCCTACCAAATGAGGTGTACCTACCGGTAAGCTATTAAAATTTGTGCGCCACCATCTATACTCACACTCTGGAGCCTCTCAAGGAACTGGGTCTTGATACTCAGAGAGATAAAAAAACTTGTTTCAAAGCTTCACGTTCATTCTGTCAATCTCGCTGCCAAACTTGACCATACCAGACGTGCCTTTCCAGAACTATACCAATTCTCATAAGAATTCAGTTTTATGACAAGCCTGCACCCCTCCAGAACCCCATTACTTGTTTCTTTTCTGTGTTGGAAGAGTGCTATGGTACTCGGTACAAAGAGGCTCCTACTGGGAAAAAACTTGGTTTTCAGGTCCAGCAACAGACGAAACAGGAATTAGTTGACGCGGTTGAACCTGGATTTCAATCGAGGAGTGGGTAATTTCAACCGCTCTTCAACAGCTGTTGATTTTTACCACTTCAACCGCAACTGTGGTCTTTTGTCTGACGAGTGGAGTTGAAGGAAGGATTGAAAACCTCAATAAAAAGGGTTTTCCTGCATAGCTTTTACTTTTTCCTTTTATACTGTGCCTGCCATGGAAGCTTACACAGCTGGGCTGACCATGACCTTGTTTTGCTCTTCATGCCAATGACCTCGAATTATGTATGTCTGCAGCTCTGAGCAGCCTGAAAGCTGGAAGAAGGCGCGAGAATTGGCATGTAGCTTTATTGGCCGCAGAGGTGCCCCCTCACGGCGACACCAGGTTTTAATTGTCCTGACTCGTCATGCCGTCAGTGCCACTTTGTTGTAAAGGAAGAGAAAGTGGTCTGTTTTAGTAGGTCTCTTGCAACAAAGTGCATTGCATATTTTCAACCTCTTACTCATCTATAAAGACGTCAAAATAGAGGACAAAGCAGGGTTAGTGTTCTTTTCTGAAAAGGACCTACAACAAGGCCGTGCTTAATATAGAAAGAGCTAAGGGTTAAAGGTGTCAATTGATCTGTCACTTAAGCCAATTCCTCATTTCAATTGTTTGTGCAGGTCATTTCTGTAGGGTCCTGCCATTTGATTACCACAGGCTCGTGCCCATTTCAAGATGCCCACAGGTTCGCAATTGCAGAAAGAGAAAGAAAGCTGTGCAAGCGGTGACCACACTTAAAAAAAAAAAATTTTGCTTTTGTTGTACCAATTCTGCTAAAGCAACGACCGCCACCGCATTTGAGGAGGATAACACCAGGAAGGCTCAACATTCTGCATATCTTTCCAGAGGCGGGAGCTGCCTTTCTAATAAAAAGCAGCCTGCCTGCCTTGAAATTTGTGAAACCTGAAGCGCAAGGATACCTAAGGAAAAGGACCAAAGGCCTTTTTGGTTCTACAAACAGATTTAAGTATTTTTGTTATTTTGTTTTGTAAATCCTTAGATATGTTTGCAAACCTGCCTTTGAAGCGTTAGTAAATAGCGTCATTGCTGCATGAAAAAACAATCTTCTGACAAACGGATTTTTATGCACAAGGTTTTTAAAAGATTGATGAAGGGCTAGTGCATAAATGAGCATTGAATGCTGTGCATTATCGACTGAATCTGCAGGAAGGTCGCAAGGTGCTTTTCAACTCAGTTGCAGCTGCTCCGTTTTTATGGCGAGCACCGATTTGTGGCCTCACAGGTAGAACACGTTTTGTAGGCTACTGGTAGGCAAGTATCGATCTGCAAATGGTCAACACATAATAGGCAAAAAATAACTAAGTGCAGGGAATATAGAGTGCATGCACCCAGCCTGATTGTGCCATTGCAGCCGACATACAGTGTTCAAAAGCAGATGAACGTTTTTGTCGGACAAGAGAAACAATGCAGCCTAACCTTGTGATTTGCAGGGAGAAGATGCAGGTGATCAGGAAAGCAACTGCTTGAACCTTTCTCATGGAGCTAGTATGTCATGAACATTGTTTACACTCTATCCTCACCTCCTTCCCTCTCTTGTTTTCCAGGCCCAACTGTTTGAGTGGCTGCTCATAGATTATCCAGGGCTCTTTGCTGAAACTCTTGCTGCCTGCCGAGGGGAGCCCATCTATCCCCTACAAGCTCTTCACACGAGTGTAAGAGGCGATGAAGTAGAAGGTCGTTTCCAACCCGTAGGAGGATCCTGGGTAGAGTTTGACACCAACATGGTGAGGGTGGATAGGGTATCTGTCTCTCTGCTATGTCTGAAGTTCGAAACAGTAGACAGTCATTGTTCCTTCATTTTCATGCCACGATGCGTCATCAGAAAGCCGTCTGTTGCTGGCACATGTCTGCAAATAATTGTTTAAAGAGGGCTTTGGTATATCTTTGAAGACTATCTGGCTTTTCTCTAAACCGATGTTTGTTGCCAGTAATCAAAATTTTCTGGAAGAACAACTTCTTCACTGAACTTTGCTTGCTTGCAGCCCTGCCAGGAATCCCTTGTGCGACAGTTTTTGTATGGCCAGATGTTCTTTGGTCGCTGTATGGGCAAGCGCTGTGACACTTTCTGGCTTCCAGGCGCGCGTGGCTTGGTGGGTGATTAACTATCACTGATAATGTAATGATACATTTGAGTTGTAGCGCTATTGTTGTATTAAGCTGTGCAGAAGAACATCAGTGTGCAATCTAGGAAAGGTAACGTCAGGAAATTTCCGCTAAAGATCACTCAATCGTGCAAGGAAGGCTTTCGGGAGCGGTATGTAAGGGAGGTGCTCATAACTTGATGCGTTTAGAGTTATGTCACTTGCATTGTAAATTTAAAAGCTGTCAACCCGTACTGCTTTTCCTTTTTGTAAACTGATGTTAACCCTCCCATTCAGATTGAGCTCCCCTTAAATCTTTTGTATGGCTTTCTAGCATGCGTTTCTTTGTAACCTTGCAGGCTGCACAGCTCCCTCAAGTTTTGCTTCAGTGTGGATTGAAATTCTTTGTTGGCAGCCTGGAGAGCAATAGCAGCAACAGCAGCAGCAGCAGTACTTACATTTGGCAAGGTCTTGACAATGCCAGCAGTGTCCTTACCCACTTCCCGCCAGCAGGCACACTCTTTTCCCAGGTGGTTTTTAGCATGAGTTTCAACTACCGGTGAAGATATGGGGTATGTTGTGGTGGAAAAAGAAATGGGAATGCAGGAAGGAAGAGAGGGTTTTGGCAGCAGCAGCAGCAGCAGCAGCAAGACAGGAAGGAGCAGCTTTTTGCGGAGCAGTGTTTTTGCATTTGCTGCCCATAATAAGGGAAGCGGCCCTATTTTTTTCAACTCTACGTCTTTTGAGCGCACTGAGGTGAGCAATGCAGATATTTGCGGTCCCTACTGTATAAATTAGGAAGTACTCTTTTGACCTGCTTAACTTAGTGGGTGTAGAGGTCCAAAAATTATCTCTGGAAAGGGCCGGGGGGGGGCTGAAGTGGTTGGGAAGTAGAACAAAACACATTTGTCTAGACCACGAATTATTTTGACCAAGGTCATACCCTGAAAGTACCTGCAAGCCTGCCGTTACCAATGTAATATGTGCAGGTGGTTGAAGTCAAAGCCGGCTCCCTGCCAACTGAGATGAATGCACCGCAGATGAGCCTACGTGGTAAACACATTGTATCTATGTCTTTGGTGGCTTATACTCAACATAAACAGATTGGAGGGGACAAAGTTTGCATCGGTTGCTAGAAAGGCCACAAGCATTTTGTAAAAGAATTTAAAGCTTTAAAATGCAAATAGCCAATTGCTAGCTGTCTAACAAAGTTTGTTATAAGCTATGTAATATCGACCATCACAGCAGCAGCACTGCAACCCCATTAGATTTTAGTTTGGTTTTGTACGCACACAAACAGGAGACCCTCTACTGACAGTCTGCAGCAAGCCGTTCTCGTTTGCCTTAGCTACCTCTGACCCTCCAGCAAGCCCTGCAAGCATCAAGACACTGAAATCCCAGTTGGAAAACGGTGATGTAAGTGTCTGCCCTTGGCTGTCGGCTGACGTCTCACAAATTGGCCTTGTGTGGTATTCTAATAGCCTTCTTGTGTGCGATTGCCTGGTCACGACCTGGGTCAGGGTTAGGGTTAAGGATTTAGGGCAGGGTTTAAACCTAACTCGTGTACACTAGTGAAGTAAGCCTCATGTCTCATAATGAAGCTTCCATAAAGCACATTGGGGCCCAATTTTCTTGGATCAAAGGGCGGATTCTTGTGCAACTTGCTCAGTTGCCGGGTTGGACCTGTACTACATTACGTAAAGTTCCCTGGCGTATCAAAAGCATGGACAATGCCATCCACATGTGGCACGAGTAGTAGTACAGCAATAGAATGTGTGCAGGCATTGAGACAAACCCCACATTAAAAGATCAACCATACTGCTTTATTACCAAGAACTGTGATTTTTGTGGTTTGATTATGTAACCTGCCTGATTGGAATAGACATATTGGTCAACACAAGAATAGACAAATCGGTCAAAAAAAACCCTGCTAGACATGCCACAAACCTTTGTCATTTCATTCGGTATTTTGTCATCATGCCCCGACTTGCCTGCCTGAGACGCCTAACTTGCCTGCCAGGTACATGTGCTAAAAAACAAGTTTGTGGAGGCACGGGTGAATGGTAAAGGGGAGCTTGTGTCTCTCATCTATCAAGGGCGTCAGCTAGTCCCGGAAGGAGGAAATGGGAACAGGATCAGGTGTGGCTTGCTTGAGACTCTGCAACACAAGTTCAAGGAGCAGATTGGGAAAGGGATAGATTGTCCGTGCTCGTCTGTGCAGCTGCAGAGGCTTGAAACCCAGCTTACGGGTCTCCCTTCTTTTACACTTTCTATTTAACAGGATATATGAGAGCAATGCCCTTTGCGAGGATGGCACGCCAGAGGTAAGCATTTCTCCCTCCAGCTAGTCGTCACTAGTTAGGAGTGATTTGTTTCAGCTTAGAAGTGTGGTCTTACGTTTAATTAGCTATGTTTTCTGGCACTTTGTAAGGAAAGTTGGCTAAAAAGACTCCTGACCAAATCTTACCCTTATCCCTTATCCATTCTTGACAAGAAACCAAAAGTGTTTTAAATGCCTTTGCAAGATCAAATTATGATTCAAATATCATGAGCTTGCAGTCATACTCTTTAAGCATAAATCACAGGCTTCTGTGTTGCAGGAGTTACACGTTACCAAAATGGCCCTTGCCTTCATTTGTGTGGGGAGTAGTTTTCAGTGCCTTCGTGCTTTTTACTTTGAAGTTTAGGTAAATACAAGGACATCAGGAAGTCAGGAGGTATGGCAGCTGACGGACATGTGCTGTGCGCACCAGTATGGTCCACGGTTTGAGATTTACTGTGTGAAAAGTACTCTGGCATATGTTCACGTATCTCCTGAGGAGGCACGAATGACTGACTAGAAAGTCTTGCCCATTCATATGCTGCAGGGACCATGCTATGAGCCAGAAAACAACTGGGAGGCGTTTGGTGAGACCATGTTGTTCGACCGAAATGACTATGGTGAAATTGATTAGTACGCATGCAGGAGGTCATTGTCCATGTCAAAAGTGAGCGCTTGGCCAAAACAGTGCTCTAACTAAATCAATTGAATGTGTAGGAAATTGATTTCTCTTCCATGGCCATGCCACGGCTGCCGCTGTACTCAACAATTAACAGTGGAATGAAATGGCAAATGTTGTGCTTCGGAATTCTAGCACTGCTGATCATTTTATGCCTTGCCCTGGAGGTCTTATTAAGGGTGACCTGCCGCTTGTCACAAAGACAAAACACGATCTCCCTCCTTTTCATGGTCACCTTGCAAACCTTGCCACGCTACCAGATACAGAGGCCAAACAATGATATACAATACACGCTCAAACACACTTTGGCACAGCTCTTCCTCCAGACCCTTTTTATTTACTCGTGAGACAATCACAGGAGACAAGATAGATTTGCAAATAGCTGAGTCTGGGCCTCTGCGTGTCAGCCTTGTGCTGTCCGCTCCAATGATTGAGAGTGGAGGCTCTTACTGCCGACAGCACATTTCCCTCACAGCTTGGTCCCCGCACCTCTCTTTCGATACAACTGTGGAGTGGCGCAAAAACGGCACAAAGAAGGCTGTCAAGGTAGGAAAAGAGTGTGTTTTTTGTCCAGGGTCCACTTTGCCCAGCATTTTTGAGCATCTTCGGTGTGTGCTGTGAAGAGTATCCTTGTTATTCGTGTATGTGTGTCTGAAAGTTGCTCTTTGTCTTGACTGTCGATTCAGTGACAGGCTGTTAACAATCCCTCCCAACTAATCTGCCCACCTGGCCCACATCACCAATCTAGATGCACACAACCTTGACACACATTTATCCTAGGCTCCACGAGCATGTACATACACCACGATGACTCTTAGACTCACGGCTTGCGTGTCCAAAACACATATTAACAAGATCTACAGTATCTTGTTCCTTATTCTAAAAAATGCTCAATTGACTGCTTGTCCTTTAGTTGACTGCAGCTTTGATAATACTCAAACTCTGCCTCTGTTAAATTGGAATTTGCAGTTTGTGCATGCTAAGCTCGTGCAATTACTACACCACATTTTAGGATTGCCCACTTGAACCACGAAATACTTTGATATTCTTTGCTGTTTGATAGGTTGAATTTCCTTGGAGCCTAGATCCTTCTGTGGCAGAGGGTAACGCAGTATTCGGAGTGCAATTTGGAGCTGTATCGAGGAGCTTACCTGCAATAAAAAACCAAGAAGTCTGCGTGCACAGGTACAAGCAGCCCGTCATGCAGGCTTAAATGCTCGGGGTGATTCATGTTCATGTCTGCAACCTAATTGTGTGTTACCTAATTTACCTCTCCCTCTTTGCAATCATAGGTGGATGGACTTGGCAGAGCCAGGTTGCGGTGTATCTTTCATATCTGACAGCAAATACGGTCATGCTGTCCGTGATACTACCCAGGCAAGTACGGCACGGCCATACTCACTGTAAACCTATACAGGCATCTTAGTGTTAGTGACTGTCTCGCTACCTTTGAAACCATGCAGTGTAGGCGTACCATAGCATTATGACATTTGTCGACAATTGAGCGGCACGACTCTGAAACAGTACCACAACATCCACAGGGTCTGTCCCTCATAACCGGCGAGGGCCCTGGCAAGTACGCCTGCAAGTACGGAGTTCTGCCTCATTTGAATGGGTGTGTTTTGCCTGAGTGGTCGAAAATGCTTATTGTTGTACTGACGTACCTCTTTGCACAACTGAAAACCCCTTATTATTAAGTTGAGCATTCTTTGCTCTGTGGATACTGTGCCCTGATTGGTCATCTTCTTCCCTATGCAAATTGCATAAATCCTAGCCATCTCAATCAAGCTATATCGATTTTGATGTTTTGACGCACCCAAGTGGCTGCACTGCTGGGAGCAAGACCCAGCAAGCGCCAGGAATGTCAAAATGCTGCTTGGGCGGGTTGAGTTGCACTCTTACTAAGTTTGATGGTCACATCTTATTTGCTGAAGGACATAGTTGGCATATTGTGTGAATGCAGGTGGCAAACGAGTGGAGTGGTGGCACAAGCATCAGCTTTCAGCACTCCACTGCTCCCACTTCCAGAACCGCCAACACCAGAGCAGAGCGTCTTGCCGCTAAATATGAACGCACCGCTGTTCCATGTAAGCTGCTCATTGGTTGATGCAACTTTGAGCGTTCATGAAACACTATAACAATATGCATGAAAAGCACTGCATTTGCTGCATACCGGAAATAAGGCGTTGTGCGTTTTTTTCTTCTTCCATGTTATGGTGAGGGCCTTCACGATTCACGACACCTTTTCTCAAAGTAACAAAGCAGAAATATGCTGCTCTACCAGCACTATTCCTGTATAACTTGCTCGACGCAGTTCTGTACTCAACGTTGCTTAAAATGCTGGGAAAAGAGAAGCAAGTGAGACAATGTGCATCTTTTTGTAAATAAGTTTCATAAGCTGTACCGCTAACGCCATTAAGAGTAATGCAAGTCTGAAATTGTTGATGCCAGTCAACTTCTGCCAACCCTATTAGTGTGCAGGTGCACACGTGCAGCCATATTAACACGCGCGCACACACACACACACACACACACACACACACACACGCACGCACACACACACACACACAAACAACACACACACAGGTGCACTCGTGCAGCCAGGACCCTGGAATTCCCAGCTTGGTTGTTCTAGATACTGTCAAGATGGCCGAGCCTCAGCAGCCTCGAATAGCCAAGCCTTCAATTGTGTTTCGGCTGTATGAAGCTCATGGCAGCAGGTACACTCTTGCCGTGAATCTCACTAGTTTTCCTAGTAAGCAACTCGTGGGACATCGTTTTGCACTGTCATATTTTCCTCTCAGAAACTTGTCGTGCCGCAACATTCACTCCCTGTCATGGCATGGCATGTGCTGGTAGCTTTTGCTCTGCACAGCTGTACTTGCATAAGCTGTTGCATATGTGCAGGACATCTTTTTTTGATGCTCAGCGGGGCAACCTGCACTCACATTGCACACAGGGGTACGGCAACGCTGCACGTTTGCTGTTCTTTGGGAACTGTATCCAAGGCTGTTGCTTGCAACTGCCTTGAGGATGAGGTCGGAGATCTTGAGCTGACACACGACAAGAAGGGCAGCGCAAAAGTTAGCCTCAATTTCACCCCTTTTCAGATCATGAGCATTAAAGTCTATCTTGATCAGCTATGATGTATGGCTGTTCAACGCTGTTCAACATGATAACTGAACTACAGCATCTCCATGAATTTTGGATTCAGTCATTTATTGCCATTTGTGTAAAGTACGAGAGTAGCCACTTGCTCTCCAGGCTTTCAAAGAAGCTTGAAAAACAATGCATATTCCTCAACCTGGAACATTTGCTTTAAATCTCGTCTCGAGGTTCTCAACGCATCAAAATAGCAGAGAAAGAAAATTGTGTGACTCAGAAACCTAGTTGTACATCAGCTTACATCTAAGTTGGTTGTTTACAAATGGTTTTAACTGAACAAAGCGGATTGGAGCTTGCATGTAAATTTCACTGTCTTTATTCATGAAGCGTATTTAATACCTTATGTTTAAAATCCCTAAATTTATGAAATTATAAAGGAAAAATACGCAGGCAAGTGAAAAACACTCCCCATATTAACTAAGTAAGATGAGCCACTTTGGAACCGGGTACGTAAAACTCCTCCACCACGAAGGGCAAGAAAAATGGCAATGGGAAAAAGGACTGCAGGCTTGACCTGATACCGGCTCTTGTTAAAAATCGGTAGTAATGCTGGAAAGCGTATACCTGGTATGGATAAGGATAACTAAAAGAGATGCAAATAGAGCTTAGGAGCAAGTTCCTTCACATCCTACACTCTGAGATTTTAGACCCGAGTCCTTGATTGGATCCAGTGTACGATTCTTGTAGATGGTGCAACCCATTTTCAAAAGGACGGAGGCTCCTTGAAGGATGGTGCAGAGGTCTCTGCGCTCACCAGCTGGTTCTGAGGTCTAGTGTCTCATAGTACTAGATCTTGATGAGTTAAATGTTGTGCTGGTGTATGGCTGAGATCTTTAGGTTGATGCTTTCTGGGGAAGGTGGATCTGCTGATGGCTGGCAGTGCTGCTGAGGCACTCCCAGTCTCCCTCAGTCGCCCCTTGCCACTCAGATGAATCCACCCCCCTTCATTACTATCAGTTTTGAGTTTTGATTCAAGAGAAGAGGTGGAAAGAGGCACTTCGATTATAGTGTCAGCTGTTTCAGGAATCTGGAGAATTATTTGCCAATTATTTTCCAACTATTTGCCAATTCGCGGCTCTGTATCTGTGGAGACTAAATACGACATACGACCCTAGGAGCCTGTTTTGTAAATGATCATGCTGCATGCTGGACTATGTCCCACAATGATCATTATCAGTGTGTTGGAACTCAGAATGGATATTCAGGGCAGCTGCCTATAACGTAGGCATACATTGCGGGCAGAGAGGGCTATGATCTAGTCGTGCATGCCGCATGTTCCTGGTCGCATATATAGACCGAGTTTCGTCCGCCAGATTGAGGGAATTGAATGAGCTGCAGGAGGATTACATTTTCACACCTCTGACATTTTCACCTTGTAGGGGCGAAATTCCTTTGATTTGATGACGTCCTGGAAGCTGGGCCATTGCTCGCCTGCGCATGTGCCGTGGTCATCATTCAACTATGAAAGTAAACAATGTGAAATTGTGAACAGACGCATGGTGTGGTCCTCACACCTGGAACCTCAAACACTTCCAACGAATTCAGGGGAAAGATCAGTGCGTCACCCTCGTGCATAACGGCCTGCCTACCTAACGTGTGTGTACCGGAAATATAACTAGGTATTTGTAAAATTTTATGCCCCGGAGGAAAAACTTGGTGTAACTTTTATATCTTTGATTACAATCAAATTCTTGAATTCAAGAAGAGAGATACTGCACACCCACTTAAGTAATCTGAATGCGGTAATCAAGCAGCAGTACTGCAGAGGTCTACCTCCAACCCCACGTACGCTGGGGACGCTGGAGGCAAGGGGGAGGAGGCTCGGAAATTTCCACTCCAGATTCTCCCTACCTTGTGCATAAGGTTGGCCAGAACCGTGTATAAACTGGTACACCGTATAATCTATGTTCAGTGATTTCCCTGCCAAAAATATTTTATATTACATAATACACCGTATATATGGTCCTGGCCAACCCTGCATGAGTGCAAACAAATGTGATTAGCACTCAAACCGGACGCAACAGCACATAAAATTTGCCACATTTGGTCAAAACCTTTCATTTGTATTTAAATTTATCCAACATAATTTCTTGCATTTTAAACCTCGATTATCTTTTTTTTGCAGTGTGGCGAGGGTATTATTGTCCTTGACCTTGGTACTTTCTGTGCGAGGACGTTTTTGCCGGACGCCATAGTTTTTAAGAGGCAATTCTGATCTATTGCTAGTAAGATAAAACTCTTTTTGTAGCCCAGTGACTGGCACAATTCTATCAGAGGGGGTTATCTGAGGCCCAAAATGGGTAAACTTTTTGCATGCTCCTAGGAAAGGTGGCCCTAACTTGCAGGTTCAAGCTCAGCTCTGATACCTATTTCAAAGCAAATAAGCTTGAAACCTGCAAGTTAGGGCAACCTGCCTCAGCAGCCGCGGCATGAACCCTACTTTTTAAGCAGCCATATGCTGTATCTGACCAGCCAGCGCACCAAACTGAGTGATGTTTGGTGTTTAGGATTCCTTATAATAAAGAAATACCATTGCAAAAACAATGGAACAAAAAGAGCAAGTGGTTGGCGAGATATGCAAATTTATGCACCATTCCCCATGGAGAGCACCTATTTAGGGTACAGGTACACGACGTGTGCTATTAGTCCTGTCATTCCTTACGCAGGGCGACTTACCCAATTATGAGCACATGGTCTGGTAGCTTATAATATCACTGTTGTATAATATCACTGTTGAACCGTGTCAAGCTAGATTGGGTTCAATTTGGTGAATTGACGTGAGAGTGGTTGCCCCTCTGCCCCTGGTTGCAAAAAGGAGCATGTTTGGACGTTTGCTCAGATAACCCCCTCTGCAATTCTATTATACATATCAGTTTGCATGCTCAAAGTAAGGGCTGTGCAAATGGAGTTGTACGGTAGGAATGATATGGGGGAAAAGCATCCAATGTAAAAAAGCTTCCTGCAATTGTGCTCTCTGTGCTATCTGTCCATTAATTCACTGCATTGCAGCATCACACAGGAAAGTTAATTCTCTCTTATATGGATAGCCAACCCACACGCCCACGTCGTGTACCAGGTAGGCATGTCAAAGGTCAGAAAAGAGTTCAGAGGTTGGACATAAACAATGGGACTGATATTCCGTCTACCTGGCGTTACCTGTTGTATGTATATGAATTAAATGGATTTCCCCACATACCATAGTACTAATTTTAGAGGGAAACAAAATACTCGCTGTATAATAAATAAAACTCAAACGTTACTTTTCGACTCCACATTATGCGTGCCCTGCAAGGAAAGGGAGCGGTTCAAGCAGGAAGCTCTGCGAACCGGGTGCGCCAGCGAGCACAGCATCGCATTGTCCTCTGTGACTAAATCGAAGTTTAGAAATGACTTCAATGTTTTGCACCTGCGCTCGGGGTTGTGCTGAGTCAAATTTCTCTCACCCTCTGATAACTCTCCCCGGACGGATGTGCAGCCACCACTGAGGCACGCCCTTTCCGCAACCCCTGTTACAAGAAGGCCCATTGCTGCTGCTGCTGCGTCTGCCGATGGAGAGAACGGGTCTGCTGCTTCAGCCACCCCCGCCCACGTCGATTTTGATGAATTGAGCGATATCATCAGGTGAGATTTTACAGCGGGGAGATGAACAAGGGGGGCTACGGATAAGAGTTAAGCGCAGCACCCTCCAACGCACACACACCCATCCAAAACGCTATGCACTCAAGTGCAGCCCACACATGTGTGTGTGTGTGTGTGTGCGTGTGTGAGTGTCCGTAGTAGTGATGCCTGGTACGAAGAAGGCTGTTCATGGCTACCTTGATGGCAGATTGACGGGTAGTGTGATGCGCATGCACACAAGACAAAAACACCTGAATGCACTCGCGCAGGATGGTGAACGATACCGACATTGTGCAGCTGCAGCTTAACAGCAAAAAGTTCAGCTTGAGCATGCGGAAGAAGGAGGCCTTGGTGTTGGAGCGGCAGCAACAGCAAATGCAGGTGTGTGCGTGCGTGCGCGCTTGCGTGCGTGCTGGTAGGGTGCTTGTGGAAGAAGCAGGCACAAAGAGGCAGGCATCAGCACGCGTTTCCGGGGAATTGCGCACGGAAAAGCTGGGTATTTCAGAGTACAAATGCGCCGTTGTAGCCTGTCCTTTTCTGCAGAAAGACAGGATGCTACTACATCGGCACGTGCATTGAGATGAGGGCAGTCACTGGATATTGCAAAGATCATGGAATCCTTGTTGAGAGGTTAAGGACAGGAACGCTACCCACCGCTTCAGTTTGCTGCTGGTTAAGCGATTTGCAAGGGGGAGTAATGTAAACTGCCTGACGGGCTCTTTGCCTGGTCTCAGCCAAGAGAAAACCTCAAAAACGATCTATTTTAGTGCGGTGATTTACTGTCTTGTGAGAAAGGATGGCTGGTTCTGTGTCCCCACTTTATCTTCCTCTTTACAAAGTGTCAAGAGAAGAACAACAGGATGGCATTTAGTTCCTCTTAAGGTTCCTGATTCTCTTGCGCCATTAAGAAATACTGATGTCACTGCTGCCACATCACTGCCCCATGCAGTATGCCCCTGCTCCCAGCGGATACTCTGCCATGCCTCCTCCTCCCCAAGGTGCGCGTTGTCCTCAAAAAGTGCTGATGCTGGGCTTTCTGCTGGGCTCGGCCAGCAATAAAGTAAACGTGAAAGCAAGAGGGGGATTGTGGTCTCGGCTAGTATAAAGCTGATAAGAGTTAGATTAAAATTTGGTCACAGCTAGCGCAGGTTTGTTTTGTAATGTATTTGACTGGAGCCGAGAAAAGTGTCAGCTGTGAAGTGCGACTTGTTTGATGAGGAAGAGAAGTCCTACACTCTAGCCTGACTCTAAGCAGTCTCAACCGAGAACTAAGCAAAAGTCTCTTGCTCCAATAGCAATCAGAAAGTCATCCAGTTAAGGCCTTAAGTGCCGCTGGGCACTGACCAGCAGTCCAAAGGGGGCGGTCGGCTGAGGAACAGAGCTGCAATGAAGCAACATCATCGCAATTCATGTCAAGCTTAGCCTGAACCTTACCAGAGGAAAAGAGTCCATGCTCTCAGGGTATACCTCATCAGTATGCATCTCATCGGTATCAGTGTGTTGCAACTCAGTGTGTATGCATCTCAGTGTGAATGCACCTCGTCAGTATCAGGGTGCACTTCATCAGTATGCATCTGATGTTGCAAGTCAGGCTGCAAATTAGCTGGTTAGTCACACACACACACACACACACACACACACACACATACACACACATAGCTGCTGCATGCAACAAGTATTTGAACAGCAGGGATATGGGTGCATCTTATTCTTTCCAATTCATGTCTCCATTCAACCCTTTTCGTACAAATGTGTAGCCTCAGCTCCATCTGCTCCTCCCCCCCCGACGCCTGCGCCAGCCCCTGTGGCCCCAAGCTCCCAGAAGATAGAGGGCATTGAGATCACTTCACCAATGTCAGGGACATTCTACTCGGTATGTGTGATGAGCTTCTTTGCCAGCGTGCCAACGTGTCCCAATAACTCATTGGCACGCATATCCTGACACGATAACCTCTGGCTGCTGAAATTACAAAAAAGACTGTTCCTCTTCCGTGCAGTCTGCTGCCCCTGGCGAGCCCCCGTTTTGCAAAGAGGGAGACAAGGTGTCTAAGGGCCAAACCGTGGGCATCATTGAAGCCATGAAGCTCATGAACGAGATAGAGGTGCGCGCAGTGAAGAGCCAACCATGGCACGCCTTTTCAGGCCTGCGTTGCTCTGCCAGGTACACTTCTGATCTTCACCAACACTATAGAGCACATGAGAATGCTCTTTGTACTTCGGGGTCAATGCAATACTCTAGCATAGCGGATTTGACAGTTAAAGGTTGTTATAAATGTTGGAGCTCTAGTGAGCGACCTGAACTAACACAAATGTATGCACGCAGGCGGAGGTGTCGGGCACTGTTGTCAAGGTGTTGGCCACCAATGGCACCCCTGTGTCTTCCGGCATGGTGAGTATGTGCAGGACTGAGCAAGCGTGCTGTGATGTTCTACTCCATGTCTTAAGGACTTTTACTAGGCTTTGGCCACGTTTTAGCATGGATGTTTTTGGCGAAGCCCCCCTCGTGGGGGCGTAAGCCCCTAGCGTTGTCGTATCCCCACCAAGCTTCACACAAGCCTCCCCAGGCCCACCCCAGGCACCTCCCGGGCTGAGACTTTGGCTGCCCCAGTTAAAAACATGTGGCAGCGTGCGTAGCCATGGGGGTGGGGGGGGCAGGGGGTGGAGCGGCAGGGCCTGATTGTTGACAAAAACTGTTATTGAGGTCAAGCAAGTTCTGGCAGGCTCAACCAAGGTATACCTCACAAGCTAAAACTCGACATAGGCTCCTAATCAACCTTCTACCTTGCCAGAAAAAGTCTGGGGCCCTTGGGTGCAGTGTGTAAAGTCTTAGAGCACATACATAATGTTTAAAAGCTCTAGGAAGCTGCCAAGGATTCCTAAGCCAGGCCCCCAGACCATATCCTGCTGGTGCAGTATTCATCAGCATACTTCCTAAGTTTGCTGTGTCAGAGGTTAGGGTGTGTTCCGGCTGCAAAATTCACGGTTGACCATGCGAGTATGATTTTCTGAGCTCGGATTCAAATAATGCTAATTTTGATGCGCTATATAATTCTAGTATAGTCGGATGGATGTTCATGACGCGTGGAAATTTGCCATGCGGCCCTTGCGGAATGCAGCTTTGTGTAAGACATTGTGGCCAGCTCGGGCACAATGCTCGCACCTGCCCTGTCCTCTTAGCAGCAGCACATCCTCATGCCTGCTTCAGCAAATCCTGCTCCAGTGCCATGCACATGCGTTCGCACACAATACACACACAAATGCGTGTGAATACACACAGGCGCGCGCACACACACATACACACACACACACATGCGCACACACACACACACACACACACACACACACACACACACACACACACACACACACACACACGCACGCACACATGCACATACATATGCACGCACGCGTGGCACTGACAATATTGATGGGCTTCTCCAACTTTTCAGCGTCGCTAGCGACGCTCCCCACTTGTCAATCCGCAAGTTGTAAAATTTTTAAATACCGGCTCGGTCCGAAGAAAGTTGTAGGGTCAATTATACTGGCCAGCTTTCCAAGTGCAAAAATATCCGCTGGTAGTGACACTGGAAAGAAAATCATGATAGGTTTTCTTGAACTCCTTGACATAAAACCTAGGTAAACGGAAAGAGCACATACTTATAAGACACACTGGACCCTGTGTAAAGCGTTTGGTGACGCCGAGGCTGCAACTCTGTTTGCCAATAAGTCAGATTGTTGCATGTTCGTGATGAGCAGGAAGTTGAATTTATTACCGCAAAGCACAATTGTGTTCCGACCACGTGCTGTTGCAATGACACGTAGCGTGGAAAGAGCGTCGCCTAGGAGTTGTGGCAACTTTAAAATTCCAAGCCTGCTCCAACCGTCCTATTTGTGTGCTTTGCACTCACAATACATGCATAGCATTGGGCACTCACAACAGGTCAAAATACGTAATCTCAAGATGGGCAAATATGCATTTAAGCACCATCTTACATGCCACATCCTGATATGCATCACGTGCAGCATTTGCACGTAAGACTAGCTGTTTGAGGTGGGGTAAGTACACAACCAGCTCCAGGAACACATACGCTTACAACCATAGGGCCAATCCAGAATCACAATCAGGCGTTTAAAGTACAGGTATGCCTGGCAATGACTTGGCAGTTACGTTAGAGGGAGAGAATCAAGAATTAAGCACGCCTCTCCCAAACTGATCTGGAAAATTCCCATCTTGGCCAGGTCACCACGAAGCTCCTATGAAAATCATACCTGTCAGATTTTACAATGCCAGCTTCTCTGCGTGTGTCTCTCCGTGCAGGCACTGCTCTTAATCAAGCCTTGAGGGCAGGCGTTATTTTGTATCTTGCTTTCGCATCTGTGAAAGGGGAAGTTGTTTCTTGACAAGGACGCCAAAGAATGAGACGATTCTGCTCTCGTTCTCTGCACCTTGCCATTCACAGGATGTAGGTCTTGATAGACATAGATATCATAGATGGCATTATTACCACAAGGGATACAGGGAGGGTCATTTTGTAAGACGCACCGTCATTTAAAGAACTAGCAATTGAGAAGATGTTTTGTGTTAATGCTGTCTCATTTTTAGCACCCGGTATACAATTTTTTGCTGCATGGCAATGTTTCTATCATCTCAAATCAACGTCTTGTTGTTGCTCCTCAATCCTGTTTGAATTTCATCTTAGTGCTCACTCTTGAGTCACACGCTTTACATGCCCTGCACGTTCACGCGTGAAATGCATCAAATTAAAGAGCAGCTCTCACACCCAAGCCTCCGCCATCATATCCAATGGTCAAAATGGGGGTAGGCCTATCAGCCTGTTGTTCGGCTGATGGGCTGCTGACTGGTCTCGGCCAGCCAAAAATAAATCCATGAGCCCTGAAATATAGAGAGAACATTTCTGCCGAGAAAGAAATTGTGGCGCTGCGCTTGGGGTCACTAGGAACCAGTCAGAAACCTTAAGCATCAGACTATTGCTGTCAGAGGCATTCTCTCTTGCAATTCCAGGTCGTTGTCCTATGCCTTTTTTATTTTGCAGTATCTGCTGCAATAGCCCTACGCAGCAGAGTCATCACCTAGGTGTGCTCTCTCCTGGAACTGGTTTCCTGCCTGCTCATCACCCCTCCATACGGTAGATGAAACCCATACGGACTCCTTAAAAGGTAAGGTTACATCACTATGTATGTATGCCTCAAAGGGCATCTCAGCGGATTTTGGAAAAAGCCTGAAACTACACCTGGCTAAACAAAAGACATAGAAGCTAGAGGAAACATGAAACAGATGTATGTAGAAGAGAAAATGGAATAGAGAAAGAGAATTTTTGTTTTGAAGAAGCGCGAAAAGAAAGCATCAAGGAAAACGAGAAAAAAAACTGTTGATATGTTTCAGGATGTGTGTATAAGGTAAGGTAAGGTAAGGTTACATCGCTATATATGCCTCTGGAGGGCATCTGAGCGGAAGCTTGGGAAAAAGCCTGTAACCAAACCAAAGAAAACGCTAGAAAAATCA
>Ga0307947_1000196_pt1 | contig 38213 bp, 29 predicted proteins | sample OrgLakmetagen232_FD_201840 | JGI IMG/M metagenome (GOLD analysis project Ga0307947, IMG submission 201840) | Saline water microbial communities from Organic Lake, Antarctica - #232 | ecosystem: Environmental > Aquatic > Non-marine Saline and Alkaline > Saline | place: Antarctica: Organic Lake...
CCTGGTGCAACAACACCACCTGGTGCAACACCACCCCGCAACACCACCCTAGTGCAACACCACCCTAGTGCAACACCACCTGGTGCAACACCACCCTGCAACACCACCCCGCAACACCACCCTGGTGCAACAACACCACCTGGTGCAACACCACCCTGCAACACCACCCCGCAACACCACCCTGGTGCAACAACACCACCTGGTGCAACACCACCCTGCAACACCACCCTGGTGCAACACCCTAATACTGTGAAACTTGTCCACCACATTGTTACAGACCCATGCAGCCTCTGGCAAGGATAAAAAATTTTGAAAGTGACAAAACAAGAACAAAAGAAAACTGCTGAGTACTCTGCAGCATGCAGAAGTACTCTTGTTCTTGGAGGCAAGTGCAACCGAATGTCAGTTGGTACTCTCTTGGCACAGCTTGCGCTGTGCAAACCATCCTTTTTATGTTTGTGCCTTAGATGGTTTGTAGTTTAGTTTTAAGCCCCTGCTCTCCTTGACTTCAGCAACTTGCTGCCCTTGGCCTGTTCCTTCCTAGTTTTGTGTGGTTTCAAATTTGTCTGTGTTTCCTGGCCCTTTTTGTGTGGCAGGCCCCGGGCGTCAAAGGCCCAGCTGCTCGGGAAATTTCTCTTCCTCCTCTTGAGTTAGGAGGGTTTTTCAGCTTCTTTTGAGTCAGTGGGTTCAGAGTTTTTTGTTGTCGGCACGAGTGCATATTCTCCTTGAACGTGATAGTGTAATCACTGTCTTTGTGGATTGCGAAAGTAAGTAGGCAGAGCCACACAGCATCCCCTCTGGAGAATAAAAATCGGAAGAGCTTATTTAATGGCCAAGCAAAGTGACAGTATGGTAATGCAATATTAATACCACACGTGTAGCTTCGCATGCAATCAAAACTTACTGCTGCCGGCTATCATGGGCCCAGGTGGTGGACCCAAACCCATCCAGTCAGATTCAGCAGGCCTCCGCAGAATGTGGGCGTAGACTACCAGGGGGAGATCCATGCCAACTATCTCACCAGAGGACCTAAAGGAGGGCCAGATTATGGAATTAATGGTTTCTAGATGTTTTTTTCCAATTCATCCATTTAAACCCATAGCAAGATTTACTACTTGGTGAGGATTTTACTACAGGTTTGGGGAGTATGGACTTTTTTTTTCGCCGTACGCGCGCGTCGAAAAAAACTCAAACTTTTAATGTTCGTCAAAAAAATTCGCGTTGCGCGCGCATAAAAAAAAAAACTGGACCTCTTGCTCCAGTTTTATTGGAGACAATCGTCCTGCAAGGCGCTCGCCTCTTTCCTTTCCTTCTTCCTGCTGGGCCCTGACACTTCCAGCAACATGCTTTCTTTTGTATTCTTTTCTACCTGCAAGGCACCGAGGCAACAACGCACCTGTCGTAGTCTACGAAGACATTGTTGTCCAACGTCTCCTGATCAGCCCATCGGGATGTTTCTGCCAACAAGGTACGCATAGATGTCCGGACCTGACACGTGGTATTTACGGGTTGCACAGTCACGCTGCATGCCAGCAATCTTGTAAATTCCTGTTTTTAACTCTAATATTTAAGTCGCAGCCACAGTACTACTACAGCTACAGCACGTGAAGGCATGGCATCTTCATTTACCTGCCCAGAGTTGCAAAACACTCTTCAGCAATACCCTTGGAAAACATGAACTACATGTTCAATTGCGCAAACCCATGAGTACCAACCATGATGGCAGCGCTCTTGAGGTCAGGCGGTGAGTTTTTCACAGTGTCCTCTGGATGCTCTGTGAAGTCAGAGGCAGAGGGCGAATTAGTTGTCAAAGATGTCATTTTCACGAGGTTGTGTAAGCAAGGTGAGATGCAGAAGGAGCTGGAAGAGCAAATAAGCAAATAAGAGAAAAAATGAATTTGCAGAAGTAACATTTTTGCACATTCCTAGAAAGGAAAAGGAGACACTGCGGTACCAGCACCTATAGGAAATCTCTACTGCAGAACAGAAAAGGGGAACTGAGATAAAATGAAGAGGTCATGTCTGGTATAAAGTGTTGGCAGCGCAGTTGACACAGTTGACAGAATGTGCAAGGAGGTTGATTCTTTAAAAATCAAGACTTGCCAAGTCTCAAAGAGTGGTAACGGCGACTCTCGTTTCCAAAAGTAGCAGGCATCACCTGGGAACTTGTATTTGCTCACGAGCGGGTTGCCTTGCTGCGCCATCTTGACAGCTCTCTCCAATTCTGGGAACGCGCTAGGAAGTGGCTCCATGATGACTGCGAAATGTACCAGCGGCCCAGATGTTGGATGAGAACGCGTGCTCAATGAAAATGCACGACGAGGCACGATAAGCTATTAAGTATGTCTAACGAGGCTGAAATTTCGCAAGTTTGTTTATGGCCACTTTTCCAAATTTCAGACTAAGTCTGAAATTATGGGTACAATAAAAAATCTGAATAAAATCCTTTATATAATAAATATGTAGATTTAATTTGGATTAAGGTCTGTGCTTTCAAGTCGTGTCCGAAACACACCGATGAAAACCTACGTAAAGGTACAAATATTCCATGTTAAAACGAAATGGAAATCATTGTAACGTGGGAAATGGGGAAGACGGATTTGAACCCGCAAGGCATACGGATCTCTCAGCTATTCAGTTGACGGATAAAGAGAAGACTGACAACCGTGAATTCTGAGTATTTGTACCTTCCTAATGGATTTTCTCGGATGATTCTCTCGGGTGACAAAAGGTACTCACGTGTGCAAGCACGGATGCTGGGTACATCTGATTATATCTTATTTAATCTGAAATATTTTCTGATTTATTACGACCTGCGTCGTTACATTGCTCCCCTTCCTTAGAATGCATGCCCTCATGCATTTATCTCTGATTAGAAGGAGGCTCAGAGATCAGGTAAACACGCGGATTGAGGCCTTGAATCACACAGAGCGATCATGCCCACGCAGAGCATGCTCACACAGATAGAGCGATCATGCCCACACAGAGCAATGCTCACAAAGATACAGCGATCATGCCCACACAGAGCAATCATGCTCACACAGAGCAATGAATTCTGAGAGATCTGAAACTCTCGGTGCTCACACAGAGCTTTTAGCATACACGGAGCTGAGGCGCTCACACAGAGCTTAGCGCTGAAACAGATTTGAGGCGCTCACACAGAGCTGAGGTGCTCACATAGAGCTGAGGTGCTCACACAGAGCTTTAAATGTTCGCACTGATGCTCGCATAGAGAAGAGATTCACACAGAGAAGTGCCAACCCTTGTTTGGACAGTCCTTTGCCAAGTGTCCAACCTTGCGGCAGTTGTAACACTTTTTGTCTGTGTTATCAGAGGTATCGGAGAAACGGACTTTCTTTGCAGAGTTATCATCATCTGATGAAACCAAAGCCCTCTTCTCAGAAGGGTTGATTTGTTGCATGACAAGATTTCGCCTTTCCTGACCCACGGCAAACTTAATCAAAGCTTCAACTGATTTGAAATCATTGCCATTCATATCTTCAAGCATTCTGTGCGGAGTTGAGGTGTCAAACCAGAACGAAACCAACGGATTCGGTCATTTTCATGCATTTCTGGAATGTGTACAATTTGCTGTCTGAACAGACTTGCATAATCCTGCACAGACATGCCCATTGACATACGGAAGTGCCTGCTGAAAAATGCATCCCTGGCCTTTGCAGCATTGTTGCGTACCTCTGACTGGAAACGCTCCAGGAAAGCGTCCTTGATGGCTTTGGTGCTGCTTTCAGGGTGCTGGCGCATGTGGAAGTGAATGAACTCGGTGGCCTTGCGCTGTGTTTTGCATGTAGTTAACAACAGATGGAAATACCGCTGAGGCTGGTCAGGATCCCAGCCTGGCCATTGGCGTGCAGGGCTGAGTTGAGCTGACTGATGTGAGACTCTGCATCCTGGCGATTCCATTCTGGGAAGGCAACCAGCATCTGGGGCTGCTGAGGCTGCTGCTGCTGCAGCATCTGCTGTGCCATCTGAGCGGCCTGTTGCGCGATCTGATGCTGAGTGGCCTGCGGTGCTGCCTGTGCAGCGGTCTGCTGTTGCTGAATTTGCTGCTGAGTGGCCTGCTGTGCTGCCTGTGCAGCGGCCTGCTGTTGCTGAATTCGCTGCTGCTGCAGCGCCTGATGCTGAGCTGCGGATCCTTGCTCATTCTGAACAGCTTGACCAACCATATTGAAGTCCTCTCCGGCAAGAGGGTGAGATGAATTCATGTCAAAATTTTTAGGGTGCTGCGCCTGAGGCAGACAAGAGAGAACAACGGAGTGTTCTTACAAGTGTGTTTGTATGCCCGATGCACACACGATGTGGGGTTCTAGGCGGGCTAGTTCTAGCTAGAGCCAACGAATCAAAACACGAGGCAGGAAACAAGACAGAGCACTGCCTACCGGACAGCCGAACAGGATGTGGTTGATGCACAGCATTGTGTGGTGCCTGTGGCGATCACAATTTTTGAAGTGAGTGAGACAATTGAAAACAAGCCTACTGTTTACATGCGATCTGTCAACATACCTATTCATACAAAGAAGTACCGGTGTGTGTGTTTGTGTGTGTGCGTGTGTGTTGTGTGTGTGTGATCAGTTTGTGTGTGATCACTTTGCACAAGACAACACAGTTTTGAGCAACCAAGACAGTGAGTGCAACACGGGGAAAGCAGTCTGGTTCTCTTTTGTTTGCATCGTGAGATGGCAGTGAATTATTCACACGACCTAGTCACAACTGCTGAGAGACTAGGGTCCTCACAACTGGCCTAGAAGGAAAAGGAGGTGCGAGCACCAAGGAAATAGAAAGATGGAGAAATCAAAACGAAAAAACTAGAGTGATACGAGTGATATCACTGTGCTTTGCTCCAAAAACTGGACTTCACATATCATTTCACACTAAGTAGCACATACTCATTTCATACACCAACTTCAGACGCTGAATGGTGTAATATACTGAACTTTGCAGTTTCGGCTTTTAAAGCTGGATCTTCTCAGACCATGAGCTGGTTAATGATGGCAACTTGCTGCTGTGACAGTCATGGAAGACGTATGATATTTTGCAACACCAGTTACCTGGGCAAAGTCAAAGACCTCCAGCATGGAAAAAACTTGTGCACACACACAACATGTAAACACACAAACAAAATAGGTACATGTACAAAAGGTACGCAGCACATATCTATACTAGGAGCACCTTTGGCCACAACAGTTTCCAGGCTAGGAATTAGATCCAAATATTTGGCTGGCTCCGTTGAGACTCACCCCCAAGTACTTCTGAAGGGATAACATTGACCGAAACATTTTGCGCAATAAATGGTGTATATGCAAATTAGCCATCCCTAGCCTAAAGGATGAACAATACAACAACCATCGGCACGCAATAGGTCACAAAATGAATTGAAAGGAAGGACTGTTTCCCAATACATGTATCTCGCCTCTTGTCTGCCCAAGCTGCATTTAAAAGAAATTGTGAAAGCTTGCAATTTATCGCATGTTGCCAAATTAATCTAGGCGTGCTACATGTAACAGCTCTTCCCCTTGTCATTCTTCGAGTTAGGTGTCAATTGGCTCTCTGCGTTTATTGGGTGGTGCAGATCCCAGAACAACATCTTTCTTTACGCGGCATCATACACCGCAGGTGCTGTTCTGCTTCAACCTCACTCGCTCCCACACTGGGGCAACATCCATCCAGGTGCTTGTTTAAACGTGCCCAGCTCGATTGCCCAGAATGAAAGCAGCAGCAGGCAACAACCTGCCAGCGGTTCCGGCACCTTGGCAAGAGGGCTCACTCACAAATACAGTGTAGCTGGAACTCCAGGGCTCATAAGTAATGGTATACGTACCACTTATCAATTTGGGCCTCCTGCTAGGGGGACGAGCGCCTCCTTGTCACCCTCGCGTTCACAAGTCCTCCAGCCCACAGGCATGCACCATTTTGTAGCCAACACTGTGCCAGGTGCGTATTCATTTGCTTGCATGTGTCCAGTGAGTGTGTGCTGTGGAGGCATGATACTAACTGCGGTAAATCATGCATTGCAGTAACGCAAGCGACACTGCCAGTGGCCATGCTAGAGCTAATGGAAACCATGGCCGTGAGTTGGAGTGTGTACATTATGACTGACACAAAGAAGTGACTGGACTACGTGGACCCTAGCCGGCAATAAAAGGGACCTAGCTTTTGGATCTGGTGGAAAAGATTTCCTCAGGTGAATCATAACAACTAGTACTGCCCCCTTTCCTGTGCTAAGGTACAGCACCGACCTGCATTGCAGCCCCTAGGTAGCTCTCAAAGTAGTTGGCCAGCAATGATGCCGCCACCACAATCAGTGCTCCTGCTGCAGATACCTGCAGAGCAGATTAAACGGTACAGCGGAGCTCGATAATGAAGTCTGTGCTGGGTCTTAAATAAAAAGTCCCCACTTAAGCATTCGTTCAAATGGCACATTGGCCGCAGGCATCTGGGTTTGCGACTGTCATAATTGTCAGCGAAAGGGAGGCACTCTCTTTGGCGGATCCTCTGAGCGCACCTGTTGTAGCCACTGTGAAACCATCCCTGTAGGCCCTTATTTCATCTCCTGCCTCATCCTAAAAATGCTACGATTTGGATCTGCGTTTCTGGCAATCTGACGCAGCTATTTTTAACAAGCTCCACTTCCTACTCCTCACCCCCGAGAATGCGTCATGACAGGAATAGAAGGCCTTATGAGCTTAGGATCTGTGACAGATGTGACTGGCACACTACTCAGGGTGAGGAACACAATTTGCTGGACTGTCCACATGAACATCTGGTCAGACTACGCACCCAGCAACAGCTTATCTTCCCACCTCAGTTTAAGGATGGCCCAGCTCGTTAGAGGACCTTTATGAACAAACCTGATATTTTTGGTGTTGCCTCTTTTGTAGCTAAGTGCCTAACCCTGTTCCCTTGATTTTTCTATCGTTTTTTTGGTTTGGTTACTGGCTTTTTTCCAAGCTTCCGCTCAGATGCTCACCAGAGGCATATATAGTGATGTAACCTTACCGTACCTTACTCCTCACCCTCAGCCTCCACGTCCCATTCAGCACTTTATTTGGCAGCAGCAGGAACACTGGCGTAGCGGGAGAGACAGGATCCAGTGCAGCACAAAGAAAGCAAACCTCTGACCTTTACAAGGCTCTGATCAAGTATGCAGCCGAAGCCAAGAGCGCTTTGTCATTCCCAAAGGGTCCGATAAGACTCAGTCCAACCGGGAGACCCATAACAGTTACTAGGGGCATGGATACTTGCAAAGTTTGATACAGTAAGGCGTGTTGTTTTTTGTGCACGTGGGGAAAAGTGCAGCTGGACATGGACAATGAGAAATAGGAAAGAGATCGCAGATGGTGTAAACACCACCAGCAGCATGGACTGGGAAAGGATGTTGTTGCGTGTTCTGCACCACCCAATGGATGCAGAGCCACACAACATCCCACCTGGAGAATTATAAAAGAAGGGCTTTTCAAGAACGGGGATCAGGGGAGGCAGAGGTCTGCACACCACCAGGAGTACTGCTCAGACATTTTCGAGGGCTGCGTTCAAAGAGGCGTCTGGTTTAAATGTTTTTTGCGCACTTGACGGCATTGCTGTGGCATGCAGACCTTTCACTCCAAGGTTCTACAATGGATTTGTTGTATGGATGCTGTAAATGGTGCCTTTCACTCCTTGTAGGACGGTGTGGAAGGTTTGCGGTGCCCTAGTAACCGATGAAAAAGCAGCTTGTGGCGTTTTTGTGCTTTTTCTGCTTGATGAGTAGGAGAAATGTCCAGACAGTATTTGATTAGAAAGCAGGTGTACCTATATTGCGTTCGTTCAGTTGGATGCTGTGGTTCTTAGAGTTTGTAACACAAAGGTGCGTGCCATGTTCAATGTCATCTGTCTTTCCAGTGCCACCCTTGAGTGGCACGTCACAAATTGTGAAACACGTGTGCATGTGTGTAAACGCAGGCAGTGTGTTTTTCCAGTGCCACCCTTGAGTGGCACGTCACAAATTGTTGTGTGTGCAAACGCAGGCAGTGTATTCTTCCAGCAACACCCTTGAGTGGCACGTCACAAACGGTTAAGTTGTAGCAGAAGCATTTTTGGAGAAACATTGATGGCGTAGTAATAATAAGACAGCAGTGTTGAAACCGTGAGTAAGGAACAAGCTAGTACCCAAGAAGGAGTGTCAATCGTGCGTTTGCATCATGATGATAATAAGTAAGAAGAAAGAAAAAGAAGGTAATTAGCCACCCCCAATTGTCGCCGCCCCCTATCAAACATCATACATCATCCTTATTATGATCATGGTCTAGGAACATCCTGTGGATACACTATGCAGCTACATCGTGCAATTTCACATACAAAGGTTGACAAGGCCAAAAACCAGTTGAGTTTTTCAGACTCGGCTGAAACAACCACAAATCAACAACCCAGTTAAATCCAGCTGGAATCAACCGGTCAGATGGCTGAATCAATTAGCTGGTTGATCACACTGTTAAAACAACTGCATTCCAACCATCTGGTCGATTCAACCATTTTGCTAGTTGATCCTGGTTGAATCAACTAGCAATGGTTGTTTCAGTCAGCAATCAACCAGGCCTGGTTAAAACAATGCGGTTGAAATAACAGCCCACTCTTTTCCGACAATACTATAATGCTGTATTGTTAAAGCTGTAGAAGCACTGCAATGAACATGATTTTTAGAGGAAATTGGGAGCTCTGTCCACTAATATACCAAATGAGGTTTGTGCATTTCAGAGGGCCCACACGTCTTGAACTATATATTATAAATTCAGTTACTTTATACACTAGTTTGCAGCATCTCAAAAACAGGATTTGTTCATGATTAACCCATTGTAACCATTTGTCAGGTCAAATTACGGTCACTGCAAAGTATAAGACTCAGCACATCTACTGACAATGGTTGCGCCTTCGGACCAAGAAAGGCCTCCAAGGTGGAAAAACCATCCAGCAGAGGAGTGAGTTTTTTGCATCGCTGGTCCCTAATGCTTCTACCAGTTCTCTGGCCCATGCCCTTGTGCGCTCTCTGCACACCCATGTGTGTGTGTATCTACTACTCTGAGTCTACTCAGCTTGGCGTGTGTCACACTACTGCTCCTTCTCCGGAGCTGGGACCCATGACTCAGACGGACCTCTCGGCCTCAATGTGGTTACATATTAACATCGCTAAACAAACGAACAAATAGAATCGGAGACCTAACACGGCACAGGGTCTCTTGAGGATCCCCTCTAATGGTACCTCTTAAAGTTCACATGTTGTCAATTGATTACCAAAACTATCAAATCCAGAGGATTAAGGTTATCAATAAGACTCGCCATCCAGCTTATTGAACAGGACATAAAGAAACTCTCAACTGCCAACCAACTTAACTGCTCTGTCACACAATTCGTCGCTGCCAACGATTGGGCGTAACACATTGTAACCATTATTCAGTACTGCAATGTCACAAACAGCGTTGTGACTTTTTTTCCTTTCTAGTGGTCTTTTATGTAGGTGCTACAAGTGTGGTACTGCAACACCAATTACTATGATAACTTGTACATGTTTTACATACGCAAGTATGTAAACTCTGTACGTCTTACTCAATAAGCTGGATTTTTGAATTAAAGTGCTGTACAGTGCACAGTGATGGCATATTCAAGCGAATGGAGAGGGTGCTCCTTGTGTGCTTATGGGGCATAGGACGGCATAGCACACAAACAAACCGATCAGAAAGTAACGTGCCAGAATACCAGCCTAGCATGACCAATCACACGACAGGCCGAGAAACAAAAAACACAGGCCAAGTCAAGCTGGAGACACACAAGACAGGCCGAGAAACAAAAAACACAGGCCAAGTCAGGCTGGAGACACACAAGACAGGCCAAGAATCAAAAACACAGGCCAAGTCAAGCTGGAAACACACAAGACAGGCCGAGAAACAAAAAACACAGGCCAAGTCAGGCTGGAGACACACAAGACAGGGCAAGAAACAAAAAGCACAGGCCAAGTCAGGCTGGAGACACACAAGACAGGCCAAGAATCGAGAAACACAGGCTAAGTCAGGCTGGAGACACACAAGACAGGGCAAGAAACAAAAAACACAGGCCAAGTCAGGCTGGAGACACACAAGACAGGGATTTTCTATTGACTTCGAAACAAGCGATGTGAGGTAAGATGCTGTGCGTGATAGCGCCGCAAATAGTCACCGACATCGGCGTAGAGGCCTTCGCAGCCGAATCCCTCCAGCCTTGTGAACTACTCTGACTCTGGCACTTAATTAAACGTAGCAGGGCTGCAAAGTTTCAGACAAGCACATTGAATGTCTGAAACTCAGCCAAGTACACAACAAGAGCAGCTTGATGAACTATGGGGTTCGTGAGGCTGATCAGCCAATTCCGCAGCAGAAGCGTGGGGGAGCAAAGTCAAGCACATAGCAAAAGACAAGTTGCACTCACGTTCTTTGTTTGTCAACTGGTGGGCGGTCCCCCTTTCCTGGGCCTCACGGCCCCCCCGAGCACCTGCGCAGCAAGGGCGAGAATTCCTGATCAACCGAGTCATAACATTAATTGTCACAAGTTTTCTTTTGCATCCAGGCACTGAGCAACACAAAGCAGGCATCTCAAAGTCTAGTGACTCAGCCAAGCACACAGAAGCTTGATGAATACTGGTACCCAACCAAACACATCAAGGCAGGAGCAGCTTGTTGATTGACTACGCGGAAGCATGGCACTGGGCAGCACGCTTAACTTCCCTTGATCTACACTGTACAGTATTGTGTATTACATAATGATGTGATACATCTCACATTTTGTCACACATTACAGCCAGGCACTTAATTACACGTAGCAGGGCTGCAAAGTTTTCCAAAGCACAAGCAGGAGCAGCTTTGAATGTTGCTACTCAGCCAAGCACGCGGCATGAGCAGGTTGATGAATTCTGGCACTCAGCCAATCGTATCAAGGCAGGAGCAACTTGTCAAAAGGAATGAGTGGAAGCACGGCCAATGGTCCGCACGCTCACTTTCCCTTAAACCACACTGTAATCATGTTTTGCCATGTAGTACAGAATGACTGTGATACAACTCACATTTTATCACACCCTACAGCCAGGCACTTAATTATACGTAGCAGGGAAGCAAAGTTTAAGCGTTCATCAAACCCACAGTGAGTGACTCACATGCATCGGCGTCTTGTGAGACATGTGTGCCTCTAGCTAGTTGGGCTTGCGCGCCACGGGAGCCTGCAAAAAGTCCGCATAGAGCATACCAGTGAGTTTCTCACGCAGTTAATGAGTTTGTCAAGCAGCTCATTTTCATAATTTAATGTGGGGACTCCTGGGGAGTGGATTTCACTGCCTGCGTAGTTTTTTCTTTTTTCTTTTTGTTTCCACCCAGACAGTCAGGCACTTAATTACACGTAGCAGGGCTGCAAAGTTTTATCCAAACACAAGCAGGAGCAGTTTTGAATGTCTGACACTCAGCCAATCACAAAGTTTGATGAATTCTGGTACGCCGACAAGCACATCAAGGCAGGAGCAGCATAATTAATTCTTATATATATGCACTCAAACTCATAATGACAAGAAGTTGCGCTTTGCACTACATGCTGCGCAATTCGGACACAGCTATCGAATGGTATGCACCCTCTCATTTAAGATGTTGCAGACATGACCCCCTTTGAAACCTACCCATCTCGCTCAAGCCTCGGCCTTTTCCCCCAGGGAGGGCTTGTCTCAAGCGAGACTGGAGGAGCCCCCAGTCGAAGCCTTCCACCAGGGAATACAGCTCTGAACGCGAGGGGATGGAGTACTGCTGGGGCACATACCCACTCCAGGCCCTTTCACAGCGCCCCTTTCACAGCAGCAAAGCGCCAATGAGAGGGGTGCTGGGTGCTGGGGGACTGGTTAAGCAACTCTTCTAAAGCATGTTCTACTGTTGATGTTAGCCTGCATTCAAGGAGACAGGTTGGAAAACTAATTAGAACGTGTATCATCCTTGCAAGAGGTGTTGATGATTTGGTCGTGCTTGTTGAATGAGAAAATATTAAATTTGGACCAGATGAGACTTGTTTACTTTACTAATTTTAGAGCATTTAAACAGGGTATTACCGGCACAAGGAGACATACCCACACAGACAGAATCAGTGCATTCCTCCATTCTCTCTTACCAATGCTTTACCAGCATAATTAACATCCTCTGGCATCCACCATTACAAGCCTTGCAGAACTGTTCAGCATCATCAACCTTAAAGGAGCAGTAAGAATTCCTGATAGTTCTGCCGGCTCTCAAAAATGAGCTCGAGAACATGCATCCTGGCCCATAGGCCCTTTTCCTGAACAATCTTGAGGAAATGCTGGGCAGTGTCCTAGGAGCAAAAAAGGGACGGGCACATAATGCAAATGAAGTACAAACTGACCTGGATTCCGAATTGATTTCAACTAAGTGAGCATCCTGTGTATCTCACTCAAATAAGCATTGTTGACATATGGGCAGCAATCTCAAACTTTAGCCGTATCTTTGCCTGGGGCACACAACTCCAGCTCCCTCATTTGCTCTTGTTACACCCACCAGCACTTGTTGGTTGTCTCAAGATTGATTTGAGAGACACCAAGCTTGGTGTTGGTTGTCTCAAGATTGATTTCAGTGACAAACAACACCAAGCTTGGTGCACGCTCGAGAAGGGGTGAGGGGGGAAGTCCCGTCCAGCCTGCAATTGTACACAGCAATGTATACGAAGCTCTAGGTTGCCAACGAGGTTCAGTGTTGTGCAGTGTTGTGCACAAGTGCTGGTTTAGTATTGTGCCAACGAGGTGCCAGGTTTGTGCCAACGAGGTGCCAGGTTTGTGCCAACGAGGTGCCGAGTTTGTGCAGTGTTGTGCCAATAAGGTTTAGTATTGTGCGAGGTGGAGGATCGTGCATTTGACAGGCTAGAATCCATCTTACTGTACTCACGCATTACTGCTGTGCACTCCGTCCAGACAAGAAGGCTTCGCGGAGGACGCGCTCGGCCACTTGCGTCATACAAGCACAACACGCTCTGGAACGTCTACTTCTGCATTTGCAATAGATGCTGAGGCTAGGTGTCAGCGTCTATAGCAAATGCTTCCCCTTGATGCAGATGTAGAGTTTCATTGTGCTAAATTATTAAATTTTTTATGGCACCCTGCTTCAAACTGCTTTTTCAGTATTTGCGTGTTTTTCCAGTATTATTTTGCGTGAGATGCTCGTTCTCCCCCCCAAACAGCGTGTTCAGCAGCAGCACCTCCAGGCCCACTGTGCTGAATAATCTGTTGCTGTTGTTCAGAAGATGACAGCAAGTCATTCAGCAGCAGCAGGCTGCACTAATAACACAGCAGAAAGCGCATCAGAGCGCACCAGCCGGCACTCGGCAGTTCGGAACAGTTATCCTCTGTCCTTTATCACCCACCTTGGATGGGAGCAAGGACAAGGGTCTCATGGGGCCAGGCTGTTACACAGCCGTTCTCCTGCAGTGCTGCTGCGCCCGCAATCTGAAAGCAAGGGAGTTCTTGAGTCAGTTCAAGGCCAGCAATCCAGCCCCTTTTTGTTATAAATGAAACAGGGTATAAAAATCGCTTTTACTTACCGGAGATATTCTGGAAATGCTCTATCCGCTTTTCAACTGTGAGTCAAGTCAATGGAGCAGCAATTCACCCCAAACTTACAGGATTGTGCCAGCATTAAATAGTCAGTGGAATTTTGAAGAAATGGAAGCAAAGTGGGACTGTGCAAGCCACTTATGGGTGCCTGGTAGCTCACGTGTGCATGGGCGTCTGTATCTCAATTTTTGCCCAATAACTCTGCAACACTCCAGATTCAGGTCTTGATGAGTATGCAGATGGATGCCTATTTGAAAAAAAAGCAGATTGGTACCCTTTTTGCCGGGTGGGGGCACCGGAAGGGGGGTTTGGGGGGGGGGGGGGAGGGTCAGGGGGGTTTAGCCCAAAAATAGGACGTGCCTTTTTTTCTGGAGCCTCCTGTGTATGTTGAGAAAAAGGAGGTGTTGAGGCAAGCTGTTATTGAGCCTCCGACAAATCAGCGCAATCATGCTGTACTTTGCTCTATCTAAATAAAGAGGAGATGCGTCGTCTTCAATGTATAAAGGCATGTAGTCTTTGTGACCTTTGTTTGGAGGCATCCTGATGACGATAAACATTAGCGACTCACTAAGGCTGTTTAGAAATCTCGGAAAAAAGGTCAGGGCATGGCTTGCAAAGTCGTGTGCTCCTGTTCAAACATATCTGCTCCGTATGCTTTCAGAGGTCAAGAGGTTACAGATAGAGTCATCAGTCAAACAATGCGACTGCTAGGCTGGGTGTGTAGAACATTTTAACATTTTTGCCTCATTGTAGCACCTAAAAAATAAACGTCAGAAAGGGCGGAATACATTCAAATCTGCCCGGTATGCTTTCACTCACATAATGAGGGCGTGGCTTGTGCATACGTGATAAAGGTTGCATATGATGACGCTTGCTTGAGCGCAAAATGCTGACAGAGAACAAAGAAAAAGAACGTAGATAGTGTAAACACTACCGGCATGGATTAGGAAAGGTTGTTGTTTTGTGTCTGCCAGACCCACCTGAAGAATAAAAATAAGAGAAGCTTTTCAGTGGGGATTGTTTAGTAGGGGAAGTGTCTACACAGTACTTGATTTTAATTAATGATGCGTTTGTTTGGTTGTATGTCTCTTGGCTTTATAGCCAGAGGGTATGGATTGGCAGCGTCATCTTCTAGGTTATTACGGGCAACTCCTCTTGCGTTATTGGCAGACCTAGTTTGATATGTGTTTTTGGTTTTTTTTTGGGGTGTGATTGCTGGGTCGGAGAAACTATGATTGCATCTGGCTTGCAACATTTCTGCCGCTGTTGCACATTGAGATTGGAAGAGCCAGAATGGATTCATTCCTACCTGTGTCTACTCAGAAAGACGTATAATGCCTTGTTGTACCATTTTTGCACTCCCTACATCTGCTTTTGCTAGCAGGCATGCACCCTGTGTACCTTGTTGGATTGCTTTTATAATCACTCGTCCAGTAGCAATGTGCTTGTTAATAGTCATTTTTATCTATAATGGGATGACAGCAGCCTGACAGCATGTGGTAGGTGCCGTCTAGCTCACGGCAGATTGGTGGGCCTTCTATATGCTTGCACTGAGCTGCACGCTTTTGGTTTTATATTCTGTGCGGCAGAGCATGACATTATTCCTTTACCAGAGGTGACACTTGCATTTTTCCAAAATGAGATACTTTCGACATGCTTTCCTTGATCAGTTTTTGGTATTTGTGTGGCACTCTGTGAACTGATGGTCTGAAACCTTTTTGATTTAGGACCTAGTTTGTGTTGGACATGCATGTGTGCTGTTACAGCATCGAGATCTGAGAAAATGAAGAGCCTTTCTTCTGGAGGCCCTGGGTGGCAGGTGTTAATGGAGTCAATGGAGAGTATGTGGTAGGCAAGCTGGGGGGGGGGGTCTCCCACCCTCGCTAACCAGAAGATGGATGAGTGGGGATGGGTGTCAGTGTTAACGTGGATATCATGGCAACGTTGCTTTTCCACAGTTGCTATGGCATCAGCGCACTCCTTCCTTAGGATGCCAGCATGGGCTCTAAACTTGTACAGATGGATGGTGTCTTTAAATAGCTGGATTTGGTGTACGATGCTTCCTCGGAGTTTGGCATGTTATGCCGTTTCATGCGCTGGAGGTAGAGGATTCCATTTCTTATTTGCCCAAGTGCACCAGCGCTGTCTGTCGCAATATGGGTGTGTTCATTTATTTACGCAGCAGCAACTCCTGCTAGCTCAGCTCTGTTTATGTTTTTTGTTGATGCTTGTGCCTCCTGGATTGACCATGTTACATTTGTTAGGCATATTGAGGGCGGTACACTCCAGCTCTGATTGGCTGAAATCCGTTTTCTTTGTCTGTAATACAACTTCCATCTTTGAAGGCCCACTCTTTCCAGTTAAGGGCCTTGAGTTATAGCAAGCACTTTTGTTTTACATGATAAAAAATGCTGACATACAAACAGCAGAGCTTTCCCTGTGAAGAACGTGAAAAAAGTCATTATCACATTGTGGCTGCAAGGTGCGTTGGTTCATAGGCAGACCTAGAGTCGAAATGTGCTGTTTTAATAAGTCCGTGGTTCTGATTGCGCTTTGCTGTGTGAGGTGTTATAAAAAAACGAGAAACAATGGGAAGTGCCTGCTAAACTGTTTTTACGTTTGATTTCATTTATGCTCTTTATACACGATTTTAAAGTCAGGCAAGGATGCTGGTTCAGAGCTCATTTAGCAGCAGGGCCTGCAGCAAGAGAGTAATGAACCAGACTATGTTTGATGTTCTAGACCCTCTCGTTGTGCATGTGCTGCTCCTCACACATGAGTTTCTATATAACAATTGTTGCCTCCCTCATTCTTGGTATCCTCATTGTGACAGTCCATGTTTTTCATGTGCCCAAAACACACAGAATGATTCCCCTTCTGTGATGGTCGGTTGGTCCTGGCAAATACTTGAGAAGTAATACTGGTTTCAGGACAAACATCGTTGTGCTTTTCTCCCCCTGTCTGAGAATTTAGGTGCTTTTTGTGACTCTTTTTTAGAAGCGCCCAGGCAAAGAAACATGAGGGTTCTTGTTGTTTAACAGGCAAGAAACATATTCATCAATTACGCACAAATAAAACACAATGGCACAACAATGCTCTCTGTTTCTTGAAAAAGCTCTCGCAACACACATTTCTGTCAGAACACTCACATCAGACAACACTTAATCAGATGATTAAGAACTTTTGATTTGAATTTACACCAGCATTGTGTTCTGATCAAACTTCAGTTCCTGGTATGAGATTCTAACCATGCTCGCAATCATACAACTATCATAACAAAAATATTTGCTACATTTCTTTTCCCATACTTCAGTCGCCTTATGCAGCAGTAATGTGTAAAACACTGCTTTAACGTGGAGAGTGTGGGCGGCCGTTGGCAGCACCTGCCAGGACGCAAATAATGTGGGTGGATGGGTGAAGCGAGAGTTTAGAGCAAAATTATTGAATGATACCTGAAATTAATGAGCGTGCACTTAGGACTAGCGGCACTTAGGAGACGAATGAGAGCAGTGCTGTTACACAAGCCAAACCTTTACAAGACATATGAGCTGGACTTGCACATTTGTTATTTATCATATAGCAAGCTTCATCATAAACACATTTTGATAACAGTATGGTGTTTGGGAAAGCAAATATAGTCAAAATAGCAGTTAAATACCTTACTATCATACAACACCTACCAACACGTGACCCCCATTCAAGGAGCTCCTTAGAGCAGTCATCACGGTCCACCACAACCTGAAAAATGGGAAGGTAGGCACATATCTGCATGTCTTGTGTGTTGTTTACTGGCACAACTAAAAGATCGATAGGAAAGGTAGGAGGAGAAGATAACGATCACCTTAAAATCAAAGTCCATCGCACACCAATTTGAAATTAAGACATTACAACGGCAACCGTTTTTCAAGTAGCACCCACCTCAATGAAGCACAGGTCATGCTTGTGAGCTTTTGTAGCGTTGGCAATGGCTTGCTCCAGCTGGGGCTCCGTGCTCACCTACGTCCAGTGTGTATAATGGCTGATTTTTCTTATTAGCAGCCTTACCCTTCTAATTGTGCAGCCAGTGTTATCGGCTGTGTCAATGCAACTTTTTCAATATTTCAAATTTGTGTCTGCAATGGTATTCCTACATGATTTCACAACGGAAACAGGTGGGTTGAAACATAAGAACCTGTGCATGATGATGCGAGCATGCTCAAGATAACAGGAATAAGAGTAAAGAATTACAATTAACACAGTCAGATATTGTAACATTGTCAAAACCGATCTTTGATCATGGTAGTTCCTTAGCCAGTTCAGAGGCTGCCCAAAATTGCTTTTAAGCAGTTGCAAGAATCCAAACTGTACCTTGACGAGGAAAATTCTTCTTTGGCCAACTCTGATGGCCTACATTGTAACTGTGAGCCCTACACTGTACCTTTACGAGAAAGACTTTTCTTTGACCAACTCTGATGGCCTACATTGTAACTGTGAGCCGTACACTGTACCTTGACGAGAAAAATCTGCTTTGGCCAACTCTGATGGCCTACATTGTAACTGTGAGCCCTACACTGTACCTTGGCAGTAAAGAGCCTTCCCTGGCCATTGTTGAGGGCTTCAACCATTTTAGTGTAGTCCCAGTTCATCAAAGCGTTGTACACGTTGTCATGAATCTACAATACAAAAGTTCATCACAGTGTTGTACACATTGTCATGAATCTACAATAGAAAAGTTCATCACAGTGTTGTACATGTCATGAATCTACAATACAAAAGTTTATCACAGCGTTGTACACGTTGTCATGAATCTACAAAAAAAATTCATCACAGTGTTGTACACGCTGTCATGAATCTACAATAGAATTTAAGTGTTTTGGTCAGGCAAATTTAGGGATTTGAGTGGGTGCACAAGTCAACAACCTCTCATTGCGTGGTGCTTTGAATCTTCACAGCCAAAAGAGCATCAGAAAATTTGAGATACAGATTTGGTGGCCTGATTGCGAGCAAGCTAGCCAAATTTCACAATCATAGAGATGAGCAGCAGCAGACCTGGACAGCCAATCTTGTATAACTCAGGGATGACAATAACTAAAGGGCACCACGTAAGTGAAAAATGACGGCATAAAAGGTGTGTGCGCACAACACTAAGAACGATTTTGCTATATTTGAAGCCAGAAAGCTTATCAATCACGCCAGTCCAAACCTCACCTGCACTTCAATTGTGTAGCTTAAGTTGTTGATCAGGAAAATGATCGGGTTCAAACCGTAGCGCAGCATAGTTGAGACATCCTGGCAGGTCATCTACAAGCAATCAGAGAGGAGGGAGGCATGACAGGTTTCAGCAATGCACAGAAAATGCATGGTACACAGGTGATGATGTAAGAACAAGAAAGTTTTCAATTAATTATAAGTGGATGTCCGAAACCTATCATGGTGCCACTTTCATACTGACATTTTAGATTGCCAGTGTTGCAAAGTACGACAGGTGACAGCAAGTGTCGTGTGTGTTGTGTGTTGTCGGTCACCAATGCTGAGTAGGTATGACTCAACATGTTATTGTATGCTTTTTCTCATGCTCACTGATGCCAACCTGGAAGGAGCCGTCTCCAATTAGGGATATAACGCGAGAGTCTTGGCCTGAAGTCTTGCCTGCCCTCGCCATTGGATTTGAAGATGCATCCCCAATAGCAGGCGGTAGGGGACTGTGTCCTGAGGTGTTTGGTTGAAATACGAAAGCGTGCCTGAGTGGCAGCTTAAGTTTAAGGGGACAAGGTTGCCTGAGTGATGAGACAAAATAGATATGCGCATGCAAACTTTTACACCAACCACACACGGAGAGAGGGATGAGCATAGGAAAGACGCATTTTTGAGACACCATGAAGTCCATGCGTCTAGTTACAGCTTAGTATTACAGTAGCAGATGCATCTGACTCTGATCGGCAATGGGTATGATAAAGAGGTGTGCGTGCAGAGGCAGCACTTCTATATGTACGCAAGACTCTGTATGCAACACCTGTCTTGTGGCTTTCCCCCCCTGAAGGCTTCACATCATCCTGTACCCTCTTCCCTCCATCTTCAGCTGCTGCTGCTGCTGCTGCTGCTGCCTCCTTTGCCATCATGTGCTCTGTGCGGATGAGCTGATTTGGGTCACAGGCCTTGATGTCAAATACCTGTCCGTTTGGATTGTGCAATGCAAATAAAATTTTCCTCTTACGTAATAACTGGAGATTGGGCAGAGCGCCAAAAACTACACCCTCCGCTGTACTACAAAGTCTATCTGCAACGCACCTCAGATGCACATGCTGCCGCATATCCAAGCGTGGAACCCACAGACCAGCCGATGGACCCGTAGCGCATCTGCAAAGTAAGACAAACAGAAGCATCACAAACCTTATCAGTTCCTATCCCAGCATACCAAGATTTTGTTGCAACCAGCAAAGATGAGCTGGAGCTAGTCACACACATAGGATGAGCTGGAGCTAGTCACACACATTGTTAAAGCAAGCTGTCACACCCAATTGGTGGCAGCATAAACCAACAAGTCGGTTTTCAATCAATTTGCAGCAAGCTGAGGATTGAGTTGGATGATGTGCTGATCAATTTTTTTTTCGCGTGACAGTGATTTGACCTGACAACATATTGCCCCAAAACTCAGAGCACAGGCTCGATCAGCACTACACTGCACTCTTGTAATTTTGCATTTATTAACCTGCATCTCATAGCCGCATCCACGAGGAAGCTTCAGCTTTTGAGAGTTGAACCAGCTGTCGCCGACCTCTGAGATGATGCAGTTGTCTGGAGTGAGCATTTCCTGCAAATCAGCAACACAAAGGTGTCGAGCTGAATTCCAAACTATAGTAATACAAGAAACGTCACATCACGACATCCCTATGTAAAACGCATTGCAACAAACACAGACAAGGCACTGCATGTGTCTGAGTTAAGTGTGCAACATCATCTCAGTGCCCATTATTGTAATGCAGCAACAAACAAAGCCTTCTCCTGAATATCTCCTATTCAATCCCTCGTCAATATTCCACCTTGCTAAGGCCATCTGCCAGAAATATAAAAAACTATGCAGGCAGTGAAACATTACTCCCCACATTTAGTAAGAAAGAGGAGCCACTTTGGTACTGTAAAACTCCTCCACCAAAAGAAAGAGGAAATATCAATGGGGATCAGGCGGGATGCAGTCTTGACCTGAAACCGTCCCTTGATGAGAATTGAAACTAGTGCTGGAAAGGCATGTGGTTTGGACAAGATTAGCATCACCATTTGACCCTTGACTAAAAAACAGCAACGTTTTTATTTTTGTTCGCTTCTCCTCACTCGGTCGCTCACTCACTTGAATGTGCTTGAAGAGAACCTTCACTTCCAGCTTCTCATGAGGAGGCTGTCGTGCAGGCAATTGAGCAGGGACAAACATGCGATGGAACGCAGTGACAGCTGCAGTGTTTGGCTTCACCCTGTAAGCGCATAAGTAGGGTGAGCCACAACCGTAAAATTGGTGTCTGTCGTGCAGGCAGTTAAGCAGGACAAACATGCGATGGAACGCAGTGACAGCTGCAATGTTTGGCTTCACCCTGTAAGCGCATAAGTAGGGTGAGCCAGACTTGTAAAACTGGTGTCTGTCGTGCAGGCAGTTGAACAGGACAAACATGCGATGGAACGCAGTGACAGCTGCAGTGTTTGGCTTCACCCTGTAGGCGCATAAGTAGGGTGAGCCAGACCCGTAAAACTGGTGTCTGTCGTGCAGGCAGTTGAGCAGGACAAACATGCGATGGAACGCAGTGACAGCTGCAGTGTTTGGCTTCACCCTGTAAGCGCATAAGTAGGGTGAGCCAGACCCGTAAAACTGGTGTCTGTCGTGCAGGCAGTTGAGCAGGACAAACATGCGATGGACCAAAGTGACAGTGACAGCTGCAGTGTTTGGCTTTACCCTGCAAGCGCAAGCAGGGTGGGCCCGAACCATAAAGAAAACGGTTGTCCGCACAATACAGGGGTCTTGTAACAGGACCCTCTTAATTTTCTTGTTTGTGTAATAAACGTATTCGAGTATAACAATTATAATTCAGGAGAAACATGGTATCCTTGAACTAGCATTAAAAAAGCATTGTGCCCACCTGTCTGCGAGATCTGAGAGGAAGTGCTCGGATGTAATGCATCCAAAGGTAGCTCCACTTTTGACAGTGACGCGGTGGTCTGACACCTGCATACAAAACAAACCAGAAAACGCAGCTGATGCAGTAACAAGCGGACTGGACAGTTCTGTTGCTCCAGTTTTTACAAAACCTTTCCACGCATCTTGGTAAATGAGCTGATTGTTATAAAAAGGCTGCCAGTCGAACGCCTTGACCAAAACTTTTCCCTTTGTAACCCTCAACCTAATTTAAACCCTTCCCAGATTTTTGATCCATCTGTAAATTGCAAATGCAGCACAGCATATCATAGCATTTGAAAGGCTTCCCCACCACAAACATTAAACATTGCACGTTACACATTACAAGATGGTCCAGCGACATTTAGATGAACTCGAGGGTAAACGAGACATTAATTACACCCCCAACGGCTCCTGTTTCTATGCCAGCAATGCGAACACCTCTATTTTGCAGCTCCTGTTGTGAATCAAGGTTGCTAACGCAAAAGACCGAGATTTATTACTAAAATAGCACTTTAAGCTTTATCGCTGCGTCCCCTCATAACAGCACTTGAGCCCCACTGTGGAGAGTCAGGCAATCAGTCGTCAGTTGTTCAGGACCTGTCTGGTCAGTGATGTCTGTGATGTTGTGCTGTTCATGATGTGCTGTTCATGACCTGTCTGGTCTCTGATGAAAAGGCAAACTTGCGAGGCAATGTGGGCAGACATGCTCTCTACAATAAGAAAAACTTGTTGTAGTCCACGACAAGAACCCTACGTTGATCATCCGGTCTGGCCGCAGGAGTAAGGAGTAGCCCACTGTAGAGTAGTCCGTCCAAATAGTGCCACAGCAAACAACCAAGTCGGCGCTTTCCACTATCTGCAAGCAAATGCGAAGGTTCCAAAATCTTAAAATTCTCACTAGCCTAGGACTCTTTATCGCTTCTTTAGGATAAACATCTTTCTCACTTTCAAAGCAAGGATCCAGTTGTATGCAAATAACGCAGTTTTACGGTGTGGCAAGTGTAAAGCGGTTGTAAGTTCTGCAGACTTTCAATAGTTTGCTGTACAGCAACGTGTGCAGCAACACCACCGTTACTAAGGAAAAATGTGCAGGGCACTTCCTAATCTGCTAATACCGTCATGTTGAATGCACAGCCTATCAACAAGTATAGTTTTGTCTGCCCAGGTGCTTTGCTAGTTGCTAACATTGCCAACACACAACATTTAGCAAATGAAGGAGCAAAATTTGGCTCAATGCAGTTAAGAACAGCGACCAGCAGGTTCACCTTCCCCATAGAGCACCGACCCAAAAACCTCAGCATTCGCCAACGTGACATTCACTTGGTCGAGATCAAATATTGTGAGGACACTAGACCTTGGAACCAGCTGAGCGCTGCTCTAGAACAGCACAAATCCTCAAGGAGCCTCGGTTACCCTCCAAACCATCTTTTTGGGAGTAGGTGGCGCCATCTACAAAATCATACACTGGAGCCTTTTAAGGAGGTGGGTCTTGGCTCTCAAAGAGCTAAGAAACTTGCTTCATGTACATTCTGTCAACTGCGCTGCCAAAATTGTGCACACCAGATGCGCACTTTCCAGTACTAATATTAAATTTCATCAGGAGCCGACAGGTTAAGCCTGCAACCCTCCTGATCCCCATTGATCTTTTTCTTATCGGTGAAGGGGTTTTACAGCACTCAGTTTATCTACCACCTGACCGAATCATATCAACCTAACAGCGATTCAATATATCTCCTCTTCCAGGGAGGAGCTTATAAATCATGTAGCTACATCAAATTGAAGCAACACATCCTACACCACACAACCACAACCACATGCATACATTGCAGGAAAAACAAAATTGTCTCCTCAACAATGCCTGAAAACGTAAGCCACACAGTTACAACTTTATACTTAATATCAAAGAAAATACTTGCCTCGCACACGCAGGGCCAGCTCACAGCACCCCAGTAAAGCCCAATAAAAGTCTCTAAATCCTCAGGGACAAATCCTTTGGCATCAGGCTGGATTGCCACCTGCAATGCAACAGGCATTAAGCTGGTTCGCCACCTGCAGAAGTGTGCCTTGATTGGCATTCAAGACGTTGACATATCATCACATGGAGTAACACATTTAGCACCTCCCTCTTAATTAACAGCTGTCGCACTATGCAAAGTGTCCACTGCACGCCTCCTTAGACCTGGACTGTATGTTCTGTCAAACTGCGTTATGTTTACTGTTTCCTTCCATGTTTCAACCAACTTTAATCTTGGACTTACTCACCGCATACTTTGAGCTCATAGCAAGCTTCAAAAAAGCATCGCGCTCACGGCCATGACGCAAACGAGGTCCTGTGTGCATGTGAGTCAGACATTGTAGCAGGCGATCGTATAGAAGCAGGGATATCTTTTTCACTGTAGTGCTCGGGATATGAAAATGTCCATGCCTGTGTAGTTTTTCTGTCCTCTTTATTTGATGGACGCGTATCCTATATTACACAGACACTTTGATGAAACACCCACAGATAAAACTTCCCACTCTAAGGATCACCAACATGCTTGCAAAGATTTCTATACAACCACCTGCGAGTAGCACCGGCTTGACCGCTTTGTCCAGGATTTCACCAACAGCATCCACTGCTGCCTTGCAGCTATGGGGGTTGGTATGAGACTCAGGCAGCACGTAGGGCACGGGAGGGCGAGTGAAAGAAGGGTGAGTTGCATCAGCGAGGTTGCAGCACACCTGCGGTTTGGGAACGTGATATTTTTAAGGGAGATGGCTGATGAACAGGACTGAGGCAGCTTAAGCAAGGAAGGTCGAATGAGCAGGGAGCAGGTTACATTAGCAAAGTTGCAGCTTTTATTCAACGTGCCTCATCAAGAGATCAAACGTGCCTCATCAAGAGATCAAACGTGCATATCAAGAGATCAAACGTGCATCATCGAGAGATCAAATTTGCATATCAAGAGATCAAACGTGCATCATCAAGAGATAAACGTGCATCATCAAGAGATCAAACGTGCCTCATCAAGAGATCAAACGTGCCTCATCAAGAGATCAAACGTGCCTCATCAAGAGATCAAACGTGCATCATCGAGAGATCAAACGTGCCTCATCAAGAGATCAAACGTGCATCATCAAGAGATCAAACGTGCACCATCAAGAGATCAAACGTGCCTCATCGAGAGATCAAACGTGCCTCATCGAGAGATCAAACGTGCCTCATCAAGAGATCAAACGTGCCTCATCAAGAGATAAAACGTGCATCATCAAGAGATCAAACGTGCCTCATCAAGAGATCAAACGTGCCTCATCAAGAGATCAAACGTGCCTCAATAAGAGATCAAACGTGCCTCATCAAGAGATCAAACGTGCATCATCAAGATATCAAACGTGCCTCATCGAGAGATCAAACGTGCCTCATCGAGAGATCAAACGTGCATCATCAAGAGATCAAACGTGCCTCATCAAGAGATCAAACGTGCCTCATCGAGGGATCAAACGTGCATCATCAAGAGATAAAACGTGCCTCATCAAAAAATAAAACGTGCCTCATCAAGAGATCAAACGTGCCTCATCAAGAGATCAAACGTGCCTCATCAAGAGATCAAACGTGCATCATCAAGAGATCAAACGTGCCTCAATAAGAGATCAAACGTGCCTCATCAAGAGATTAAACGTGCATCATCAAGAGATCAAACGTGCATCATCAAGAGATCAAACGTGCACCATCAAGAGATTAAACGTGCCTCATCAAGAGATCAAACGTGAATCATCAAGAGATCAAACGTGCCTCATCAAGAGATCAAACGTGCATCATCAACAGATCAAACGTGCATCATCAAAAGATCAAACGTGCATCATCAAGAGATCAAACGTGCCTCATCAAGAGATTAAACGTGCCTTTGTCATACATTTCGGATAAAGGTTACTTTCGACTTACGAACCAACAATACAAAAGGATGCCGCCAATGACTGTGACAAACATCATCATTGCGTACAAGCATCGTAAGTGTCAGTCCTGGTAGTACCGCACCTCAATGTATGCGGGCTTCTTGCGCATGAGAGCAGCACTGATTGCCTCGTCCACCTGCATGAAGAGAAAAGGAGGATTACGCAGGCACTCCCCACATTAGTTAAGGAAAAGGAGCCACCATGGTACCGGGTACCATAAAATTCCTCCACATGTTACGTACAGGTGTGATTCAATTGAGTGACGACGGTTGAATAAATCAATTGCATGTGGCTAGCGTGACTATTTCAAACGTGAACTGAAAGATTTTAGATGACGTGTGGATCCACATATCTGCTACTTCATGTCTCTGCTGGAATATTCACTGACTTGGAGAGCTGCGCACAAACTCAGCACAGTGCGCACAAACTCAGCATGGTGCGCACAAACTCAGCAGGCGGTGCGCACAAACTCAGCAGGCGGTCCGCACAAACTCAGCACGGTGAGCACAAACTCAGCAGGCGGTGCGCACAAACTCAGCAGGCGGTGCGCACAAACTCAGCAGGCGGTGCGCACAAACTCAGCAGGCGGTGCGCACAAACTCAGCACGGTGAGCACAAACTCAGCAGGCGGTGCGCACAAACTCAGCAGGCGGTGCGCACAAACTCAGCACGGTGAGCACAAACTCAGCAGGCGGTGCGCACAAACTCAGCAGGTGGTGCGCACAAACTCAGCACGGTGAGCACAAACTCAGCAGGCGGTGCGCACAAACTCAGCACGGTGCGCACAAACTCAGCAGGCGGTGCGCACAAACTCACCAGGCGGTGAGCATCCTCCACGTGGTTCAGCGTCGCCTGCGCAAGGCATTCACAGCCATAAATGAGAACAATACGACTTTGCATAAAAGAGCAAGCGTCAAAACACTGAGAACCATGCAGCTTTGCCTGCAAAAGGCATTTACAGCCATAATATGAGGACAAGACGACCTCAAATAATGGGGCAAGTGTCAAAATACTGAGACTTAACACTTTTCAGTGTTTTGACGTTTGCTCTGTCATACTGAACCACACAGCGTTGAAAGCAAGCCTCTGGCCAGCCCACACAGAATGCATGAGCAGTGGAAAGTCCACAACGCTAGAATACATTATGACACATTTTATTGTGGCATGACAGGGAAAAGCTTGGGTTGCACACGGCTGGGCATGTATTGTTTTGCTCAAAAACCTAAGCACATTACTTTAGGTACCAATGAAATACCGATTTGACAGGGAAAAGCTTGGAATGCACACGACTGGGCATGTATTGTTTCGCTCAAAAACCTAAGCACAATACTATAGGTACCAATGAACTATCGGTTTGGACCCTGCAGCGAATGACTTTTTAACAGCTTCCACATGAGCACATGAGACATTCAAGCATTGGAAGGTTGACATTGGTGATGGACATGTAATATCTGGAAAAAGGAATCGTGGGTAACACACGGCTGGGTGCATCCCTTGTCCGCACAAAATCTCCAAAGCACATTACTGTGAATAACAATATAAGATTATGGTCCTGATCATGGTATAGCACGCGGACATTTGGAAGTGAAGTTACCTTACCTTACCTTTAAGGCATTGTCCAGACAGGAGCCTCACATAAAATGTTTAAGGCACATTAATTATATGAGTAGATCGGTTAGAGCTTGGCACCTGATAGCACGTGACTTCTTTGAAGGCTCGCAGCTGCTGGTTGAATCCACCTGATGCTGGGTTGGTCATGCCCGTTGTGTGGTGCCTGTGGCGAAACAATTTTTGAAGTGAGTGAGACAATTTAAAACAAGCCTACTTTTACATGCGATCTGTCAACATACCTATTCATACAAAGAATTCCAGTGTGCGTGAGTTTGTGTGTGTGTGTGTGTTGTGTGTGTGATCAGTTTGTGTGTGATCACTTTGCACAAGGTTTTGAGTAACCAAGACTGTGAGTGCAGCACGGGGGAAGCAGTCTGGTTTTCTTTTGTTTGCATCGTGAGATGGCAGTGAAGTATTCACACGACCTAGTCACAACTACAGAGAGACTAGGGACCTCACAACTGGCCTAGAAGGAAAAGGAGGTGCGAGCACCAAGGAAATAGAAAGATGGAGAAATCAAAACGAAAAAACTTAAGTGTATGAGTGATATCACTGTGCTTTGCTCCAAAACTGGACTTCACATACTCATTTCACACTATGTAGCACATACTCATTTCATACACCAACTTCAGACGCTGGATGGTGTAACATACTGAACTTTGCAGTTTTGGCTTTCAGATCTGGAACTTTTCAGACCATGAGCTGGTTAATGATGGTAACTTGCAGCTGTGACAGTCACGGAGGACGTATGATGTTTTGCAACCTTCTCAGCAGATGTTAGTGATGTTGCGTATTTAGCACTCACAGGACCCTGTTTTGAGCGTAGTCATTGGAGTTGGGTACCCCAGAGATGACGATGACAGGCAGGTCCTGAAGAAAGCGAATTGAGTTGTGAAGTTGAGGTCCAGTAATTCAGTAGAGGTCCAGTAAATGATTAGTAATTGAGCACAGGTCCATTGATTGAGTAATAATTGAGTAGAGGTCTGGTAATTGATTTGTAATGTAGAGGTCCAGTAATTCAGTAGAGGTCCAGTAATTGATTAGTAATTGAGCAGAGGTCCAGTAGTTGATAAGCAATTGAGCAGAGGTCCATTGATTGAGTAGTAATTGAGTAGAGGTCTGGTAATTGATTTGTAATGTAGAGGTCCAGTAATTCAGTAGAGGTCCAGTAATTGATTAGTAATTGAGCAGAGGTCCAGTAATTGATTAGTAATTGAGCACAGGTCCATTGATTGAGTAGTAATTGAGTAGAGGTCTGGTAATTGATTTGTAAAGTAGAGGTCCAGTGCTTTGCAAGCATGTGCGGGTGGAGCGGCCATTTGTATAACGCACAGGAAAAGACAATGAGCCTTTCATCATGCTCGTCAGTGGTTCGGTAGAAGGTTTATATACTGAACAAACTCTCAGAATTTCCCCCCCATCTACTGCAACAAATAAGCAGCTCAGTTACTGAGATACGGATGGCAAAGACAAACCAACACAGTGTGTGCAAGCACGGTACACACAGCAAACACAAGCAAACACAAACACGTTCGCGTACACACACATATGCACACACAAACACGCACATGCACAGGACACACACTCATGCCAACTCGTAATACACTTTGCATACATGCCTGCACGTGCATTACCGGGTAGAAGTGCACAGGCAGAAATACATGATGGATTCATGACAACAGTGCACAAGGAGAATTATAAAATGGATTCATGACAATTGTTGCAAGAATTGCCAATGCCCATCATGGCCATTAGCTTATCTTTAAATTGAGTTGGGGCAAGGCATTGCCTCAAGTGCACATATTATACATGAAATGTGTGGTGTCAAGGCATTATTGCCTCAAGTGCACATATTATACAGGAAATGTGTGGTGTCAAGGCATTATTGCCACAAGTGCACATACTGAAACGGAACAGGAGGTGTATGTGGTGGAAAGGCATGCCTGAAGCGCACATACAATACAGGAGATGCTTCCCATTGTACACCTACTTACACATCCTCCATGGTACACCTGCTTACATCCTCCATGCTCTTGATGGTATCCGTATCAAAGGAAAATGTTCAAACGTGGCATTCGGCATGCGCCGATGCATGCCAGAAATTTACTGACTAGGATGAAAGGACTGATGGAATACGTGCAAGCAAACTTTGATGCACTGAAGTCGTCGATAATTAGCTCAGAGGATCTGAAAGGCTCCAGCATGACCAGAGAAGCAAATTCATACACGAAATCTCAACCCACATCTTTTCCCCATGCTACGCACGTGTGTGTGATATGTAACAATTTTATGTGTGACAGTGCATATGCGGTAGCAAGCATGCAGTATCTATGCAAGTAATTGTACAGAATTGCCAGCAACCAGCAGCGTACACATAACAGAAGAAGCTGCAAGGCTATTGTTTGTGAGCAACTCTGGTGTTATAATTGGAAAGCATAACAGAAGAAGCTGCAAGGCCCTTGATTTGTGAGCGACTCTGCTGTTACTGATTGATAAAAACGAGTAATCCCATGCGCACCTCAGACATTGCACCAGCGATGGCATTCAGGACGGAGAAGCCACCGACAGAGAAGGTGACTACACAGCACCCGATGCCCTTCCGGCGTGCGTACCTGGGAGTATCATGAGTACACAACTTCAGGTGCACAAATCTTAATAACTTCTTTTCTAGATCGTTCATAAGGCAGGGGGAATCAAGATATATTAAGAAGACTGAAAAGAGATTAAGAGAAGCATTTTTGTGCTAAAGTGCATCATACAAGTCACTCGCCTACAAGAACTGAAGTTTTTTTGCAAGCAGAGGATCCTAAAGTATGTGTAGACAATATGCATATTGCCACCGAAGAAAGGATAGGACTATTCAAGGATGTAAAGGACGTAAAATTCATTTGGCTGTCCACTGTTAGCTCCGGCGCAGAAGTATAGCTTCATTTGCTAGAGATCCTACCAATTAATATTAAAAGCTAATATACGACAGCAGGTTTATCAAAGTTGTAAATGCCTTGTGTCAAAAAGAGATTATTCAACATTTTTATTGATTAATTCAGGAACTTTGCAGCAGCCTTGTTTTATGCGCGTGCCTGTAATGTGTGTTTGACGATGGCCCTTGTTCAGACGCAGTTACGTTTATTATCAATCACCTTGGACCTTGAACACATTGCCTTTGTATTGGGCTGCATTCAAAGGATGCAAAGGTAGAAAGCAAAACAAATACTCACCCATCCGCTGCATAGCCGGCATTGAGTTCATTGCAGCACCACACCTAGAAAAAGTGTGGTGGAGAAGAGGAGAAGACACAGTCAGAAGCACGCGCGTGGCTAAACCGGAAAGTTCAATTGAGGTTGCAAACAATACCCAGCAAATGACAAGGACGAACATGCACCAAAGTGAAAGCACCTGATTTAAGCTAATACACTTTGCTAGTCACGCCATATCAACGTGTGCACGCTCGTGTTCACACTATGTTTAAGTGTACTTTTTTCTTGCTGTGTATATGTCCTCATGCATCCTCTTGCACACATGAAATTATAATTAGAATTTACCATCTGTAACTCAGGATGCTTCAAAAGCTGGTCCAGGAGCAGCAGGTTGAAATCGCCCGGAACACCGAATGCCGTTGTGCACCCCAGCTCAACCTGCACACACACACACACACCACCCAACAACTGGTCATGCAGCAATTATTCCTGCACACACACCCCAACAACCAGCATTATAGTTTAAAAAAGCCACAGATCTTCTGAAGCGATCCTCGTTTGCGCTTCAACAGGCTGCAAAGCTGATGGCATGGCGACATGTACATAATATACATAATTGTGACACTTAGTGCTTCTATTTCATCGTGGATTAGTTAAAAGGAGTTGTAATTATCACTGTGCTGCATTACAAGACTGGAGCCCGTCACAAGTTTCACACTGAATTCAGCACTTTTTTGTGTGTGTGAAAAGGCTGCAGTCTTAGGTAAGCATTGCTCAGTAGGATCATGCGTGAAAACGTCAGAATTGGCTGCTCCTGACAGCAAGTTCAAGCTTCGAGGGATTGATATTCTGAGTACCCACCAATCTGTTAGCAATATGCATGCCCAGATTAGGAGCCTCCGCCGAGAGCTTCACCTGCTCCTCAAAGGTCAGCTTTTCGGGCTTGGGCTCCTGCGAACACAAGAAGACCAGGCAGGATTTAGGACCCTACACTTCTGGTCGGCGTGAGATGTGGCATGCCTAAATTGAAAGAAGGCCACACAGATCACATATGCGCGTGTAATGGAAGTTGATGACCACAGAGCGCAAACAACGCCAGCCGAACAGTAAGGGACTGTTACGATTGAATCACCAACACCACGCACAAGCGTGGCGTGACCAGCGCAGGCATTGTCCTCGGGGCGCGTGAGAGAGGGGCGTCCATGCTTCACCATTCTGAAGAGTAGATTCACTGCCTGTTAGATGTAGAGAGTAATTAAGATATAATTAAATCTACGTCTCGGATGAGCAAAGATTTTGTCGAATCTAATGTTAATTCGATTATTCGATTTAAATTTCTAATTTGAGCCTAAGAGTCCCTGATGCAAGGAGGGTGTAGTCAGTGGTCAGACCGTGCAAATTCAAAGCGTCTGCAAAAGACTTCTGAGATAAGCCGACATCAGTTCCAGAAGTCATCGCTCTTTTGTTAATTCACCACTATTTACGGGTTTGTGAGTTGAGGAGCAATACACCACTTTAACGGACCTCTTTTGGAGGAGTTCTCGGTGACCCAAACTTACTTGCTGTGCATTGAGTCGTCGACCAACTTATTCGTGATTTCCAAAATTTGAATCGATTGATATTTAATCCAGGGATGAATTTATAAATACCGTTTATCCAAGCATTAATCCTTGCACATTTACAACGGAGCTCGAGTGGCGCCACTTTTGCCCGCATCGCTTTCTCTGCCTTCTCTCCGACCAGCATATCAGGGAAATAACCACCATTAATCAGGAAGCCTGAAGAGTGGATGTTTGGGTGGTCGAAGTTGAGCCAGAGGCTCGATTTGGCCCGGAAGTCCAGGCCCTGCTGGCTAGGGCCATGTAGCTCAGGCCTGGTTTAGATTGAAGGGCGTTGTATACAGTGCGTGGTCAATGCCATTTTGTGTTAACTATCCGTACATTATTCCTTATTCAACCCCCCTTCCCCTGGATTAAGACTAATGAAATTTAATCCGCGTTTGATAATTTATCCAGTCAGTCATCCAGTACTCATAGTAAAGTGGATTAATGCATTTCATTCATCCATTACTCCATTAATCCACCTGTTGTAAATGCGTCATAGTGACTTTATCTGTAAACTCTGTAAATGCGCCATAATCTGGCTGAAGGTTACCCCCTGTAACCATCTGCTGTTTCTTTGTACTGTAACCCTTGTAACCATTACCCCCTGTAACCATTTGCTGTTTCTTTGTAAACCTTGTAAACCTTGTAACCATTTGACTGATGAGGAATGGGGGGGGACAGGGAGTCTGCAGCAGCGCAAAACATTTAATTCCACTGCCCTTCCATCACACTTTTTTTGTTACTGGCTAGCAGTTGCACTTCTTGGCTGAAGGCCTTTCTGTAAACCTTAATCTTTGTATCAGGCACTCATCGGCTTTTTAGATGTTTTCACGCCTTGACGACACATACAATTTATAATGTGCTGCTCCTGACTCTAAACTTGACCCACTTAAGCAAATGCTGATTCTACTTCCAGATTTGCTACCAGGAAAGGGGAAGGAAGAAAAGTAGCACTTTTTTTGCGACAACATTTCCGGCGGAGTTGAGAAGAGACCTGTCAGCGCTGCACCAGCAGTGAGCAAAGCTCCTCACGCCTAGCCTTGCTTCTAAAACTGGCACAAGACAGAAATAACGCTATTCTGGGTTGAGCTATAAAACATTCCACCGAGTCAAACAAAGAGGATATATCGGTAGTCATAAAGACTGGATCTCAAATAAAAGTTAGCATAAAGTACAGGAAAAAGCTGCACAGACAGCAGGATGTGTACCACACCCACCATGGAAAACTCTGGGAATGATTTAGATGCCTTGAATCTTCACCAAATAATAAAGCAAACGGTCGATAAGGCAAAAAAAACCTGATTATGTTGACGTACACACACAGCACGGACGGACTTGGCATGAACGAAACCCCAGGACAAAGTGAGCAAGTAGCGCGAGATTGAGCGTCCTTTTATGAGAGCAGAAAAAATAACAAACAAGCAAGGCAAGGGGATGGAAGTGAGATATTTCCCTTTTTCCCTGGCTCTTACAGAAATGGATGCTCACCAGAGACAAAGATCACACATCAAGCCTTCAGTCCTAAATAGCAACACTCAATAGTTTTAAGTCCTAAATAGCAACACTCAATAGTTCAGGGGTGTAATGTCATAATAAGTAAGCACCCTATCAGTACGTCATTAGCACGCTACTAACCTCCCTTTTAAAGCTTACGCATACGATCAGCCTTTTGGTCTTTTTCGTCCTTAAAAGTGCCAGCCTACAGGAGGACAGCGTAGTTGGAAAAAAATGTAAGCAGATGCCAATAAGTAGCAAGCCTGTGAGCAGGCTATCGGCATCTTATACGCCTCTTCTCAGGAGTAGGTTACAAACACAGCATTCAACCGTGTATGTTTATGGGTGTGTGGGGGGGGGGTTGGGGGAGGGGGGGTAGAGTTTGGGGGGGAAAAGGTCAGGCATAGCCTGCAACCATCCTGATTATCATTATTATCCCTTTTCCTGCCGTGCAAGGGTTTACAAAGTCTCTAGATGACTAGTTTTTCAACACCGACACGGTAAAAAACCCTTCCTCGTTGTTAATTACTATTTTTAAGTCTGTACTTGACATTTCGTGAGGTGAAGTGATGTTACAGCAAAACACACTCTGATCCTGGTAATCAGGCTATAAGATGCATGTTAGATTTAAAAATATACAATGTAAGAGGGGAAGTGAGCATGACGCATTGTCTTAAAGCTTGCCCTGGATTTTTCAATTTATATCCGGAGGAACTCAGTTTGAACAAGGGAATTACCGCTCAGGAAGCAGAAATGAAGATAACCATGCCAAGAGCTGAAAGCTGTGTGGTGAGGAACAGGAGAGTTGCTTGTAGAGGCACACACACACACACGTCTTACCTGATGTCATGACAGATTTGCAATGCTTTTTACAGAAGCACAGAGATGATATCGACAGCGTGCTCGTGAGTTTAATCGCCAATGCTCAAGCCTTGCGTGGATTCATATTGACACGTTAATATGTAGGGGTCTTTGTTGTACTCGCCACAGGATCATAAGCACCTGCACAAACATACTGCTGAGTACTTTGCAACATCTGGAACTTTTCTCTTCCTCGTTCATCGAGGCAAGGTCTTTACCTGATCTTACCCCCAGGCTGTGTCATCTTACTTTTCTATAGGATGAGAGCCATTGAACACTTCTCCATTTTATAATATAATGTTCATTGAGCGTCTCTGGCCGCTAAATTCCTGTGGGACTTCCACCAACAAATTATAGGCAGCTGACTACCCCCACCACTTAACCCTTGATCCAAAGTCTCACAGCCTGTGCCTCAGACATATAAACGATCTCAGACGTATAAACGATCTCAGACGGGCCTGATACAATACCAAAACCTACACCCATACAGTTACCACCAGGCACGCACCTTCATCTCCTGGATGGACTTAATACGCAAAGCGAGTCGCTCTGGGTCCGAGGGCAGTCCAGCGGTGCGTTTTCCAGCCGACTCCTCTTCTTTCTGCTTGTGCCCCAGAAGTGGCTCGCCTTGAACGTCACGAACTGTGGTTCCGCCCTGGTCACCTTTGAAATTGCCGTCCTGTACAGAGAGCACGTGCAGTTGCACCGTAGTCAGAAACAAAGCAAAAGTGTATAGGTTCACGAGGTAGGTTTATCGAGTGCAGTTGCACCGTAGTTAGAAACAAAGCAACCTCAAGGTAGGTTTCTCGAGTACAGTTGCAACGTAATTAAAAACAAAGCAAAAGTGTAGGTTTCTCGAGTGCACCAAGGTACCTAGGTGTATGCTTCCAATGAGGTCTTTTGCAGTGTATAGATGTGCAAAGGGCTCTTTGGTTTAACGCAGCACGGTTCCAAAACAATTCTTAGGTGTGGCTCAGCTTTTTCGAAAGGGGCTTTTATAACGGCTCTTGGTTTCCATTCAAAGTTTGTGTGCTTCGTAGCAAAAGGCAGGAATTTGTGTAACTTTTGGACGGCACGTACAAGTCTCAATCAAAATTAGATACTCGGAATCCCCTCATCAAAAGCTTTCGATTGGTATATGTATGGGTCCGATCCGCGGAGGAAGGGGTGTGGTGGGTCCCCCAGGGGGGATCCGAGTTTTTTGGTAGGGGTCTCCAACAAAATTTCAAATATACCGTCGGAATCCTCAGCTCAAGCCCAGTCGATTGGAACCCTTTTTGAGCAAATTGGGTCAAGGGGATGGGGGTCTGTGGACATGTCCAAAAATTAAAGGCACACGCGCTCGGGTGCAGGCCGCGGGGTGAGTCAAGCCAATGAAGCAGCAATTTACCCCAAACTTACAGGATTGTGCCAGCATGAGATATTCAATGGAATTATAAAGAAATTGAAGCAATATGGGACTGAGCAAGCCACTTATGGGTGCCTGGGTAGGTCACGTGTGCATGGGCGTCCGTATCTCAGTTTTTGCCCCATAACTCTGCAACAATTCAGTTTCTGGTCTTGATGCGTATGCAGATGGATGCCTATTTGAAGAAGGAGGAGCAGATTGGTACTCTTTTTGTCTGGGTGGGGGCACCGAAAGGGGGGTTTGGGGGGTGGGTGGTGGGTCAGGGGGGTCCAGCCCAAAAATAGGACGTGCCTTTCTTCAAAAAGAAATTCCTGCCTCCTGTTCGTAGCATATACAAAAGGACACAAAATGTATCTTTTGGTGGGCCTCTTTGACAGAGCTTTCCTTGATCCCTCAAGCTTAAATCTTTACTTTTTGAAGCTAAAAAAAAATCCCCTTCCAAGGCAGCAACCACAGCAAACGTGATACGGGCCAATGAAAGGCCACAAATGCTGCGTTGCTGCACTGTTATTGCAGCCTCTCACCTGAACGTCCCAAATCCCATACGCTGCCGTCGCACTGAGAGTATCCTAGATGCTGATGCCCATCCGGAAACTTACAGCGCAGCAACAAGGGCGCAACTGTTTAACTATATGATCAACATTTTGGCAACAAGTCTGGCACGAGGAAGAGCTATGAAAACGCATCGAAATTTAAGGAGCCGTACCTTGTACAAGATCCGGGCCACTCTGGTCGCACGCACCAGAAAATGGTCTCGTAATTTACTTATTTCTACACGCACCTTCATTGCTTGGATGGCAGCTATGCGAAGCGCAAGCCGCTCAGGATCAGAGGGCAATCCAGGTGTGCCTTTCGCTGCCGTGCCTTTTGGCTTGTATCCCAACAGTGTCTTTCCCTGGTACTTTCTTGCAGCAGCTCCCTCCTTGGCTTGCAGCCCAAAAGTTCCATCCTGGTTGCCACAGTGTTTAATTCAAGCATGACATGTACTGAGGGCTGCAGTGAAAAGAGGAAAGTGTGTCTACAGTAGGGTACCTGCTCCCGAACAACACAAAAGGAGTGCGTGACTTCCGCAGTGTAACTACTCTCAACCAACACAAAACAGGAGAGGAGCCACATAAGTAGGGTTGGCCAGAACCATATATATACGGTATGTTTGGCAGGGAAATCACCAAATATACGGTCATATACGGTGTATATATACGGTTCTGGCCAACCCTACACATAAGTACTGATACCCACTGCAACATTTCTAGAATGCAGACTTCAGACAAAAGGGGGATTACTAGCCCTTTTCTTGACCTTTGTAGATGGAATGTGCTTTTCTTGAGATTTCTCACAGCTGTGCACAACAGAGTGTTTCTGACGATGGCACGAGTCCCCCCATCAAAAGCTTGTGAACAGCAACCAACGCCTACCTGATATATTCCTGCCCAGCTGTCCCTCAAAAGTAAGCAAACAAAAGGGGCAACACGCTCGCCGGGCTTCAACCCCCCGGCACCCATTCTGGCTGAACCAACCATTTCCTAAATGCGTTAACCAACACACACAACATCTTTGACAGATGCACCTGCAGTAGTTTATTTCCACAAATCACAAATCCTAATAGGTTATTTCCACAAATCACAAGAGTATACTTCCACAAATCATCTGACAGTGGAAAGCAATGCCCTCAACTGTCTCTCCCTTTGCCGTACAACCCACCTTCATCTTCTGTATCACTTCTACTCTCAATTGAAGCCTCCGGGGATCCATGGGAAGGCCAGAGGTACACTTTGTGACATCCTTAGGGTTGCGGGGGTTCACTTCAGAAAAAAATGATTGCCCGTCATCTTCCTCCTCATCTGCAAGTATGCTGTCCAGCTCCCTGATGATATCGTCCTCTGTGGAGCTGTTGCAATGACAAGTGCATGTGTGTTTACTTACGTGCGTGCTTTTGCATGCGTAAAGCCTGCGCACGTGCGTGTTTGCATGCGTGCGTGAAAGGACTGTTGAATATGTATAAGCAAACTTTGATGCAGTGCCTTGCCACAACTCAAGCTTAAGGTAAGTGGCCATGACAGGAGCAATTACCACAACAGTTGACAGGACAACTTAAAAATTTAAGTTGTCCTGCCATGCAAACAGCCGTCCCGCCGGTGCATCATTTACCAAATAATGCACGTGCAAGCCTTGTGTGTGTGTGTGTGTGTGTGTATGTGTGTGTGTGGGGGGGGGGGGGGGGGGGTGTGAATGTGTGTGTGTTTGTGTGTGTTTTTGTTTGTGTGTGTGTGTGTGTGTGTGTGTGGGTGTGGGTGTGTGTGTGTGTGTGTGTGTGTGTGTGTGTGTGTGTGTGTGTGTGTGTGTGTGTGTGTGTGTG
>Ga0307947_1000198_pt1:5000-38123 | contig 38123 bp, 40 predicted proteins | sample OrgLakmetagen232_FD_201840 | JGI IMG/M metagenome (GOLD analysis project Ga0307947, IMG submission 201840) | Saline water microbial communities from Organic Lake, Antarctica - #232 | ecosystem: Environmental > Aquatic > Non-marine Saline and Alkaline > Saline | place: Antarctica...
TGAGCGTGCATGTGTGCTTTCACAGCATTGATAGCTGAGAAAATGGAGACCCTATCTGTTAGAGGCCCTGGTTGGCAGATGTTAAGAGTATCTGGAAGATAAGCTGGGGGAGGGTTTTCCATCATTGCTGGCCAGAAGATGGATGAGTGGGGATGAGCATCAGTGTTAATGTGGATGCCACGGCCTCTTTGATTTTCCACAGAACACTTTGCTATGGCATCAGCGCACTTGATTCCTAGGATGCCAGCATGAGTTTTAGCTTTCTTTGGGATACTCTTAGGGATTACAGTAATGGGTGGGCAGAGCCAGATTATGTGAGCACGCAGCCTCGGTACTGTTGCCTGTCATTGAAAGTTGTGGGAGCTAGTGAAGGAATCCTTGGATTTCTGTTGCAAGGTCTTGGAAAAAGGGATTCAGCAGGGTGTTCACGCCTTGATGACAAGCAGAGTTGTATGCATTTTGTAGGATAAGATGCTTAGGCGCGGAGGGGTGATGGTGCCGATGGGTTAGATATAAATCGTGTCCTTAGCAAGCTGTTGAAAGTTTGAGGGATGGGAGTGGGTGGTAATCCCAAAGAATTACACAGTCCCGGGTAGAATTAAAGTATGTAATGGATATGGAGTGAGATTTGCAGCCCCTCCTACAACGCTGCTCTCCTGACGCTCTGCTGCTTTGTGCTGCCGAACTTGTCGAATGGGACTGTGTGTGTGTGCTTGGTGTTTGAGGCTGGCAGGAGCCTGGTGTGGATCGATTGCTTCTTGTTTTCACTCTTGCTTTGCTAGTTGCTTACCCTTCCTCTTGCTTACCGCCACTGACCTGTGTGTTTGGATTGACGGGCTCTGATGAAAAGAAAATACTACGCAGGCAGTGAAAAAGCGCTCCCAACACTAATTAAGGAAAAGGAGCCACTTTGGTATCGGGTACCATACAACTCCTCCGTCAATAGAATAAGAAAGTTATCAATGGGGACCGGGAGGGTTGCAGGCTTGACCTGAAACTGTCTATTGATGAGAGCTGAATAGAGTGCTGGAAAGGGCACATCTGGTATGGACAAGTTTGGCAGCGTAATTGACAGAAAAAACACGAAGCTTGGAAGCAAGTTTCTTAACTTTTTGAGAATCAAGACCCAGCTCCTTAAAGAGCTCCAGCGTGTGATTGTTGTAGATGGTGCCACCCACACCCAAAAGGATGGTGTGGAGGGTAACGGAGGCTCCTTGATGGATGGAGCAGAGGCTTTTGTGCTGTTCCTGCGTGGAGCTCAGCTGGTTCTGCGGTCTAGTGTCCTCACAGTACTTGATCTCGATGAGGTGAATTTCACGTTGGAGAATACTGAGATCTTTGGGTCGGTGCTGTCTGGGGAAGGTGGATCTGTTAGTGGGGGAGGTGCTGCTGAAGTGATTCCATTCTTTCTCAGTTGCCCCCTGCCACTCCAAAGAACCCACCCCCCTTCATTGCTGGTCTGTTGCTTTTTCGTTCTTGGGGAGATGGGGCCAGCCAGTACAGCATCCAAACGGCTGAAGGTGAACCTATTTTTGTCTTGGAAGCGGGGTGGAAAGAGCCATTTTGGTATAATCCTAGACTCAGCTGTTTTGGGAATCTGAAGATTTTGCATAGCCAGCTGTTAGCTGCTGCCTATATCCATGCAGACCAAACAGGATCCTAGGGAGCCTGTCTTGCTGATGGCTTTGGGGATCATGCTGCGTGCTAAGTTGTGTCTCTCAGTGATCATATATCTTATTTGTGTGTGTTGGCATCCAGAGAGGATATGCAGAGCACTGTCTAGTTGAGGGCAGAGGGGGCAAGTTAGGCTTATTGAGTGCCTAAACCATACCGCATGCTTTTGGCTGTGCAGGGTTCCTGTTCTGTACTCATAATGATGCACTCAATTTTATTAGGGACATAGGATGTTGTTAGGTAAGTGTTGCTAGTAGATCCATTGGCAGTGCCATTCTTATTGATAAGGGCCTGGAGAATTTTCATGGTAGTTTGCTATGGTATTGGCATTTCCTGGTTTGTGGAGGGGGTGCATGTGTGCTTGCAAGGCGTCATGGTAATTGAATAGGTACCAAAGCCTTGAGGTAGGAAAAGAAAAACTACGCAGGCAGTGAAAACCACTCCCCACATTAATTAAGGAAAAGGAGCCACTTTGGTACCGAGTACCGTAAAGCTCCTTCACCGCGAAACGGAAAGGAAAAATCAATGGGGTAGGTAACTGGGCTATGCATGGTTGAAGTTGTAGAGTTTAATGTTCTTCGTATTCTTTTGCAAACCATTAAATGATGTGAAAGGGATTTCCCCCAGGGCCAGCTGTTTTGATGGAGGTATCAGCAATAACAGAGTAGGTATTGATTATCTTTCTAGCAAGAGCGTCAGCGTATTCATTGCCCATAATATATTTCCTGCGTGGGATATACCTGCGTGGGATTTGCTTTGTGGAAATGAATGGACGATGGTGATTGGTGGATTGCTTTGGCAATGGATTGGAGGACATCTCCCTGGATGTGGTGGTGGTGGAGGTTTGGGTGTGAGAGCTGCTTTTTAATTTAGTGCAATGAGGTTAGGCTATCTGTAGCTATATGGGAGTAGCCGTGAATGATTGCGGCTGCTGTAGCTGCTAGCTCTGCACGTAAGATGGTGCTTGTAATATCTACGCCTCTTGGGTTCACGAAATGTGATATGTTTAAGCAAGGGTGGTGAACACCTGATCCTGTGTCTTGCCCTTCTTCGTATTTTTTAAAGCTGCCATAAGTGTAGGTCCAGCCCCACCAATTTCGTACATTAAGGATCAGATTTGGGCTGGAGCTGTGCTGGGTCGCTTCGTCATTGCTCTGAGGTGGGTCCAGGGTACTATCTTGATCTTGAGATCCTTGTCCTGGGGTTTGATGAAGGTGGTCGCTGGGTAGTTTCGTTACTTTATTAAGGCCAGGGGTCTTATCATTGCTAAGTGCGGTAGGGGTCATTATGAATGCTATTGATTTCCCACTTTGCCTCAGGAATTAATTCCGCAAGCTCTTTCAGCCAATTGTTGTTGCAGGCATTAATGCAGTTCCTTCCTTTCGTAATCCATATGGCAATGATTTGCATATCTTAAGTGTGTTTGGTGGAAGAGCTTTACGGTACTCGGTACCAAAGTGGCTCCTTTTCCTTATTAATGTGGGGAGTGGTTTTCACTGCCTGCGTAGTTTTTTCTTTTTCTTTTGTGTTTGGTAAGTGGCGTCTGTATATTGTTCCAGAGGGGTACTTCGACATATTCAAATTGTTCTGAACGCGTTTGCTTGTCAATAGGATGTAAGACCTCCGATATATAACCTCAACAATTTATTCCAGCCTGCCTCTCTTGCTCCGGAGGGATCCCTTTTTAATCATCAACTTTCGGTTCGATTCAACCTCGTAGTAGGGAGTTTACTATCTCCCCTTGACCTATAAAATACGCCAACAACATTGTAGCAGTTGGTTGCTAGTAGGCACTGCCAATGGTAGGTACGATTACAGACGTCGCATATGTACATGTTTTTAAAGGGACACAGAGCAGATCCAGTGATTCAAGTCCTAGATGGTAGGAGCACATTTCACAGGATGACCAAGCTTTAGTTGTTCGGACACTTATCCAACTGCTTTTGCCAAGCTTTCGCTGAGATGCCCTTTGAGGCATATATAGTGATGTAACCTTACCTTACCTTATCCAACTGCTTGAAGAGGGGCAGGGCCCATGAGCATCTTTCTAAAATCATATCAGGGGGGTAGTGTGTGTGGTATTGCTTCTATCTTTCTGGGGGGCCAGCACCTCTACCCCTTTTGTTGCAAAGACTACACAGACAAACCTCTGGCAGACCTTAATCTGGACTACCATAAAATTAAAAAAACTGACACACAAACTGAATGAACACTCCATCAGACATGCATCAGCACTCATAAAAACAAGGTATGCACTGCAATATAACACAAGCAACAACAGTCAAGGATTGTGTCCGGGTGCTATGGCACACAACCCCCCTGACCCACATTAATCTCTTTCTTATTGTTTGCGCGGTGGGGGGTTGCCTGGTGCGGGCACCTATGTAGCCCCCTCCCTTAATTATGCTGGCTGTGTCACCACTACCAGCGGAGTCTTTTTTTTTCTTTTCTTTTCTATCTTGCAAGCAGGAGGGTATTTTTTTTGGATGGCACGTATACTTTTTGGGGTGGACCCCCCTGGGGGCCCCCCCCCCCCCGACCCCCCTTCCAGTGCCCCCACCAGGACAAAAAGGGTACCAATCTGCTCCTTTTTCAAATAAGCATCCATCTGCATACTCATCAAGACCTAAAACTGAAGTGTTGCAGAGTTATGGGGCAAAACTGAGATACGGACGCCCATGAACACGTGACCTACCAGGCACCTATAACTGGCTTGCACAGTCCCACAATACTTCCATTTCTTCAGATTTCCACTGACTATCTCATGCTGGCACAATCCTGTTAGTTTGGGGTAAATTGCTGCTTCATTGGCTTGACTCACCCAGCGGCCTGCACTCGAGCGCATGTGCCTCTGACTTTTGGACATGTCCACAGCCCCCCCCTTATTCCAATTATATCAAAAAGGGTGCCAATCAACTGGGTTTTAGCTGAGGATTCCGATGATACATTTAAAATTTAGTAGGAGTGACCCTAAATTCTTGGAGGGGGGGTCCGAAAAAGTCTGACACCCCCCGGACGCCCCCATACCAATCGGTAGCTCGCGACGTCAGGATTCCGAATATATGAATTTTAATCGATTTGACACGTGCCGTCCAAAAGTTATGCGCGCCTCCTACACCCTCCTGTTGCAAGTGTAAAATTTCCTATCATATTGTGGTGGACGTCCAGATCATCATAATATCATGATAAAGTGTGTTTATGGCCTCAGTGGGTGTCACAGAGAAGGCCTTCTTGTCTTTCTTGTACGCTCAGGCTCTGATGTATCTTTCTCTCGGCAAAGATTACAGAATAGAGATTCACTCAAAACTCAGACAGTTATAGACTTAACTAATACCCTGGAAATTTCCTCACACATTACTTTTAAATAGAATAAGGGCAACAAAATTATGTACATAAGACAGCCCTGGAAAAAGCAGGCTGGAACACTCTTGACTCTTGATCCAGTCTTAGATCTCACGCAAATTCACACACAGTCTTCCAACACCGGGCTTCATAAATCAGGTTCATCCTATTTCTGTAAAAGTTCTATGACCTGCCGCACTTACAGCTGCGGCAGTAAATAATACGCTGCAACTAGGGCGTGTGACAAATCACACCACCAGGGCTCGGGAAGGTATTCATAACACTTGTGCTGTTGCCTTGTGCTGTTGCCTTGTTTTCGAGGCAGCCAGGTTGGTTATTTCCTATAAATTAGTCAACGGCCCTGTTCTGCATGCTTGTCAGTGTAAATACTGTACTGTACAGTATGGTGCAAGGTAAGAATGACTTAGATGATATTATATGCACAATATTTCACATCGTAACACACACAAGCATTCCAGCATGAGGACTTGGGCTGGCTACATACTATTTTCAACGACCTCCAGAATTAGGATGAGAAACCTACAAACACATTTGAGGACATGCATTTATTGTCTCCCTCTATACCTGTCACCTTTTGCAGCGCACACAGTACACACGTCTCAATTTGCTCGCAAATTGCCAGCTTATGTTATGAACACTTGTCGAAAGCTGTCAATAGTGTGTCCAAATAAACGCTTGTTTAGCAACTTAAATATAGGGCCGTGCCTTTCATCAGGCAGGTAAGCCTCAGAAGCTGCATCCATTTCTGGGAAGTGGTGGAAAACAAGGGCATGCACCATTTCATGCGCAATCGTGTGAATTAGCACCTGCACACGTGTGATGGGAGTGGGACATGTTCTTTTGGTCCCAAAGAAAGCCCAAAGGCATTTAGCCTTTTGTGTGACAGTCACAGACATATTTTGTGCTACCTCGCCTCATCTACATCCAGAAGTACTTCTGCAGCATTTCTGGAGAGGAATTAGCAGCAGAGCAAAAAGGAAACCAGAGTGCAAGTAGGCAGGCAAGGGCAGACATTACTTCTGCTCAAATTTTTCTGTAGGTTGGTAGCGCACCTGCAGGTTGCTGCTACAAATCAGTCCCTCGCAGCTCATGGGCAGCTCCTCCGACACGTTCAGGCATGCAGGCCCCCACCGGTGTTTCCGCAATACTATCTGGTTCTCAACCTCATCAAAATATGAAATCCAATCGTCCGGACCAGGAGCCTCATCCTGCACCCTAAACCCTACTGGCTGTTTGCCTGCAGCAACAAGTTTGAGCTGGAGGGCCCCAGCCAAAAACACTCGGTCCACCACCATTGACAGCTTCTGCAAGCTGTCCGGATTCAAATCTCCCTCCCCAAAGCCATCGTTGCGCCATGCACCCCCCCCTGGAGCCTGTGCTTCAGACAGGGCACTCTCCCAAGCTGCATCAAGGCTGGTCAGCTGAGTGCTCCATCCTCTCTGCTGGTGAATGCGTCGCAGCAACGCCCGCAGCTGCTTCAGCTCTCTTGCAGGGATGAGCGCAACGTACTCGTGCTCACACATGGCCTGCACAGCACAGTGTAGGGAGCTGCAGCTTAAAGGGCTCGTCTACCTCAAAATCGGGAGCCTTCACCGGTCATGCAAGCTCCGCATCATTCACCCGCTTAAACTTCTTGCTGGAGGCTCTGGAATTGGAATGCTTGGGCCCTTTCTTCCAGGCATACCAGCAGCTTACTGCCCCCGCCACGGCAGTGGCGGCACAGAGAGTGGCAGCAAAAACTTTCATTTGATTTATAATAAAAGTTTTTCGGCTGCTTGAAAAACTTGAATGATTTTAGGATTATTCTGAACATTAATCCTACCTACAACTTTAAGTAATATATGTATGCGCTGCATGTGAGGGATCCTGGCCCCTTTGACCAATTTCCGGAACTAGGAACGAGTCATTAGGTATTACGAGGTACGCTGCCAACCCAGAGCAAAAGAAAAATCCTCATACTTAGCTAGACGGCTTCTCTGCAGCTTGTAAGCAAGAATTCTGTGAACCCCCCTTTGGTTAAGTCCCAACCAGCAGGTTGCCGCCTTCCTGATCCTTTGGAATTCTTGTCGTCCTTCGTTGCCACGTTTGTACTAAAGTTTGTGTTGCCCTTAGAGACGTTGAGCTGCACCAACAGCAATAATCTTCATTAGTTTTACGGTGTCGCTCACGACGAATCATGGTACCAGCTTAAGCATGGATTGCAAGTATGGGCCATACCGCCGTCCGCCAAGCCCCCCCAGAAAGGTGTGTTTAACACCTCCTCCCTCTCCACGCGAGAAGGGAGACGGCTCAAGCAACGCACCGAGGAGATGGTTATCAGACGAGTCTGAGAAAATAGCGAGTTTGTTACAAGAGGACCATCTAAACTGGCCAAACAACCAAATAACCGCAAATCTGCTTACATTATAAATCCCAGGGGAAATCACACGATGCGTCCATGCCACTGATTTATCATCCCAACAGTTTACCACAACCAGTTTCACTCTTTTAAAGCTTATTTAGTAGGTTAAAGCAAATTGTAGGACTGCAACAATCAGTAAAACGAAGCTGAAATCCAACATCGGTAGAGCACAGACTATCCAGCCAGGTATCAAGGATCATTGCCACAATATAGGGCCTTGCCTAAGAAATAGAGCCACATGTCCAGTGCCTGCAGCCGACGTCCAGATGGTAAACTTGTTGCCAACTTCATTGCAATAACTAATAAACAGGAACATCCACATCTGTTTTTATAAATGCCTCAAGCAAATGTCCATCTTGTGGTGCAAACGTATCTCACTTGCTACACACCAACTTAGGAACTAAGCCTCTGAATTCCAACATTGCCTGACATGACTGACTCAACCAGCCAACCGCTGCCCGGAACTCAAACTCAAAATACAATGCATTATACATCCGAAAGTGTATACGTCCGAAAGTGCAAGTCATGTAGTAACACGTTCGGTTTCAAAAGCTTAATACCTGCTAGGCGTTTTAGGGCATTGCTGCTGTTGCTGCTGCTGCTGCTGCTGCAAGTAGGCATCTAGATGCGAAGATGCACCAGATCCCAAGGTATTAGGGGTAATTCTGAGCGACATATGACTGTCTGGGCGCATGCCTCCGGTAGATGGCAGCCCAGATGAAGGGCTACGAGGAGCAGATTGGGGCCTCCTCTGCCGTTGAAGAGCAGCGCTAATGTCGTCGACGGCAATGTTGTTGCTGGGTGCACCTGTTAGTTGGCCCCTACAAAACAGCGATAATGCTATGTCAGGAGCCGTGGCCATATTTTTGGTCGATGGTATGGTGGTTCAGCATTGCAAATGAGAAGGGTTTGTTGGCCCAAATTGTACTTGTAAAAATATGGCGTACTTCAATACGCCGTAATTCTGGAATCTTATTTGGAAATTCCTGACTGTATCCGTATCTGTATGACCGTCTGCAGGTTTGCCCGACCGTAAATGGACCGTATTTGCAGGTGGTACACTCCAGACTCGGGTTCAATGCCCAGCAGAAGCAGTTTTTATCGCTCTTTTAAGTCAAATATTTCCTCACGCCTCTTAATACCGATCACTTCCTTTGCTTCCCTTTTCAATTTTTGGTGTCATGGTAGCTGAACGCTTTTTTGCACTGAAAAGGGCCATTTTGAGTATTTTTGGCTTAAAGCAGGCCAAGCTCCCCGACCGTTCAATTTTTTGGCTTTAATGATTGGGACCTGCGTGCTCAGCTTTTCAAAGAGCTGCAGAGTGAACCTCTTTTGGATTGGATCTGAGTTACTTCAAATTTCCCTATATACGTTGTGTACAAAAATACGGTGTATATACGGTATACGGTCATATACGGTGTATTTACTGTATATGGAAATCTCATATACCCTTTGGGCCAATCTTACAAATGAGCAGTGCTTGCTGCAGAAGTTGCGCATTCATCATGTGACACACTTCCACCAATCATTATAACAATTAGTGTATGAACCACTACAGAGCCTGACCATGTATAGAAGCATTGCAAATAGGGGCATACAGAAAACCTGGCGTGTCAGCATTGTGCCTGTGTGAGCTTGCATGCGCATGTGAGCAGTGTTTTTGTGCGCGCGCATGTGTACGTGTGTGTGTGTGTGTGTGTGTGTGTGTGTGTGCGTGTGTGTGTGTGTGTGTGTGTGTGTGTGTGTGTGTGTGTGTGCATGTGCGAAATCTTTCTCCTGGAAAAATTGACGCCAATGATTGAGAATTGGACATTGAAGGTACTAATGATTGAGGATCCACTCTGGACACTAAGAGAGTCCTGTGTGTCTTGATACCTTGGCATCACTGGAGCAGGAGATTGCGTGCGCATGCCCATCCATGGAGCAGGCTGCGTGGATGCAGGTAGTGTGGTGAGATCAGTCCAGGGAGAGGAGGCTGTGATGATGGGCGAGCTCGGAGTCTTACAGTTCAAGTTGGGGTGGGGGCGGGGGGCAAAGAGAGACTGCGATGCATTGTTTGGGAGGTATGAGTGCGGAGGGAGTGGGGTTGATGCTGCCATAGAAAGGCCAGAAGGTGGGGCTGAGTTAGCAGAAGAGCCTGCTGAGTATGCGTGAGGTGTGCGGGTGGTAGGAGGAGGGGGAGGGTGGAGGACTGGACCTGTGTTGCGATTCATGGGGGAGGGGGAAGGGGGGCGCTGGGAGTGTTGGGGTGTGGGTGTGGGACTGGGTGCACGTAACAGGGGCTGCTGCTGCTGCTGTTGATGAAGTTGTCGGTGGCTGGAGTTAACAGGTGTGGGTGTAGGATAGGATTGGTACTGGAGGTGGGAGGCTTCTCCTCCTCTGGGGGTGGGCGCAGTAGCAGCCTGGGGGAGAGATGGAAAGGGAGAGGACATAAAAAATAACAAGGTAGAACAGATCGGCAAGCGCATGGTTGGCTGAGCGTGCTTTCACACCTGCGCACGCACACACATTCTCTCACATACACATTCACACATGCCCCCCTACTGCGCACAGCTCCTTGCAGACATCGTGTCCTCTGCACGCTGTGTGCATACAAACACCTTTGAATGCACGTACAAATAAGTACAAAGGGCAACACAGAGCTCCTGCACCTGCTGCTGCATGGCATTTTGCAATTAGGAATAAACATAATTCTACACAATAAATTGCAACCTCTCACCTGACGTTGGTGCTATTGCTACCAACGTGTACAATACACCACCCTACTGCCTTAGCCGTTGGATCACTATGGTGTTCTGGCGCAACGTCACATTGGTCGCAACAGCAGCAACGGCACATTAGTAGCAAGAGCAACAACGTGGGATTGCTGCCCTTGCTACTAATGTGCCGTTGCTGTTACTGCTACCAACGTGACATTGCGCCAGAACACCATAGTAATCCAACGGCTATGGCAGTAGGGTGGTGAATTGTATATTGTATTTCATTCTGCTTATTTTTAGGACTGCCTGGAGCCAAACCAGCCGCACAACATTTTGTCAAGTAGGGTGGTCAAAACAGAGTCCTTACACCTACTCAATCCCTTACCTGCTGCTGCTGCTGCACGGCGTACGGCAAGTAAGGAGGCACGCCTGGCACAAGGGACAACCCAGCTGCAGGCTGGTGATCTGAGAGGGCATGGGATGCAGATAAGGAAGCTGGCCAAAGTTTTTAAAGGGTGTGACAGCTATTGCAGTGTACAAGAATTGAAACTGCACTGTACAAGTTTTGAAAGGGTGTGACAGCTGCTGCACTGTACATGCTTTGCAAGCACGAATGATGTGCTTCATATCAGGACTATGACAGGTCTGGAACAATGCCTTTCAGCTTAAATACTAAGAATTGGCCAGAGCCATACAGAAAAAAGATGGAAGCAAGTGGTAACAATGACAGGTCTGGAGCAATACCCTTCAGCTCAAATACTAAGGGTTGGCCAGAGCCATACAGAAAAAGATGGAAGCAAGTGGTAACAATGACAGGTCTGGAATTCTTCTGCTCAAATACTAAGGGTTGGCCAGAGCCATACAGAAAAAGATGGAAGCTAGTGGTGAAAATACCCCCGAGCAAGGAAACGGAGGCGTTACTGTCGAACCACAATGTTACCAGGCGAATTTGAACCCGTGACCCCAAACATTTCAGCTTGGCTGTGAACCACTGGGCTTTTGGGGCAGCTACCCAACACAAGTTTACATAGCTCCAATGTAAATACAAGGGTTTGGAGGCGCGTTATGAACATGCGTGAGAAGAAGGCACGTACAACTCCACAGGGCAGGAACCTCTAGGGATACCCTAAGTAGTAACTTACATTTCCAACACCTCTCTGATACCGAATTGCATCACGCCAGCACTTGTGTGCACATAAGATAGGTCAGATGATTAAGCATTTGCAGCAGGCACAGTGAAGGGGCATTAACTAGTGTGTTTACGTTCTCACTTTCAAACTGTGCAATGGTCACTTTCTCGAAAGCGTTAAATTTTTGTGCTGATGAGATTGACTGAAGTTATGCTCACATTCAAACCTAGGACGATTGATAGTGTTACTACTCCCACATAAACTCGACAAAATGTGAGGTGTAGGTATGTGTTTCCATGCGTGCGTGCGTGTGTGAGTTTGTGTGTGTGTGTGAATGTGAGTGTGTGTGTGCGTGTGTGTATGTGTGTGTTTGTGCGTGTTTGTGTGTGCATGTGTGTGCATGTGTGTGAAAGTGTACCCCTATTCTCACCCGAAAAGCGATGCAGGTCCTCCAGCAGTCCAAGAGTGGCCCCATGCTCAGCGTGCAGGATTGCATCCTCGAAGTTCAGAAACCTGTAAGGCACTGAGCAAAAAGCTGTGTTCGCACACTGGACGTTGACATTTTGAACACTCCTAAACTTTACGACAGCAATGCTCAGAGAGTGGCTGTCCTGAACGTCTAATGATCTGTGGTCGCACAAAAGATAACTCTTCAGGGTTGCAGATCCAGAATCTCCTGGTGAAGTGAGCATTGCGTTGTCTGACGACATAACTTTCTTGCCTCCTTATTCCATGCCTGTGGTGTCATCACCCCTTGTGCATACCTTCTTTTACTCTTTCTCGCAGTTCAATCTGCCGGAACATGGGTAATAACAATGTACCGCACGATTGTGGACACATACACACATTGAGCATTATGTGCACACCTCCTTGACATCTGAGGCACTCCTCGCAGGTGCGTTATGGCCTTGAGCATGTTGGCGTGGCGAGCTGCCTCATTCACAGGCTTTTTATTGACGCCCATAAGTGTTGAGCCCTGCACCACGTACATATTTAAAAGTGTGCATGCATGCTTGTTTGTGAGTGCCGTTGTTGAATATGCATGAGCTGTTTGTGCGCTGTTTGTGCGCTGAAATGTGTTTAATTTTCCTTGCGCGTGCTCATAATACTAATCGTCATTGCCTATTACGTCATTGTGCTGTACCAACTACACAGCAGGAAGATCTCAAGTGCTCAGGAGCAGCATACACACACAAATAATTGCAGACGTACGTGGACCCATACACACTTGCATAAGTACACGCACGCAAACAATACCCACGTGTCATTTCTTGCACAGGTAAACACACTTACCGACACAAGCACACGCCCCCACACATCTTGGAAAATGCACACACACACAATCACACATGTACACATGCAATCACTCATCTTACAAACACCTGCATAGGTACACGCGCACACCCAAACCCACACCCACAGTGATTTGCTGCACCAACGCACGTTCACACAAGTGCACACACAAACACACACACACACACTCACAGTGATTTGCTGCACCAACACACGTTCACACAAGTGCACACACACACACACGCACTCACAGTGATGTGCTGCACCAGCCACGGCAGGAACAGCCCGTCTGCCAGACCAGGCAGGAGCGTGTTGAATCCTTGAGCTGCCACGTTGCGGTTGAGAGCCCCCATCTCCACCAGCCAGCGAATGACAGACGCCTCCAGAGCTGCAATCTGCAAACACGCAAAAAGGCATGAGATGCACTCAAGTTGCAATGAAGCCTTCAGGAGAGCTACCAAAGTATGCCACTATGAAGCGTGTGCAAGGCACAGTCAAAGATTGTGCTCTGCATGTAATTTGTCAGATGTGTCGTAGAGGGGGACCCACAGCCACGTCCAGTGTGTAGCAACTTGTATTTGTTGACCTCATTAAGTAAGAGTCAAAGACCCCTTCTTTTTGCGACAAAACAAATGGCAGACAGCGATAGAAATGGACAACCAAGTATCTAAAAAGAACAAAGGAAGGCATGCATGAAGTTGCACAGACAGGGTTGCATTTTGCATGCCCCTCTTCAGCGACATATACGCACGAATTTTCAATGACAGCCACGCACACCTGCAGTGCTTCAAGCAAGCACTCACCTCGTTGGAAGAGTAAGGCAGTTTGGGGCATTTGTAGTTGGGCCGACTCAGCAGCTCCCAAGCCGTGAGAGGAGCACGGGGGCTACAGTGTGTGTGTGTGTGTTTGTGTGTATGTGTGTGTGTGTGTGCAGCGTCTAAAAACATCCCTTGCACAACTTGCAGTGCACAGGCAGTTGGCCTCAAATCCATCCATCCATCTTGACATACACATCCCACACACTGTCAACTGCTCGGGAAATGCCGAGGTAGAAAGCCTCCACAAAACAGCAGTCGGCCCGCATGTTTGTTCCCACCTGTCCGGTACTTTATAAATGCCAAGCAGTTCAGGCATGCAATGCCCTAGAAAGCCTCCCCCTCCCCGTTCTCTGCCTTTGGACAGCCCCCAACGGAGGCCACCCCTAATTGCAGGCATGGACACCCCAAGGTTATACCTGCTTGGTGCTTGGAACGTGCCAGGCAGCCCTAGAAGGCTGGGTCCCTGGCCTTCCCCTCCTCCGGCCTGGCCCATAATGGCCTCCAGTTTCATTTGCTCCAGCTCCCATGCACGCTTTTGATTCTCCTCCTGCTCGGCAGCCCTGGCTGCTGCCTCCTCCGCCGCCTGCAGGTGCGAGAATGCAGATGCACGAAGGTAGGTGCACAAGAGCATGCGAGTCGTCAGAGCAGCTTCTCATCACAAGCTGTCTCCAGAGAGCACTGTGCATGGTGTCTTTTGCCTCTCCACTTCTGCAGCCCTGATCACTCAACCCCCTCGGCGGCACGCGCACATCCATGTCCTTTTATTTTAGAACTTGACTAAGTGTCGCTGACAGCTTCCCCTGCCAACCAAATGGATCCTCAAGTGCCCAGCCAAGACGATCCTCTGCGCACCATGACCTGACTGCAATTACTGATTGCTTTCCCTTCCAACCAAGTCGAGTGCCTGGCCAGGCCAGATGTGAAAGCTCAGTGTGTAGACCCTGATTGCCTTCATCCCTACATAAAACATAAACATCCCTACATAAAACATAAACATACAGGTAGATCTGGCCATAGCCGCATAGGTGTGTGTTCAGACAGAGTTACTAATCAGTAGGGAACACTTAGTAGGAAAAAGTCCAATCGAGTGATGGTCATATGTCATACGTCATATGTGTGTACGGTACCTACGTACCACCATCCCCCAAGAAAACGTTAATTAGGGGCGGTGATGTAAGAAAGGCACGGTACATGAAAAATATACAGCCGTATAGATGTGGTGTTCAGACAGCCCATGCAGTAGGGAAGCGTCCAAATAAGTGTACGGTCATATGCGTGTGTGTGTGTACATGTTTCGCCCTGGCCAACCACACGGACAGACAAACAACAAATCGATGCAAAGAAGCACACCTGGCGCGCCTTGTTTTCCGCCTCCAGCTGTCGTTTCTCGAGACCCAGCAAGATCTGTTGCCTTCGCCCAGGTGACACGGGTCGGGGTCCCATCACACACTGGGATGGTCCCACACCTGTTGATGGTGGTCATGACACACGTTTATAGATGGTGGTCATGACACACAGTCCCATTACACACTGGGATGGTATCACACCTGTTGATGGCGGTCATGACACACGTGTATTGATGGTCATGACTCACGCTTGTTGATGGTGGTCACGACACACGTTTGTTGATGGTGGTCACGACACACGTTTGAGTGAGTATGTGTGTCTGTAAGTGTGCACTCACCTTTGCGTGTGCGTGTGAGTGATGATTAGGACGTGCATATAGTGCACAACACATGGATCTTACTGCACACAGGGCTCTTTGGCATTCTAGTCTGGCATGTATGATGATGAAGAGTTCAACCAAGCACATATTGAAATTGCAAATGGCTTGTGTGTGTGCGTTTATTTATGAGAACGTGAAGCAGGTGTCAATTTGAAGCCACCTTCTCCACTTAGCTGCACCAATTACATGCGTGTTATCTCTGGACTTTGAAAGCACAATCAGGCCAAACATTGTAGTTATACCAAAAACTTAGTGACTTCCTTCATATGGCAAATACGTAGACACAGAGACACACACACCCGATGCCATGATTACGGTAGGCCCCACTTCTTCGTCAGGCAAGGTCCATTGCCCGTCTCTGCCTCCACTTGGCTTTGTGGGCCATTGCCCTTGAACACTGACCCCGCGGTGGCTCGTGCCAGGACTACTGGGGCGTCTGCTGGGAGCTGCGTATTTGTGTACAAGCAAGGGCAGACGTGCGCGTGTTGCTTTCGTGAGAGAGTACATGGATGCGTGTGAGTATAGGACGCCTGCTCCCTTCTAATCGTGCACATGTACGTGTGCGCGCTAGCTTGCTTGTGTATGTCTGTGTTGGTGCACGTGGATGTACGTGTACTGTGCTTACGAGTGCTTGTATGTCGTATGTCACGCAGAGATATGTGAATGTGCTTGTGTGTATGCTTTTCATTGTATGTCACGCAGGTGGATGTGGATGTGGTTGTGCTTGTGCTTGTGTGTGTGTCTGCAGCGTGTCGCACCTGGGCTGCTAGGCCTGCTGCCACCGGTCAGACGCGGTGGCGTCACACAACCGTGTGATGTGGGGGAAGCCGGGCAACTGGGTCTCTGCAAGGTCATGGGTTTGGTTTGATGCGTGAGCAGAAAATGCAGGGGCTCTGGGAAAGAGGCGGCACTCGTGGTTAAGAGACGACAGGGATAGAACGACAAGGGGAGCTGAGGGGAAGAATTGAGGGGTAAGTTGCCTCAATGCGTGTAGATATGAATGTGTTTTGAGCTGTGTCACAAATCCATCCAATGTGTCACAAATCCATCCATAAATGCTGCACGGAGAATGGCAAAGCTAGTTACGAGATGAGTAACTTCACTCATTTTTGAGGTACGGGCTTCTGGTTCAAACCTGCCCGACCGTTGTGGAGCAGAGAAGAGTAGAGGGGCCACCGTCTTTCCCTTCGCTGAGAGGCAAGCAATGGCTCTATACTGTGCACCCACCTATGGAGAAGCAAAGGATCCTGGGCCACTGTCTTATGCTAGCCTGAGAGGCAAGCAGTGGCTCTGAACCGCGCACCCACCTATGGAGAAGCAAAGGATCCTGGGCCACTGTCTTATGCTAACCTGAAAGGCAAGCAGTGGCTCTGAACCGCGCACCCACCTGTGGAGAAGCAAAGGATCCTGGGCCACGTAGTGCTAGGGCTTGCACCGGGGCGGGGCTAGAGGGTGCGGTGCTGTTGGCATTGTGCTGCGCCGTGCTGACACGGGCTGCAGAGGAGGAGCGGCTGTGGCGAGGGTTGCTGGGGCTCTGGGGGCGCCCCTGAAACAAAGGAGAAAGGTGCGAACATGTACTCAGGCAATAAGTTGAAAAGTGCAGGACACCAAACAGCTCAAGCAGTGATTTAACTTGCAGGACATTGTATAGCTCCAACTTTGGGGCTCTGGGGGCGCCCCTGAAAAGGAGAAAGGTGCATACAAGTTCCGAAGCAGTGTTTCTGCAAAGCTTAAATGGCTAGGACATTGGTTGGGACAGCTTTGAGGGTGGCCCCAGAAAAGAGGACACAGCAAGTCTTGGATCTATTAAATTCGTGCCATGGCTTTACGTGCGTTGTTGGTTTGGTGAGCGAATGCTGGGACTTAAGGCTGTCCCTTAAAAGGAGATGCTCACATATATGGAAGCTGTGAAAAAATAAGGAAGAGGTGGAATCGAAATTGAGGTGTGGTCAACAGGAAGAGGTAGGATTGAAGATTGAGGTGTAAAAAAAATGATGCTCACAAGTATGGAAGCCGTGAAAAATTTAGAGGTAGGATCGGAGATTGAGGTGTGGTCAACAGGAAGGGGCGCGGTCAATGAGGTGTGGTCAGTGATGATTGAGGTGTGGTCGAAATTGAGTGTGGTCAACAGGAAGGGGCACGGTCATTGAGGTGTGGTCAGTGATTGAGGTGTGGTCGAAATTGAGGTGTGATCGAAATTGAGGTGTGGTCAACAGGAAGGGGCGCAAGGGACAGGAGGAAGGGGCGCAACAGGCTGTTGAGGTGTGGTCAGTGATGATTGAGGTGTGGTCGAAATTGAGTGTGGTCAACAGGAAGGGGCACGGCCATTGAGGTGTGGTCAGTGATTTGATGATTGAGGTGTGGTCAGTGATGATTGAGGTGTGGTCGAAATTGAGGTGTGATCGAAATTGAGGTGTGGTCAACAGGAAGGGGCGCAAGGGACAGGAGGAAGGGGCGCAACAGGCTGTTGAGGTGTGGTCAGTGATGATTGAGGTGTGGTCGAAATTGAGTGTGGTCAACAGGAAGGGGCGCAACAGGAAGGGTACGCGCCCGTCACATCATATGTTGATGAGTGAGGGGCTACGGATGGGAGGGTGTGGATTGAAAGAATGTGGAGTGAGACAAAAGTGAGAGGCCAGAGGCAGATGAATGGATGGTGGTGCGCTTGGGATCAGTGAGCAGGGGCGATGGTAAGAAGACAAAAAAAAGGCACGAGAAGCACTCATCACGCATGTGCAATGTGTAATACGTGATAGGACATACAATAGAATGGACTGCATGATCGCATGTGCCTAGAGAGTGGCCTAAGAAAAGTTGTTAGACGCCTGCTTTAAGCTCAAACTACCACATGCCTGCCTCACTACAGCCTCTTGCATTTGGCAGCACCTTGACACAACAACACAGATCCACACTTCGATGAAATAACAAGGCACTTCCATCACACAGAAAAGGAATGACGATCTCAACAGCACCTGAGCAGGAGTGGGGCGTGCGGGGCTGGAGTTTCTGCTTGAACTGCGGCTGTGGGTCCTCGTGGGGGCCTGTCCGGTGCAAATGTGGCGCAAGTGGTTCAGCAGACCCCACGTGGCATCCTGATTGCCCTGTGTTTATGTGTGTGTATGTGTACGTACGTACGTGTGTGCGAGTGTGTGCATGTGTGTGCATACATGTAAGTCTGTACAATACCATTAACGGCATGGCAAGGCTGAGTCTGTGTGGGTCTGTGTGCTTGTGCGTTGGGCATAGTGGCGCCGCATATTGTGCTACAGTATCGTGCAAGAGGTAGCACAGGCACGCAAGTATACAGGCACACACAAAAGCACACGTACGCACAAACATACAGGTACGTACTCTCTCACCTGAAGGACCTTCTCCACTTCGACCATGAGGGAAAGTCCGACCTTGAGCTGCTGCTCCTTGAGCTTGAGAGCATACCCACGCGCGTAAGCATTGACGTGCTTGCTCTTGATTAAGGCCTACAAGCGTGCATACCATAGAGACTTGTGACCAATGCGAGGTTTGAGAAAACCAATTAATAAACCCCAATGCGAGCCTATGCGAGGGGGGGCACACAATCTAACTATGTTACACAATGCGGCCTACGCGAGGGCCTTTGGCCCTCTGAGCTGCATGTGCACGCGCGTGTGCGTCTGTGCGTGTGCATGTGTGTGTGCACGTACAGGTGTGTGTGTGTGCATGCGTGTGTATACGGTTGTGTACGTACGTACATGTGTGCGTGCGTTGTGTACTTGTGCGTGCACGTACATGTGTGCGTGTACGTGTGTGCATGATCGTTCTAGTGTGTGTGTGTGCATGCGGGTACGTGTGCGTGCGTGCGCTTGTGAAGGGATTGAAGGCGCCTTTCCTCTTGGTGTCCTTCCTCCCCGAGAGAGGGCCAGCCTCCCAAGCTGTTTGTCCACCTTGGGGGCCTTGAGGGGAGGCTTGGAGGCTTTCCCGGCCTGTCCCCATTTATGCTTAAATCTAACTATTAACCCCAATGTGAGCTTTGCAAGGCCCTTGTAACTTAATTATTCATATGCTCCCGACACTCTGCGAGGGGGTCAAACACGTTTGCGGTACGCGTACCTTCTCTACGGTACCAACCATGCCATTAGCTTGAAGGCCTTGTCAGTATGAATCAGCCAAGACTGGAACAAGGGCTAATAGCTGTATGACTCTTCAAACAGGGAGGCTCTCGCTCAATATTCTTTATTGGCCCATACTTGTCCTAAAAAAAACCACATCAGTCACGCGTTTGTCTTTTGGCGCTGCTCTGTAACTCAGCATTGAGCTTAAGCAAGAGCAAGAGGAGGTGGGGTCTGTGCCTTGGCCTGAACACCTTGTGTCAAAACGGAGTCCTTAACACCAAATCAATCAGAGCCTATATCTTGTGCGTCGCACCTTGGCCTTTTCAGGGGAGACTGCCGTCATCTTCTCCTGTGCAGATAACCAAAAAGCAGGGTTGATCAGTTTGGGGTCGTGCCGTTTTAAAAGTTTGCAAGCTTTCGCACATCTTATTCGAGCCACGTGGCCAAAAAGTCGAACTGAGCAACCCTGCAAAAAATGCCCTAGGTAGCATGGTCAACACAAGCATGTGGTGGCGGTAGTGGCAAATGCTGTTATTCCGTTTGGCTCCTAGATTGATAGAGGTTTGGATACTGAAATAATTGAGTACGTGCCAAGAGCACGGAGCCGGGAGGGGGTCAAGTGGACGTGCATTCAAGCGCGTGTAAAGTATGTGTGTATGTGTATGTGTATGTGTATGTGTGTGTAATGTTAAGTACCTCAAAGATAGTAATCATCAAAGTATTTTGCAGTCTGGATTGGACACTGAGACGCTGGGTAAGTTGTCAAGAGCACACAGTTGGGACGGGATCAAGTATTTGTGCATTAAAAATGCGTGTGAAGTGGCTCGTATGAGAGTAATTTGCAGTATGGCGTGGACACTGAGGCCGTGGAAAATACGTCAAGAGCACATAGCTGGGAGGAGGTCAAGCGAGTGCACACGTGTGGGCCACAACAGACGAGCACTTCTACTAGTCTAACACTACTAGTTGAACATCAACTTGGACAGATGAGCCGTGAAGGAGCGTTTCAGTTCTGCGTGCGCACCAGCTGTGAGTCGTCGAACAGGTCCAGCAACCCTAGGTGGTCGAGGGCCAGCAGAATATTGCCTTTCGCTGCTTGGTGGTCACGCGGCTCTGAGGTAGCGCCTGGAAGTGGGGTGCCAGTCACAGCAGCTGCCACGTCACACAGCAGCACACCGTTCCTGTGAACACAGGTGTGTGTGTTTGTGTGCGTGTGTGTGTGCGTGTGTGTGCCCAGCACACCGTTCCCCTGAGCACAGGTGTGTGTGTTTGTGTGTGTGCGTGTGTGTGCGTGAGTGTGTGTGTGTCCAGCACACCGTTCCTGTGAGCACAGGTGTGTGTTTGTGTGTGCGTTTGCATATTGCGCAGGAGAAATGTGAGTAAATAATAATGAATGCAGGTTGGTGTCTAAAAGAGGGGGGCCAGTTGCAATAGCTGCCTCGTCACCGCTTTTCTGTGCTGTGACTTAAAGGCATTGAACGAGCCACAAACTCATGAGCGAGGACCTTTCGGTGCCATAATACGTTGATCAACATCATTGTGGCCTCCTGCAGCTTTAGCCGACCCAACAGACGGGTAGATGCAACAAGCATATCATGACACGCACACGCACACAAGACACAGTATCACACGCCACTCTTCTTTCTGTGGCATTCTGTGGCATTGACAAACGACACAACGCGTCTTGTTACAGGCTGCTGAAGTGGCTGGCTGTAAGGTTGGAAAGTTTTCAGGAGGATTCCTTTGCTTCCGACCTTGGTTAGCACCAAATTGTGACAACTTGGGGAATACACATGTTGTTAATGTAATTTAGAGCGTCATGTTCCAGCACAGGCAACTAATGATCTTTGACCTCCTCCCCCCTTTCTTGATGAACAGGCAGTGGACACCACCTACTCATATTATCCCTCAGCTTCACAAGCCACTGAAGCCACTAAACCACTCACAAGCCACTGTAGCCAAACCACTCACAAGCCACTGTAAACCACTCACAAGCCACTGAAGCCAAACTACTCACAAGCCACTGAAGCCAAACTGCTCACAAGCCACTGTAGCCAAACTACTCACAAGCCACTGTAGCCAAACTACTCACAAGCCACTGTAGCCAAACTACTCATAAGCCACTGTAGCCAAACTACTCACAAGCCACTGTAGCCAAACTACTCACAAGCCACTGAAGCCAAATTACTCACAAGCCACTGTAGCCAAACTACTCACAAGCCACTGAAGCCAAACTACTCACAAGCCACTGTAGCCAAACTACTCACAAGCCACTGTAGCCAAACCACTCACAAGCCACTGAAGCCAAACTACTCACAAGCCACTGTAGCCAGCCATTCAACCATGGTTGGTTGGTATGTAGGTACGCTAAAGGAATGACAGGGACTTTTTTTAACAACACATCAAATGGACATGCAGCCAGGTTCCAGCTGCTTCTTCTGCATGATGCACAAGCTTGTTCCCCTGATTTCTGCAACAACCCATCGTAAGGCCAGTCGACTGAATAGGTCGACGGTTAAGATACCCTGCATTTAGCATGGTATATTCTACAATGGGTATCCTCAGTTTATATCACACCTAGCTCAGCCTGAGGCTCAGGTTATGAGCATCCTATACCTAATGGGTGCACTTGACAGTCGTGAGTATGCTATCCTCAATGTATCGTACCGACCTTAATGGGTTTTCCAACATGGAAGCAGCCTCCTCATCAGGCAGGAGGTCCAGAGAAAGGGAGGAAAGCCATTGCCGAGTGTCCCTCTCTATCCACTTGGGGGGGCGCAGCAGCACAACCTGCAGTGATAGTGAAGGTAAGGCATCAAGGAAAGTCACGACAGCCATAATTGTGCGCCCTTTGCTATCTCAATCCGTTTTGGGGGGACGCAGCAGCACAACCTGTGTATTGCAAGAGAGGAAAAAGTGCAAGGAGAGTCAAGACAGCCATTGACCAACGCCCTTCCCCATCTCATTTTTCTTAGGGGAGCGTGGCAGCACGACCTGTGTACGACAGAAAACGAGTTGAGAAGAGCAAGGACGGTAGGCATGTGTCCCTCTTTATTTTTTTGCTGGAGCACGGCAGCGAAACCTTTATGCTGTACTTTATGTGAGGAAAATTTATTGAGGACAATAAGGACAGCAATTGACGTGCTCGTTCTCAACAAATCTGGGGAGGAGGGGGTACTGTACGCTCACCGAGATAACGTGTACAAAAAAAGAAAGGTTTGGAGGAGAGGACCGCCATTGACACAACAGTGTCCCTCTTCATATAACACCAAATACTGCCATCCACTTTGCAAACTCACAAGCAAGACACGTACGCTCCCCCCACCCACCCAACAAACATTCACCGATTACCCACCTGCTGCTGCTGACCTCCGCCCTCCACTCCATCCAAAATACTGCCACCGCCCCCTACTGCATGCAGCTGCATTTGCCCCGGCCCACGAGCGGAAGAAGAAGGGGCAGCAGAGCTGCTGCCACGTGAGGGAGACCCTTGGATGCGCAGTTGCTGCTGCTGGCGCTGAGTTGAGGGGGGCTTGTGCTGTGGTGAAGGGGCACGGCCTATGGAGTGCATGTGAGGGCATGAGTGTGTGTGTGTGCGTGTGTGTGTGTGCATATACATTTGTGGCTGCAGTTCAAAAATATAGGAGCAAACATCATGTTGAGAGGCAGGCTTACAAGGTTGATGGGGGTTAGCACTTCCTCACTCTTTTTTCCTTCCATGCTATTCCAATTGCACATCCATGCTGCCCCCCCTCCCTCCATCCCCCGTCCAACTCACACACACATACACGCACACACACAAACATACGCATACACAGCGCGCGCTGACGCTCCTGCATTCCTGTCCCCTAGGAAGGCATACACACGCATACACTCACGCACCAGCCTGCCCATGAGGGGGCACGCTCGACCTTGCAGCATGGTGCTGTGGAGTGTGAGGTCTGTTGTTGCCCTCGTTTGTAGCGTTAGCAGCTGCAGTTGCGCTCGCACTGGCGCCGCGCCAGGCTTGCATCGCAGAGGGCCCAGACATTGTGATCTTCCCACCACGCGTGTCATGGTAATAGTCTCCTGCGGCACCAGGGCCTGCGTCTCGTGCGGATCTGTGCATTGCAGTGGGAGCATGTTTATGCTGTGCGTTTCTTAATTATTCAATGAGCTGATGTGATTGCTGAGATGCAAAGCAACACAATACGCCTCAACCTGTGAGATGTATCGCTGCAGAATATTAACAAAGAGCATTCTCTCACCTCTCACCTGGAAAGCCTCAAGGGTGATTGCTGAGATGCAAAGCAAAAAGTATGACACGCCGTGTTACAGCAGCCTCCTACCTGGAAGGTTGCACGGGCTGGTTAGGGCGCGGGAGCGGACGAGCCACTGCCTGTCCAGAGGGCGTGCGTTTGTGGGGCGCACTTGGGGCACGCCTTCGGATAGCCTCAGCTTTTGCTGCACGCTCCTTTTCGGCTGCCACCTTCTGTCGTCGCTCCTGTGTAAGTGTGTGCATATGTGTGCTGCGTGTGTATGCTGTGTACGCTATGTGCGTGTGTTTGTGCATGAGGATGTGTGTGTTGCAAGTGTGGAGCAAGTGGGTGTAATGCATGCGTGTTCCTGCGTGCTTTGTTACTTATCAATTTATTGTACTTGCAATAAACACACTTGCATATTTTTTAGTTTGGTATGCAGACAGTAGGGTTGTTCAGTTCGGGGTTAGGTCGAAAGTTTGGGTTCGCAAACTTTCATGCATTTTGATAAACCCTAAAAAGGCCAAACGCATGAAATTTAAGGTTTGTTGGACTTAAGCCCTATTTACGAAGTTTTGGGTCCAAATTGCAGCCCAAAAAGCAGGAAAATGCCTTAGATGGCCGTCAAACCTTCTGGGTTTTTGTGCACTCATTAATGTTAATACGTTATGTATCTTCAAGACAATATTCTGTGTTTTGGACGAGTATACCACGGAAAGCAGCAAAATCCTCCATTTTCAAAACTGCACACCGAACTACTCGAACAGTTTGAGGGTTTTGGAACTTTCACAAACCCTTGATCCCTAAGATACGAATTGAACAAACCTGAGTCTTGTCTTGAAGGTACGTGACATAAATGCTTCACATGCAGCAAACCGTGCTGGCAAGCAAAAATAACAGCAAGCAGAAACACTTGCGCGTATGAAACAGAAAAGAATCACTGATGCCACTCCTCACACCTGTAGCAGCGAGTGAGGCCACTTTGGAGTGTCGCTGTCAAACTCAGACTGTAGACTTGGCTCATTGTGCGTCACTTTCTCTGCGGCTGTTGCACAAACATAAGACACACAACACTGTGATGCATATTCAAGATGAGCCAGTGCCCGGCAATGAAGTTATGCATGCTGCCACGTTGCTGACAGACAGAGTCTGCTGGACAAAGTAACTGCCAATCTGTCCACTGAGGGGGATATTTTAAAGACAAATTGCTATGGCCTACGTTCAAGGAACTAAAAAGCGCAAGCACTTCACGCACCAGGCACAGCCAATTCCTCGTGTCCGACTAAGTGGTTGGGAACAAGGTTGCCTTGGGCATTGCTTTGCTGCAGCGCAGTGCGTGCAAGTGCTAGCGCGCCATTTGTATCATTTTCTGTCCCGGATGGGATCATAGCCTGTGTATGCATGTGTGTATGCGTGCATGTGTGTGTGTGTGTGGTGTTTGTGCGACGTTGCCAGCTCTTCCTGCTTTGCAGCGCGCACTCAACAGGTTCTGAATCCACGCCACCACATTTTGCCTCAACAAAACAGGGTTGAGACATAATGTTTGCAAATTTTAATGCTGATGGCTACCGCCGCTTGCCAGCCTCCAGTTCTCAGGACCCTACACCACGCCAAACAGGTCTGCTGTCATACGTTTTGCTGAGATAACAAAACCTTAAGACTGTCTTACTCCTGCCGAGCCAGCAAAACATTCGCACAAACTACTGGTTGTACAAATTACATCGGCAAGCTGACCAAACTTACTTCCTCCTTTGTTTACTGGCACGATGGAAAAAGCACACACGGTCAGATCTCACCTTGGGCTTCGACCTCTCTGTGCACTGGCACACATACAAAGAATACACATGGACCGGATCTCACCTTTCCAGCACCGGCAGGAGGGGGCGTCGGCATCCATCCACTAAACGACTGACGGGCAGAGCTCTGTACAGAGAGTGTGTGCTTCAGAGACCCAGCGTGAGAAGTCCTGAACATGCAGGTTGAGAGATGAGGTCGTGTCATGTCATTGCCACACAGTGCATATATGCATACATGTATACACCCCTCTCTCTTTCCCTTTAGTAACATTCCCCCAATACCATTACTCACGTGCGAGATCTAGGCTTCCGCCCACCACCTGCACCACGCATGGCCCTGTCCTCCATGCCCACACCACCTCCATCTTCGTAGATGCTGCTGTCCTCACTGCCACCGTTGCTGCGAGGCTGCTGCTGCTGCTGCTGTTGTGGTTGCCGGTGTTGCTGTTGTGGTTGACATTGTTGCTGCTGCATTGGGTGCTGCTGGGGTTGCTGCTGTTGGTACTGCTGCTGTTGGTGTCCCGGTTGGTGCCTGTTGCTCTGACCGGTTGGAGCCCACATAGGGCTAGGAGGGGCCCCCCCTGCTGCCCACAGCTGCTCTGCTATGCCCTGCACAAATAGGTACGTGCACACTGGTGACAGGTACGTGCAACACTGGTGACAGGTACGTGCAACAATGGTGACAGGTACGTGCACACTGGTGACAGGTACGTGCACACTGGTGACAGGTACGTGCACACTGGTGACAGGTACGTGCACAATGGTGACAGGTATGCGCAACAATGGTGAAAGGTACGTGCACAATGGTGACAGGTACGTGCACACTGGTGACAGGTACGAGCACACTGGTGACAGGTACGTGCACACTGGTGACAGGTACGTGCACAATGGTGACAGGTACGTGCACACTGGTGACAGGTACGTGCAACAATGGTGACAACTACGTGCACACTGGTGACAGATACGTGCACACTGGTGACAGGTACGTGCACACTGGTGACAGGTACGTGCAACAATGGTGACAGGTACGTGCACAATGGTGGTGAAAAAGGGTAAAAGCTGCCATTTGCCCACTCCCTGCAAGGACATGAGCAAACACTTGACATGAAACAAAGTGAAACCGTTTGACTGGGCACGGCGCATGAAGGCGCACATGAGGGTTGGTCACGGTGCACGATGGCTTGAGCAGTGTGCAAGAGAGGTGAGGATATCCATTTAAGTACAAGACAGGCACACAAGCACGCACGCATGTACGTGCACACAACACATTCACACTTCCCATTATTACACACACGTGTGCATGTGTGCATACACATATAAAAACACAGACACATGCACACACACAGAGACACACGCGCACACACAGAGACGCGCACACACAGCAGAACAATGAATGCAACTGCCCACACCTCAGGGTCCTGCAGAGTACCGCTGCTGCTTATGCTGTTGCCATTGCTGCCATCATCGAGCATGGCCTGAAGCACCTGGCACGTCCACAGCAAGGTAGCTGAGGTCAGCAAGGTGAGCTGAAAGCTGTGTTGATGATACACCCTCGTATAAGCTGTATAGATGATACACCCTCGTATAAGCTGTATTGACGATACACCCTCGTATAAGCTGTATTGATGATACACCCTCGTATAAGCTGTGTTGATGATACACCCTCGTATAAGCTGTATTGATGATACACCCTTGTATAAGCTGTATTGATGATACACCCTTGTATAAGCTGTATTGATGATACACCCTCGTATAAGCTGTATTGATGAAACATCCTCGTATAAGCTGTGTTGATGAAACATCCTTTTGTATAAGGAGTCTGTCCACTCATGATAATAGCATTGATCGCTTAAGCCTTCCAAGCACTAAAACTACCGCCTTCACTTGCTCAGCCTGACTGAGGACATACCATTAGCCCTGGGGCACAGCTACATCATCAGTCATACAAACTTAAGATAGCGCTGTGAGCACACGTGTTCAGGCACTGGCATTTCATTATTTATAACAGCGCAGGGTTGGCCAGAACCATATCAATACACAGCGTGGATACGGTATTTTTGGCAGGAGGATCACCAAGTGTACGGTCATATACGGTGTACATATACGGTTCCGGCCAACCCTAATCATTTCTACTGGCACGCCAACCCAATTTCTGCCTGCACAGCCTGACTGAGAAGCACGATGCTAGCCTTACTCTGAAACGCATTCAGATCCACACACACATAATGTCATAGCTGCCAGACGCTAAGAGCTGCACTTATTGGCAACCAAACATGAAAGAACTCTACCTGCGCAGCATGACCAGGGACGCGATAGCCCAAGGCTTGCAGCTGCTGCAGCAGCGCAGCAACATCTTCTTCTGGATGCTGTCTCTGCCTCTGCTGCTGCGGCTGTTGTTGTTGCTGCTGCTGCTGCTGCTGCTGCTGCTGCTGCTGCCAAGGAGCCTGTTGTGCTTCAGCCCAACTGGGCAGGCTTGCATGAGCAGGAGGAGCGCTTAGTGCTGACAAGACAGTGGGCATCGTATGCACAGCATTCGTGGGTGTTGGAACAGGGGGGTAGAGCATGTTGGCGGGCGGGTGTGAAGCATCAGTGCGTGTGTGAGGCACCGCCCAGTCTGGTTTCGCAGGTGGGCCTGATGTGCTGCCGCCGGGGGGGCAAAAGGAGCTGTGGTGAGGTGAAGAAGTGAGGGCAGTGGTGGTGGAGGTGGTGGTACTGGGATAGATGGTAGTGGAAGTGGGGTACGGGTCGTCAAATTGGAGGGTGCCAGCGCTCCTTTGTGCTGGAGGCGCAAAAGGGGGGGTTGAAGTGGCAGGGCTGACGTGAGGGTACTGGGAGGATGGAGGGCTGCGGGGTGCAGTGGGGCTGGTGTTAAGGTACTGGGAAGAGGGGGCTGAGGGCTGGAGCAGTGCGGTAATTGAGGCAGTGGTGCTTATAACAGGAGGTCGGCTGAGAGAGGGAGTCCCAGCGTGGTGGTGCGGGGGGTGCAGGGCGTCAGCTACTGCTGCGGCCGTTGTAGTGGGAGTGCGCGGAGGGCTGGCGGTGGGCATCCGTGGTCGTGGTGGTGAGCTGAGGCTAGCTGCTGTGTTATTAATGTGAGGAGGGGGGTAGGTGTGATTGAAGCCTAGAGAGGGGGCTTGTATGTTCAGGCCCAGGGCTGCTGATGCGTCAGCAGCTGCTGTAGACCGTGGAGAGGAAGGCCTGGCCAGGTCAGGTGAGGGTGTCCTCCTGCTGCTGCCTGCAGTACCTGGTGTGGAGAGCTGCAGCATGCGCAGGACCTGTTTGCATGTGTGTGTCCGTGTGTGTGAGTGTGTGTGTAAGTTTGTGTGTGTGAGAGCAGCATGAGGTTGCAAGTGTGTGTTTGCGCCTGGGCTTACTATGGTTGAGAAGCAGATAGAGCAGCAAATTTTGCGTGTTCGTGTACTCACGCATCACTGATCCCTCAACTTTGTAAGTGTGGACATTTTTATTGCCATTTTGCCATTTCAGGTATCCGTGGAAAAAAGAAATCAAGTGAGGCTGGGTTATCATTAAATCAATAAAGAGCCGCAGAAGAGCAAAAAGTCGGTCATAAATCTGACAGTGTGATGAGATGACGCATGGCACACCTCGCATTTCATGATGCAGAATTATATCTTGCTTCCAAGCAGTGTCCCTCAAAAGGACACAGCAGCGGTGTTTACAAACAAGTGAGCGTTAAAATTGGCAGGATGCACATGCGTTTAATGGAAACACGCTTAAAAGAGCCTGCTATCACACACAACCTGCACAAGAGACTGCAGCAGTGATCTGACAGACGCAGCAATGCCCGGCTAGACACGCACATACCAGGCCTACGTTTTACATGCACAAGAAAGTGCAGGCCCACACGTTATTAAACCGTTACTTTGTAAGCTCACCTTGCTGTCGTGTCCAGGAGGAAAAGGCACTGTGCCCTTTGCCCCACCAGACCTGTCTTTGTCCGGACTGGAGGGCTGGCCAAACTCTTCAAGCAGCAGCTGCATGGGCCCATTCCCCCATTTCCCGGGACCCCCAGGTGAAGCAGGCGGGCGATCTGTTGCCTGCCTGCCCTGCTGTTGGGGGCTGGGAGTGGCTGGTTTTACATGCAGAGCAGCTGCTGCAGCCATAGCAGCAGCTCCTGACCCTGCAGACAGCCAAAGCGTGCACGCAACCAAATACATGAAATGGATCCCATCCATGCAACACACACATGCCTGTATATACGCATGCACAAATAACATGCACTTCAGCACACACACACACTTCATGCGTGCTTCCGCACAAAGCAATCATATCCGCACATAAACACACACACACCATGCAGTGCTGCCGCAGCAGCCACCGCCACAGACTGCGGTGCAAGCGTGGCAGGGTACCCGTCCGCCTTTCGTTTTGTGGGTGGAAGAGGATCAGCGGCAGCTCGAGACGTGGCCTTTGAGCTCCTGCTGTTTCGAGGCTGGCTGTGCTCTGTCCTTAGACCAGCCTTACTGCCTCGTGGCCTGCCTGTAGCACTCTGCCCAGCTTCAGTGCCCGAGGCCCAGCTGAATTCGGCGCCCAAGCCCTCTGCGCTGGCTCTGCACACAGGCGTGCACGAAGGGCAGCACAGTCGTTTAACAAACTAAACCCCTTTGCGACACTCCCAACACCCAGCTTTACTTAATGTTTCGGCCCTTTTGCGTTGGATCAGAACACAAGCATGCATGAAAAACAGCAGTCGGCACGCTGGCAGAAAGGGTACCGCACTTATTGTTCAACAAAAAAAACCAGCAGAAATTCCACAGCTTTGCAAAAGTGCCACAGCTTTGAGTCAGCGTGAAACCGCAGCGATGTTGTACAGGAGGTGTTCACTGCATAAAGTAATGAAAATGGGGTGCTTCGACCTGCAGCACTTGCTTGATTCAATGCAGGTGTCTGTGAACAGGCAGTGCATCGTAGGAATTGCTTATTGCCGGAAACTGCGATGAACGACCGCAATATTTCTTTCCATGTAATCCCACATGAACTCATCACTTGACACACTCTCTGAGGGAAAACATCAAGGCCTACCTCAATTGACACATAAATGCCGTAAAGACTTACAAACCCTGGTGCAATGTGTTTCATTCAGCCTGACGCAATCAATCTACATAGCAAATAAGCTTTGCTCTAAAGGGGTGTTGAGATTTCAGTCTAGTGTGACTCACATTGCATGCGTTCATGCACCGTTGTGCAGCTGAATTTGGGCTGTGTTTTGCTGTCAGTCTCTGTGGCCTTGGCCCATTCAAGGTACAAACATGCACCACACATGTAATCACATAGAAGTGCACAGTGCCTGTGTGATATCTGCGTGCTCAAATTTACATAGTAGTCCTTAGTGCCTGTGTAGTATCTGTGTACCCCTTCACCTTGGGCTACGTTTTGCTTCGCCAGTCTCACTGCCCATGGCCCATGCAAACTCGGCACCCAATGCTCCTGGCTTGAGATTGCTCTCCTGCAAGGCAACAGCCGTTGCGTGCATGTGTGTGTGCATGTGTAAGCGTGCTGGATGTGTGTACATGTGTGTGTCTTTTTTCTCAAGTGTTTTGAGCCTGAAAGCGCATTCAGTCATAACCAAAGGGAACACTCCGTACCACTCCCTTTGGTACGATGTTCATCCACGAGCATCCTACTTCCATCATCAACTTATCATGATGACACTACAAAGGTGAGTTGCAGTTTGGCACAACACTGACGCCTCTACCTTCTTCCCCTCCTTGGTGGAAGGAGGGGGCGGCAGCCCCAGCTTTGGCACTGTGGCTGGCTTGGTGTTACCATTTTGGCCTGCGGTGCACGTATGCGAGTGCGTTTTTGTGTTTGTTTATGTGTGTGTGTGTGTGTGTGTAACAGTATCATTGTGCGTTTGCAATTGCCCATTTCAGAAGGAGGGTCTTCTCTCTAGATTTTTGGGTCAGAAGACATTTGGATCTCACTCCAAACATAAAAGACCTGTGCGTAATTGAAGGGTGCGTCCTCCCTCAACACCATCCTCATCATTGGTCATGACTCATGAAGTATATGGATCCAATACAAGCACCCACAGCAAAACGAGGGGCGATCCAGACGTTGCTGATCCTGAGCCTCAAAGTTAAGGCAGACTATTAGATCTCAACAGCAAGCAATCTAACCCTACCTGTGACTGTGTTTCCCAGCATAGCTTGCTCCGCCTGAGGAAATGTACAGGAATGAAAGCAAGATGAGTTAGCGTAGTGTCGATTCATTTGACAGCACAGAATAAGTGTTTCCAAGCATAACTCAGCTTTTAAGAAAGGTTGAGTACAAGCGGTAGTCAAGTTAAAATCCCAAAAAAGGCTAGCATGATTGCCATTTAACTTGGCAAGACAGACTGTGTCTGCTTAGGTTTGAGCAATGCATAGATCTTAGTCAAAAGCGAGTTGCAACAACGGCAATATGCAACACAGGCTTAGGGAGGACCTCAAGTACATGAACACATGACTGATCTGGCAAAAAGACCAGCATCCAAAACCACAATACAGATATGAATTGTGCCAATGAGTGATCTGGCGAGATAACCAGCATCACAACACAACACATAGTTGCTGTGTGCTAATGAATGATCTGGCGAGATGACCAGCATCACAACACAATACAGATATTATTTGTGCCAATGAGTGATCTGGCGAGCTGACCAGCATCACAACACAACACATATTTGCTTTGTGCTAATGAATGATCTGGAAAGGAGACCAGCATCAGAAAGCGCAACACACAACTGGTTCGTGCCAGTCAAACAGCATAAGATGGACAATCAAATCAAGTGACCGGACATAGATCCTTGCCTGAAAGCGCATGAGATAGGCAGCAGCTTTTGCCTTAAGGGCGTCCACGGTTGATACTGCAGGGGCAGGGGACGCGCTGACACCGCCCAGCCCAGCATGGGCAGGAGCAGCAGCAGGAGCAACAGCGGCAGCAGAATGTGCACTTGTACCACCCTTTCCACTGCTGCCAGCATTGGATGATGTAAGGAGGCCACGCTCTGTGTGAGATGCCTCCCCTGCGCTGCTCTCGCTACTGTGGGTAGCCGTAGCTGAAGCAGAGCTGATTGCTGTGCTGGCATTGCTGGCACCCACGCTACTGTCGCTAGTGAGGGCTTTTAAGAGGCTGCCGGAGAAAATGTTGTGGTTGTCGCCACCCACGGACGAGACAGGTGGGTTTGTATTTGCCTGACCAGGTGTGTGTGTGTGCGTGTGTGTGTGTGTGTGTGTGTGGTGGCAAATGATGACACAGTATGTGTGTATATGCCATGGTGGCATGCATGTGTGCTTAGCAGTGTACGCTCCCTTTAGATAGTGATATTTCCATGAACATAGGTCTTCGGACATATTTATTTACTCCAAACGTGTGAGCTCATGCAGGTGAGTATATGGTGGCACATTGAACTTAGACCATGCGAACGTGGGTAGCAGCGTCAGCGCTGAACTTTCCAACAAAGGCATTGCTTGTTTGATGAATACACCGGTGCCAGTTTAAACGTATGCAGCAATGACATAACTTATGTGGTAGTGAATGATGCTAGCGGTAAAGCGGCCAATATCCCTTTGGATGCAAGATCCTGCAAGGTGGTGCCTTCATTGGTCTGTGCCACACGCCCCTTGAATAGGGTCGTATGGATGTGGGTGTTCTTCCAGCGCAACCTAGCGTCTATGGCCTCTATCAGCAGTGCCGCCCATATCCACACACTGATGCTTCAAGCTGATCTCTCCCCCCACCTTCAATCCCACTCACACCCACACACCTGATGCTTCAAGCTGATCTATTCCCCCACCTGCAACCCCCACCTTCAACCCCCACGTTCAACCCCACTCACACCCACACACCTGATGCTTTACACTGATCTCTCCCCCCACCTGCAACCCCCACCTTC
>Ga0307947_1000201_pt1 | contig 37847 bp, 31 predicted proteins | sample OrgLakmetagen232_FD_201840 | JGI IMG/M metagenome (GOLD analysis project Ga0307947, IMG submission 201840) | Saline water microbial communities from Organic Lake, Antarctica - #232 | ecosystem: Environmental > Aquatic > Non-marine Saline and Alkaline > Saline | place: Antarctica: Organic Lake...
CCCCTCCCGACCTTCTCCGATTGAACTCATTTATATACCAATCAATAGCTCTCAACCTCAGGATTCCGATTATAAAATTAAAATGCGTTTGATAGTTGATGTCCAAAATTTACACAAACTGGCGCCTCCTGGATACACTGAGGTAAATTGAAGGCCTCCGGCCCAACGTGATCCCCCTCCCACTCCTCTTCCCTGACCACAATCACAAACAGCACGGGACCTGCTTTTTATAAGCGGGCTTTCGTCAATTTAAGAGATTAAATTCCAGCAGAGGTACAAAGCAAAACCAGATTTGTTCTGCGCTCACCGCGGCGGTTTATATCGTGCAAAAATCTAGCCAACATCCTTCCAAAGCATTCCATTATTGCCTTTGTTGCAGGATGTAGCACGGTAATGTGGGGAGTGGTTTTTCATTTCACTGCGTAGTTTATTATTTTTCATTCTTTTCGCAGGAGGCTTCAAGTATCATAACTTTCTTGACGTCACGTGTCGATTGAAATATAGATTATATATTCGGAATCCTGACGTCGAGAGCTATCGATTGGTATATAAATGAGTCGAATTTGAGGGGGTTGGGTGGGTGGGGGGGCAGGGGGGTCTGAGAATTGGGAGAGGGTCTTCAGAATATTAGTAGGCCACTTTCACGAAATATTAAATACGTTTTTGGAATCCTCAGCTCAAGCTCAATCAATTGGCAACCTTGTTGGGTGATTTGAATAAAGGGGGGGTCCTGGGTGCCAGGTCATAAAATTGCATGGAATGTCCCCAAGTAGGCTGCAGGGTTGTGTTCAGGGAAAATACCAGCAACTAATACCAAACTTGCAGTTTACGCATTGCATTATCCATAAGTTGCATGATTGAAGTAAGAAATTGCTTTGGCAAAGGTTTTGGCTGGATTTGTGCACTAAACAGGTGGTCAGTGCAAGAGCGTGCGCAAACCAGTTTTTGCCCTGTAGCTCGTCAGGTATTGCAATATTTACACGTGACTGTCATGAATTTGTTTTTTGCAGCCTCCTGCTTTCTGCTTGATATATCGTGTCATTTTTAATTATTGCTTGAACAAACCCCCAGGCACCAGACCTCCCCTTTCAAGGCAACCCTCAATAATGAAGGTGCCAATCAACTGAGCTTGAGCTAGGATTTCAAAATGTGTTGTTTTTTCTTGTAAAGTGGCCCAGAATTATTTTGGAGGACCCCCAAAATGACTCTCACAAATTGACCCCTCCATTTTAACCACCAACTTGAAATCTGACAATTAACATACCGAGATGAGAGGGAGACCGGTATGAGAATGTTTAAAAATGAAGTAATCTACCTAAGCCCAAAGATTGGCGACAATCACACCCTTCTATTGGTACCGTATGTATTTCAGGTTTGAAATGTGCACGGATTTTCTGCTTTTACAACCCGGTTGGACAGTTTTTCTTAGCATACCCTCAGCGACCCTTATAAATATACATTTCCTTTGTATCAATGCAATGCTCTGCAATCCAGGGTTGGCCAGATCCGGGCAGTGTATCTCGGAAGCCATAGACATTCTCAGTGTAAACATTGTGGATTATCATATTAGATTAGATAAGATTAGGTTAGGCTTATTCTGCAACATTTTTCTTACACAATACCCGAAGCACGTAAATTGCATCACATGCTCACCACTAAATGCTCAACACCACTACGTGCCCAACACCACCACATTCCAACCTGCCCAACACAAGTGGAACAAAAGCGTGCTTTGTAGTCCACATCACAAAACTCCACACTGGACCTCTTTCCACTTCGCTCACCCTCACTACCACGTAATGACCATTCCTTTACCACACAACACACACCTGGGAACGATGCGCGCTACGTACTCTGCGCCCACGATGCCCAACGCAAAGGAGGCAGGCGTGCGATTCAATGTGGAGATGATGACGGTGGCCCCGGGAGCAGCTAGCTGAGACAAGATGCTGCAGAACTGATCAGGCCTGTTCACGTGCTCAAGCACTTCCGATGCTAGCACCAGGTTGTACAGCTGTCGTGGTTGTGTCTGTTGTACAGACTCCTGCTGCTCTTCTGCCCCGACCAGGGACTCCATCGGGGTGCATTCGTACCTGCAGCGTAAAAGAAAACCATCAAAAGTATGCTTTTCCATTCTGGTATGCACAGAAGCCACAAACTCCTTCACAAGTGCTTGCTCCGTTCACTTTCTAACGATCAGGTTGCAAGTGTACAACAACGCTTGCCTCTTAACCAAGTTCCTGCCTTATAATTATACTCCTTCTAATAAAGAAGCACACTTACACGCACACCACATATAAACACACGCACAGCCCAGACCTCGTGCGTGACTGTACAAGGGGATCTAAGCGAGCATGGTGGCTTGCAGCTTGCACGTTCTCCTTGGTGATGTCGATGCCATGGACCTGGGCCCCCATCCGTGCAAGGCTCTCACTCAGAATACCCCCCCCGCAGCCTACATCTAGTGCTTGAAGCCCAGCCAGTGGCTCCCCTTGCTGGAAATCCAGGCCTTGCATGGCACACGTGGCATCCCTGATGAACTTGCATCGTGCGGGGTTAAAGCGGTGCAAGGGGGCAAAGGGGCCAGACGCGTCCCACCATTGGCTGGCCAGGGCAGCAAATTTTTCTGCCTCTCTTTTGTCTATGCTGGGGGCAGCCTGTCAATACGTATGAGCATGTTCTATGAGCGTGCTTATAAGTGCAGCAGAGTGGCATGACAAGGTGGCAGACTCTGTAATATGCAACACACACTCTTTTGTTGTGCTTGCAGGGCCTGACAGCTTGGAACGGGAAGTACCTTGTATCTTTTAACTAACCACGTGACTATGCTTGTGACCGACTTTTCATCTTTGACCAAACTTGTGCGCACCCTGCGTTGCTGACTGTTTGTTGGATCTGTGGTTGAGGCGAAAGTGCGGATGCCAGCTAAATGTAAGGAAGGAGGCGGGGGAAGCGGAGGCTTTAAGGGGATCCCCTCCTGGTCAGCATGTATACCTTTGGCACAGCTTGTTGCGAGGAGCCTACTTTTTGTAATGTTTGTGTGTGAGTACAACTGTGTGTGTGTTTGTATGTGTGTGTGTGTGTATATGTGTGGATTTGTGTATGTATTTTTGAAAGTGCGGATTTGTGTGTGTGTGTGTGTGTATATGTGTGGATTTGTGTATGTATGTTTGAAAGTGCGGATTTGTGTGTGTGTGTGTGTGCGTGTGTGTGGTGTGTGGTGTTGTGCATGTAATGTGTGTGTGTGTGTGTGTGTGTGCGTGTGTGTGTGTGTGTTTGAGTGTGTGTGTGTGTGTGTGTGTGTGTGTGTGTGTGTGTGTGTGTGTGTGTGTGCATGTATTGAATATATACGCATGTGATTGAGTGACAGGAGGACTGAGCTTACCCTTCAATGTAGGGTTCTAGACTCCCGAGGGCTTTTCTCTGCAGTATCATTTGGCTTGCTATTTTGTGGATGCGCCGCATTTTGTGGTATAATTTAAATAATCAGTTTTATCGTGTCACGGGTGATTCCAGTTGTGTTTGATTGCTGAGAAGGCTAGGCTCCTACGTTGTCCTATACCATTTCATTCAACTGGTGAGTCAAGCTGTTCATTTAGATCACTTGGTCAACAGAAAGTCAACACACACATACGCACGCACAAAGACACACACACACACACACACACACACACACACTCACACTCACACACACGCTCAAATACACGCACACACACACCAACATATACACGTACATAAATGCACTTATGCTATGCATACACAAAAATGCATGTACATAGAACCTCCATTTATGGGAGACTAGATGGCCAGGAAGCGCCTCCAAGATGTGCCATCACTGCTGGATGCCTCAGACCAAGCAATTGCTGCAGCAAGCAAATCTCAGGAGGGTGGTGCTGTTGCTGGCGTGGGCCAAACGCACACACCTTCCTCCACCCTTGCCACTGAGCTGCTGCTGCCCAGAGCTTCTAGCGGCGAAAATCCCAACGGCAGTACAAATCAATCTGCTCTAGACGATACTGGTTTTCTGGGCGTGCCTGCTCGTACATTGAGTGCCACTTCTGCTAATGTTGCTACCCCATGTTTCCCCACGCCTGACGTCGCCAAGCGCCTTAGCCCCCAACAACGACAACACAGCAACTCCCAGCAGCAGCTGCAACAGCAACAGCCACAGCCACAGCAGCAAGGCCAACAGGGGGGCCACATGCGCAGGATGTGGCAGAGCTTTCTGGGCAAGAGAAGGCTGAACTCCAGGACACGTGCGGTTGAGATGGATGCTGCAAATCAAAATGGGACAATCATAACCGCAGGAGGAGCTACAGCAGCAAACACACAGCCACGTGGTCTGTTGCCTGCAAGTAAGGGGCAAGGCGATGCTGCAGGTAGTTCTCCCTCCGCCAAGCTACCCGCACGTTTAAACCGTGCACCGCAAGCCCTCCCCTCCAGCTCTCGTGGCTCCCCTCCAGCTCTTGTGGCTCAGTCAAAATACAGGTGTGGTCATGCAACCAGCAGATCTGTGCACCTCTGGCGAAGGCACAGATTGCGTACACATACACAACTCACACACATTAACACGCACACACACACACGCACACACACATACGATCTTACGCTTGCAGTCCCTTAAAAACAGGCAATGCAGCTAGCAGTGGATCCAAGTTCTCTCCTTTGCGTGCCACACGTTCATCCCTCTCTGCCTCTAATACAGGCAAGTGTCTGCTTGTGTTTTTGTTTGTGCCTGTGTGTATGAGTGTGTGTGTGTGTGTCTCTGCGTCTGTGTCAGGGTGGGTGGGTGGGTGGGTGGGTGTATGTACATGTGCATGTTGTGGCATCATCTCCTTATTGGAGGACCTGGACAGGAGGACAATGAATTGCTTACACCAAGAGCACGACGCTACATGAATTAAATCAAGAAGATGATCACGTGCGTGGTCTTGCTTTTGTTCAAGCAGGCAAGGAGGGCATCACAGGCGCACTTCCTCCCCACACCACCCTGGCCACCATCCTCAGTGACGCATGCCTTAAGCGCTTGAAGGTCAGTTTTTTTGTGTGCGTGTATGTATGTAGTATGTGTTTATACATCTGTATGTATGTCATGTTTATGTGTATGTGCCCGGGTTCTGAAGTGTCTCACTTGCTGGAGGTTAACCTTTGTTCAATTAATTGCCAGCTTCTGGAAGTGGCGTCTTGCGTTGCTGAAACCGTGGCTCTTACTTGCTTCAGAGGTTTTGTTGCAAACGCTGCACTTGTTGGAGCTTTTAGAACACCCAAAGTAATCTGGAATTCCTTGACCAAAATGTCTGTAACGGATTCCAATGGACTTGCAGGAGCAGGAGCTGTCGGGGCACCCCAGCGTATCCTCACCGGATCCCTTTACCGCTGCTGCGAATACCAGGCAGCAGGGTGATCTTTGGCAATCAGGCCTGTGTATGCAGCAGCAAGGACAGACACAGCCAGTAACCGTGCCGCTGGCCTTGATGCAGTCTGAGGCATGCACACAAGTGGGGGACCCTACGACCTCTGATCTGCTGCGGCAATCTGAGATGACAGCGGCTGAGGCCGCGCAGCCGGAGGAGATGGGGGAAAAATGGCAGCAGATGGGGGAGGAGGACACGTGGGAATTGGAGGACGTCGAGCTGCCGGAGCACGTGCGAAATACTCTATCACACCAAGAGCAGCTGCAGCTACGCGTAAAGCGCATGCACAAGCAGCGTCTGGATGTGTTGTCTCGCCAAGAGCAACAGAGGATCCGGCAGCAGCGGGGTGGACTTGCTCCATTGTTGCAGCGTACCCACTCCCAGCACCAGCCACAGCAGCAAGTGCAGCAATCACCACAGCAGCAAATACAACAGCAGCAGCAGAAAAGGCCACAGCAGATAGAAGGCCAGAATGTAGTCCAGAAGCAACCGCAGCCAAGCCCCTGCCCTTCAGCTCCTTACGCACCCAAAGTAGACGAGGCTTATCTTAAGGTCAGTTGCAGTTGGAAACGGTGGTTTAAAATGTGGAATGTTGAGATCGCCAGCTGCGGTGTGAATAAGAAGCAGGGCACTGGACTGGTGAAACTCTAATTAAAACACCTCTCGTCATCAAGAAAGTAAGCGTGTGCACCACGAAGGGCATGCATTTCAAATGCATGCACTGGTTGCTATTCACAGAGTTTTCTTCAACTCAGATCCATGCAATGCTGCTTCAACCCAACTTAATCAATTCGATGCCAATGTCAGGCACTTTGATACTAATTTCCATGAAATCTTGTGCTCGTACGGTTTCTGTCCTGCACCATCTTCATCAACACCACCCTCTTGGATATTTTATTTACAATCCAGGTCTTCTGGGCTACTGACAAGCACCCACCAGCCCAACGACTACCATCCCCACCAAGCACAAAAAAAGACACAAGACCCTCCCAGTATGCTCAACCATCGCTAGCAGCAGCAGCAGCAGCAGCAGCAGCAGCAACAGGAGCAGGGGATAGCGCCATGCCAGACACTCACCACCCTGGAGGACCACCTGCACCCCAGCCCCACCCCAGCCCTCCGTTCCACCCACCTACCATCCCACAGCAGCCCAGTAACATAAAAGCCACGTCAGGGGGGCAAGCCACCCAGAAATTTTCAGATCCAATAGCAAGTTACCGCTGGGAAGGGCCGTACACCTCCTTAGAGATAGCAGCAGCGGCCAGGGCGTGGTTGCCAGGCGTACCAGCTGCTGCGGCAACTCTGGCTGGGGCGGATTCTCCTGTGCGTGGGCGAGGGACAGGTGACCCTCCTACAGGCTTTTCACCGCAGCAGCGGCAGCAGCAGCAGCAGCAACAGCAGCAGCCTCGACTTCCGCACATTGTGCTTGGGCAGCAGGATCAGGTGTGAATCCAGGGGCAAGAGCCTTTGGGGACCAAATGGGTTGTGCGTGAGGTAGACTATTGTAGGCACAGGTGGATCCTCAATGGTGCAGCTGTGGGCTACTGATGCAATCTCTTGGCTTGGGCTTATGCTAGGCAATACTTCAAGTGTGAGGGTGCTAAGCATGAGTCAGGGTGCCAAGCAGGCATGCTGAATCATGATCTTGTAAGCAAACCCACAGGTACTGCAAGCTACTGAGATCACAGACTTGGCCTTGCCCCTGAAGCTGAGCTTACAAATTGAGATGGAGGTATTCAGCGTACTTGAAATCATTTAGACCACATGCACACAGCCTATGATCAAAGGTACAATGTCTCCCCCCCCTTTGTCCTCTCAGCTTGCAACTTTCCCACAAACAACGTACCCACTTCCCCTTTTGCTGTACCAGGTTCCAGAGGACAAGGCGTGGCCACCAATTCTGGTCTCTATAAACGAGGCCCGCCGCAGTGCTTCAAAATCCCCCTTACGTGACAGCTGCTCCTTGGACGTGCAGGTGTGATGCGTTCTGCTGATGGATGGATGTACACTTTTGCTCATAGCTTTGGCCCATAGGCTAAAGATGGGAAGGAAGTATTGCTGACTGTTGCAGGGTTTCAGCAGGCTGCTGGGGAAAAAAAGGTGCTGGCAGACTTCATTTCAGACCAGAGAAAACGTGCTTACCAACTTTGCTTGTCAAGCCATGACTCATAAAGCATGAGGCATTTCCCCTTTGGCTAAATGCAAGATGAAGCCTGCTTTTGACTTGTATCCAAGCTACATAACCCTGATCTTACAAGGCAGTTGTGAGACACAAAGCTTCCAGAGCTATAGGTGCAGCCTGCTATCTAACAGCATTTCCAACTTGACTCGCACTCCTTTATCCTCAATCGTGTAACACTTAAACATCGATGATGTGGAATTCAGGGCAGCAGCGCACGACCAGGATCCAGGGCAAGACGCAAGCTGCACATGCAGCAGTATGCCAGCCCAAATGGCAAGCAGCTTGTGCCACGCCCCAGTGAATCCAGGCAAGCTAAGCGGCAGCAGCTACTTCCACCGCACAGCAGCCCTTACGGAAAGCAACCGGTGCCAGCTCGTTGGAGCACTGGGAGGGCCGGAGACGAGCATGCGCATGTGTATGGTGGACAGCAACAGACGTCCCACACGCAGCAGTCCCACACGCAGCAGTATGAGCTTCAGCAGCAGCAACAACAAGAAACCCAGCAGCTCCTGCCCGAAACAGTCCTTGTCCAAGGCCACTCTGACGCCACACCCCAAGGAGCACCCCCCCTGCGCCGTATTCAAGTCCTTGCCAGCAGCAGCAGTAGCCCTCCACCGAATCCGGACCCAGTAGCGCAAATACTCCCCTCGTCAAGCCTTTGTCCCCTGGCTCCTGCTGCTGTGCCTGCGTACACCGCCCAGTGCAAGAGCGCAGTGCCCAGTGTGGAATCCTTGCCTCAGCGCACGCCACCAGCCGCAGCACATGAGCAACAACGGACTGAGAGTGCATTGCAACCCAAGGACCTGCTGGAGCAGCAGCAGCATAGCTCACAGCAGCAACAACCACAGCAGCAGCAGCAGCAGGAGCAGCAGGAATCAGAGCCTCTAATAAGGCACATTCTCCCCCCTTCATCCTTAGCCCATGCCCCGATTCGCCTATGGAGTGCCCGGCCACCGTCACCCCCTTCAAAAAAACTACCCTCTGACCTGTTCCCATTCTCCTCCCAGCCGACCAATGTCCCCCCTCTTACATTCCCCCCTCCTACCCCTTACAACACCGACCCCATCCCTCCCAATCTTAACAGCCCATCGCTCACAAGCCCCCTGCCCACTCAAGGGTCCTTCCTCAAATCTACCCTGTTCAAAGACCTAAAAAGACCTGCAAGCTATGGTGAGCAAACTGATCTGGGAAAGAGGGGTGCAAATCAAAAGTCGGAAGGAGCAGCCGGCACAGATTGTGCTGGGTCTGAGTTCGGTAGCAGCCCAGCTAGAGCGGGCGATGGGCTCCGTGCGTGGGCAGGAAGCAAGAGGAACAGCCAGGACAGCAGCAGCTTCTGCAGTGATAGTGGCTCCACTACAACCTCCGCCAGTGGCAGCAGCAGCTCGCTCTGGTGAGTTTCAATAAAGTGTTTGACCATATTGTAGGTACATAAGTTTAGTAATTATTTTATGAGTCGTTTTTTGTGGGCTCGCAACGACCAGGAGGTCTCAGGTCTTTTCTTATCGGCTGTGACTGAAATGTGGTGATCGGCTGTGGGTGGCCAGCATGCTTTGATGAGCTCCCGGTGGGTGTTGCTGGTGCCATGGACGGTAACCATAGGGGGCTATTTGAGGCACAGTTGTGCATGTCAACTGAACCCTTGTATGCCTACTTTTTCTCATCTACGGCAATCTGCAGCTCTTATACAAAAACACTGGCTAGGGTTTTGCCTCCATCTGTTCTTGTTGCTCTGCCCCTGTCCTGTCAACTGACATGTGCACCTTGTTGAGTCGTTCTTAGAGATTAACACGATGAGGATGCATACCACCTGCCCAGAAACAGTGGCTTACAACTGCACATGCTTCCATAAGGTTAACACCGCCCCCGAATGGTTCACACCGCCCCCTCAATCACACTGGCTCCAAAAGGTAGCCCCCAAAAAGGTGGCCCCTCAATTACGCTGGCTGTATAGGCCATGACCCTCTTTGTTGGCTGTTACCTGAATACAACGGCTCGCCACACGTATTTTGCTTGTTTCTGGGACTTGCAGTGGTTCGCTCGCTGTATGCCGAGTTTGTGCCGTGTTTGTGCCTGCCCTGGTGCTCGACCAAAGCGACCCCGCAAAGCGGCCCCTTTTCTGTTTGTTTCATGCAGTTCGCACAGCAGTAGTGCTCGTCTTCAGATCTGTGTCCACACAAGTTAAAATGCAGTGCGCCTGTGCTTAGGAAGTCTTATCAGCTGAGTTTACCCTTGTCCCTTACCTTTAAGGGAAACCATGTAATTCTGCATGTTTATGCACAACTACTAAATACCTGAGAACAGGGAACGCATACCGCTCAAGGCCCTTGATGCAAACTGCTTGCCTGGGTCACGTCAGCGAGGCCATACAACTCCAGCACCAGTGCGGGTATTGAAGGACCCTGCTAATGCAGGTAAGAATGTGTGAACGTGTGTTGCAACTTGATCGTCCGGATGCCTTGCACTGCCGTGCGCTTGCTTACAGCTCTTGGATGGTTGGGCGTGCAACCGTGGTAGGAAGCAAGCACAAAGGAGACAGGAAGGACGTTAATGTGCTAAAAAAGTGGAAGGAAAACAAAAAAACCAGGACTACCTGTCACATCACGTTTATTCAGCTGCCGTTGATCTTTCCTTATCTCTTACTGAAGCAACTGAGTACGGACTCTTCTCAGCTCTCACCCTTGCTTGTGCGCCAACACCCTAACAGCTCACCGCTTGTGTTTGCACCTTGACACCAGTTGTTTAAGCTAATACCAATTCAGCAGCAGCTAGTACGAAATCAGAACACCGTTCGTTGCAAACCGACCTCCTTCCTTTTGCTTGCCCCCTACCACGACAATAAAAGGCATCAGGCTCATCCGACCCCAGCCCTTCTGCAAGCAGCTCGGCACGTACAAGCCCGCATCCATTCCTGTGTGCACCATCTCATCCCGCCACGTACCTGATAAGGCAGCCACAAGTGAGGGAGTGACTACAGAAAGGGTGACCCTTAAGCCCAACTCCTGCAGCCCTGCTCCCACTGCTGTTGCTGCAGCTGCAGCTGTGCCCTGCGTGGCCATAGATGCTGATGACCACCAGCTACCAGGCCACTCTGCATCACAAGCGCCTGGCAGCTCACTATCAGAGGCTGGCAAGCAGCAAGACCGACAAACTGGGCAGAAAGAGCAGCAGCAGCAGCAGCAGCAGCAGCAGCAGCTGCGGCCACAGGAGCAAGAGCAGGAGCATCCTGGGCAGGAGGAGCAGAAGGAGCAGCAGCAGCAGCAGCAGCAGCCGTCTTGCAAAACAGAAGCGCAGCAGCAGCACGCATCCCCTACCCTCAACTCTCCCTCTGTGCGCACGTTGCGCTCCGAACGACCTTTTCACAGGAATCCCACCTCCATCCTTCTCCACCCCCCGGCAGCACCCCACCCCACATCATCACCCGCCCGCAACCAGCTGCCTGCATCACAAGCACCTATGCCACTTAGGATGGGCCTCAACCTGACGCACGCCCACCCCCCTCCCACCACCATAAGCAAGCCCTTCGCCTATCTCAGCACAGCTGAAGCAGGCGTGGGCATTGGCCTGATGGGTGGTGCTGGGCAGAGCTGGGGTGAGGGAGCACAATTCCAGAAGGGAGGGCTGGCTGGCGTAAGGCTGCTGCGAATTGGGCAAGCAGGCGGAGGCGAAGATAGGCAGCAGGGGGGAGAGTGTGAAGAACATGCAACCATGGGGAAGAGGCAGGAAGGGAAGCCCAGGAGGAGTGCTGGGGCAAGGATGCAAGGCAAGGAGGGCTTGTGTTTGTGCGCGAGTATATGCGTGTGCGTGTGTGTGTATGTGTGTGTGTGTGTGTTTGTGCAAGTGTGAGGGGTGACGGCATTTGAAGGAGAGCTCCAAACAGGCCACTAGTAAACTGATCGGCATATGACAGAGGACACTATAGCACGGCATCTAGGTATGGCAATTGCTTCCTTCAAACTAATTGGATTCGTCTGACCAGCCATCAGACCACATTAGCATATCCCCTTATTTATTCATTTCCCTGGATCTAGGTAAGGTTGCAGCTTGTGTGATCGCATGGACATTTAAACCCACATCCGCGTGAACAACATAACGCTTTGCATTTACTTGGTACCTTTCTGCCTATTGTGGCAATGCAAATGCTATGCATGTGAACTCCCCGTTCAAACACTGGTCCTTCTGCCTGTCGTTGCGGCAATGAAAGTGCTGTGCATGCTGCGCGCGTGCATGCTGTGAGCGCTCTTCACGCAACACTCATGTGTGAGTGTCCTCAAATGCATGCATGCAGGTGGTCCAAGCCTTAGCAACACAGCAGGTCAGAACACGGCCAGCCGCACCCATCAATTGCTGGGCTCATTGCATTGCAAAGTGGGGCAGGATGCTCAGCACAACACACTGGGCGTTATTCCAGGTAATTGATAGATGGTGTTCCTGGCTATTTCCTTTCAATGCTTTAATGCCAAATTATTATGATATAGAACAGCTCCGCTCCGCACTTTGCAGCAAGTCCCTCTCCCTTCTGAAGTTCTTTGAAGTGTGAACTTGTGCAGCCTATTCCTACGCATCATGCAGATGAGATGGCAGCAGCGCATGTAGTCCCCTATCCTGGGGAGCCCGTTGCAGAGAGGCGTTTTGAGGTGAAGCCGAAAGGCGCAGAAGTAGTGCTGGCCAGCTGAAGTTTAAACCTGCTCTCCTGTAATTAGCTTCGTTTCTAAGAATCACGTGCCTAAACTTTGATCCGCCCACCTCCTTTCATACACGCAAATACATACACGCGTGCACACACACACGCACACACACAAGCTCACACATACACACACGCACACACACACACACACACACAAGCTCACACACACAACACACACAGGACCCTCATTCCCAGCCGCAGCCCCACAGGTTCCTGTTTGGTCGCCAACGCCAGCAACCCTCTGCACCAGCAAGTGCACCATCGTTTGCACAAGTCATGGACGACCCTTGCTCATGGCCTAATCTGCTGGAGACCACCCCAGAGACCTTACACCTCGTGAGCCAGGCTGTCAGTCGCCCTCACAGGTGATTGCGTTTTGTCAGCAGGTGCACTAGGCTGGATCCTAGTGTGTGTATGTGAATGTGTGTGTGTGGAGGGAATTATGCATATGAATGGATGAACTTAAACCTTGTTCGTGCGTCACAACCACCTCCTAATCAACTGCTCCCCACCTTAAGTTTGCCTGGATTGCACCGAATCTTACTGTTACTCCTACACTGGATTTAGTATCCTACATGTTTTCCCCGTTGCTTGCCATGTATTCACGTCTACCAAGATTCCAAACACATACACACACAATCAAATACGCATTTGCCAACAAAACACATGACACCAAAGAAACACACACACATGCATGGTACTCGCAGGCCACGCCATCCTGAGGACTGTGATTACATGCAGCTGGCAGGCATGGTGCCGCAACTGGTGCTTGACAATATGCAAGATGGTCAGCGCATCCCTGCAGCCCAGAGCGCACAAGGCATGGGTCTAATTGGAGCAGAAGGGCGCAGCCACACCTGCCGCCCAAGCCAGCACCAAAGCCTGCAACAGCAGCAGCAGCAAAGGCAGCATTGTAGCTCGGCTGATACCGGCCAGCAGCAGCAGCAGCAGCAGCAACAGCTTACGGCAGACACTCACCCTTGCTCCTTCACCGCGCACCTTCCTCCTGGCTTCTCAGCCTGGTCGGCGCTGGAACTGCTGCCAGGTATTGGACATTTGATGTAGCCTTACCTGTTCCCACCAGTGGACAAATAGGCACACACACACACATGTATACACACGTCCCGTGTCCATATTCATGACGTAGCATATGCTGTCACCATTCCTAAGAGCATAAAAACATGTGCTGCTCAGGCACATACACATGTGCTGCTCAGGCACATACACATGTACTGCTCACAGGTCACACGTGCTGCTCACAGATCACACATGAACTGCTGCTCAGAGGCATACCATCATTGCCGCTTTGACATGATGTATGAGAGCCTGCGTCACAGATGCTGCTGCTTACTCCTGATGCACGTGCTGTTATGCTCTCAGGTGCTCTGGCCCCCACGCACGGATGGACGCCTCAGCTGTCCAGGACTGAGCCTGGCTCAAAAGGAATCCATGCCTTACAGCCACCACCTCCGCAACCATCACAACAGGACCACTTTGACCCACATCCCCAAGCAAGCACTCTACTACCAGGCCAGGGGCAGCAGCAGCTTGTTCCCTCTCTTGATCAGCAGCAGCCCGCAACCCTCACACCACCGTCCATCCCTGCCTCTACCATCTACGGTGACACAGCATCCCCAGCCACAAATTTTGGCACACAAACAGAGGGAGCTGCAGTGTTGCAGCCAGACTCTGGCAAAGCTGCTCCTGCCTCCTCGGCCAGTAATCAAACAGTCAGCGCAGCAACAATGCCACCACCGCAGCAAGAGGGGAGTGTGCATGTGGGCGGACGTAGTGCAGCAGTTTTACTGCCCGTGCACCCGCCAAAAGGACGCTCAGCCACCTCTCCACTCATGCGCGCCCCTAGCATAGAAACCGCAGGGAGTGAGCAGGCTTCTGCATCAGTACCACCACTGTCTCGGAGTAGCCCTGGGAAGGTGGCAGAGGCACCACAAAGCTTTTCTCACGACACCCAGCCCCCTGTCGCAAGCCCTAGCCCCAGCAAAAACAGGAGCAAAAATCAGCGAAAGAAGGACAAGAAAAAGCAGCAGCAGCAGCAGCAGCAGCTTCAAACACAGACCCCTCCTGTTCTCCTCACGCCCCTCCCTCCTGCAATTGACGCAGATGCTGTCCTGCAGCACAGTACGGCCCTTGCTGACAAGTTCATGGCCCAAATGCAGCCAGAGCTGGTGCCTGCAGAAAGTACAGGCAGATTTGCTGCAGGCTCAGCAGGGGTCTCTGTCGATCCACCTAGCCTGAGCCCTCAGCTGCCACACAGTGAAGAGCAGCCCAGTACAACTGCGCAGCACAGGGATGGCTCACCAGCAGTAGAGACAGCAGGGGTCAGTAACAGCACTGCCAGCCCACCGATCAATCAAGTTGTACAAGCGCAAATGGAGATGCGGCTATCGAGCCAAGCAGTGCCCGACGAGTCGTGCCCCCCCATCAGATCCTCTCCTTACGCGGTCATGGATGAGATCCTGCACTCCCACGTCATTGAGGAGCGAGCACAGCTGACGGTGCAGGCATGACTGGGCTGTGTGTGCAAGCGTGTGTGTATGTGTGGATGTGTGTGTGCGTGTGTGACTGTAACACAGACCGTCGCCAATAATTGAGAGTACCGTGCTGCTGGGGAGCGTGCAAGGTCTTGTAGAAAGAGAACATTCTGCAAAATTTAGGCTGTGGGCTAGTTAGTGATTTGAACTACATTTCCAGGAGCTCTCGCTATGACTGGGGTGCTGCATCTGATACCCAGCAGGCATCTAGCTCAGACTGCCGATTCTTTCGACTTGAAGCCCGCCCTAAACCAATATATATACAGCACCAAATTAAAGTGCCAGTCCGGCTACAATTCCAGGCATAAATTCACGTCACATGCCCTGCTGACTGTTTGCTTGGCATGGCTTCCCGGCCAGGAGCGCTCAAACTGTCCTGCTAGAACTTCAACATGCTCAATGCTGACCGCCTGACCAGCTCCTTGCCCTCGGTTCCAAGGGCGCTCATGTCCTTGTTCAAATGCACCGGCACAGGAGTGGAAGCAGGGGTTCGCGGAGCAAGTGCGAACGGCGAGGGCTGCAGTGACTGCAGCAGGGGAGGCTAGAGCTAGGGAGCTGCAGGAGGCGCAGCAGCAGCATCAGGAGCGGCTGGAGATGGCGCGGGCGCAGAGGCAGGAAGAGGAGAAGGTGCAGGCAATGAAGGAGAGTCAGATGCAGCAGCAGCTGGAGCAGCAGCAGTTGGTGCAGCGATCCCTCTTGTCACAGCAGCAGCAGTGTCAGAGCCTGGAGCGGCTCTGTCCAGAGCACGATCTGCAGCAGAGGCAGGGATCAAAGCAGCTCGGCCAGCAACAGCAGCAAGGCGGTGTGGGGGGAGAAATGCAGCTTCTCCCTCAGCAACAGCAGCACCCCCAACAACAGCAGGCGCAAGCTGTGACAAATCACAACCAGCCGGAGGCCGCGGCATCCATGCACCCAGCAGTTGAAGCTGCACAGTCTATGCAAGCCGTGGATCTTGGCTTGCACGCTCTGCTTGGCCGCAATCCATCCACCCCGATCCAGATTTTTTGCACCAACCTCAGCTTACCACCCGCCCCTTCTCCGTCCAACGCGCGTGAGGAGGCAAGCAGCAGCCTAACTCCCTCCCTACAAGCAAACCCACAATCTCTTTCTGCTCCGTGCGATATACCCGATGCACTTCCCGCACCTCCTGTACACCCTTCAGACGACAGTGCCCTCCCTGTCCAACCCCCATCACCCTCACCTAGCTTTTATCACCAAGGTGATCCTCCCACGTCCCTTACCAGCGGCAATGTGGTGCAACAACAGCACTTGGAGCCCCAGCAGCTGCAGCACCAACAGCAGCAGCAGCAGCAGCAGCAGCAGGAGTCACCTTCTCATGAGGAGCAGCAGCAGGAGCCCACATCTGAGCAGCTTGCACATGAGCTTGCGGCACTGATACTTCAGGCTTGCAAGGTAGACAGCACCCTCTTACAGCAGCCCCCAGAGCAGGCCCCACTCACGCACACCTTGGAGCAGCAGCAGCAGCAGCAGCAGCAACGGCAACAGCAACATGCCACTGTGTTGCCTGTCACGCCCTTGCCCAGATCTGCTCAATTGGCCACCCATCACCACAGCCACACCATGCCCCTCATGCGTGCACATCCCCCCTTTCAGCCATTACCCCCTCCTGCTTTCCTCGCGGGCTCCGGTTTACCACCACGACCACCACCCCTTGTCCCAATCCTGCCAGCTGGACTAGGTGTGTGTGTGTGTGTTTATAATGCATTTCATATTCAAGGTATCAAATAGCCCGTACAACCATGATGGTGTCGCTCCAAAAAAATGCTTCTGTGAAGGGTATGATGCGCATACAGGTATGTGGGTAGGTGGAATCAATATTCAAGCATGGGCTTGTCATTCATTTTATTGTTTGACAAGCAAGGGTTGGAAAGAGGAGCGCACTTGGCACTGCCTTCCACGTTTCAAATGCAAGCAGGCATACGCGCCAAATGGTACCTATTGAAAGTTTAAAGTAATCTGGAACAAGATTTACGCTCTTTCATTTTGCCAGATTTTTAGGTCTGCAAGCGAACAAAAAACTACTATATATTCAGATGTATTGTACCTCCACTGATGTATACCTCCACTGATGTATTGCACCTTTTTTTGAAGTTTTTTAATGGTGGCCCAACCTGTTTTCCTGTGTCAAGTCAGCAATCCATTTGATTTCCAGCCATTTCTTAGCAGATCACTCGATTTATTTCCTGCACGTTTGACCTCATAGATATATTTGAGGCTTGCAGGGGTGGGTCAATCATGACCCCTCAGCTAAACAATCTAATTGCTATGCTGTCCTGCCAATGCCCATCCGTTGCCGACTGTGATGATATCTTCCACAACAACCACGCCTCCCAGGTGGTGCCCCTGCATTCCTGCACGTGGCAGAACAACGTCAGCAGTTTGCGGGTGCCAGCGTACTGCCCAGCCGCCTGAAGCCAGCACATGGCCAGAGGAAGCCAGAGTTCCTGCAGGTGTCGTGTCTCTGTGTGTGTTTGGTGTGACTGTGTGTGTGCGCATGATGAGGGACGAGTGTTGTGCCTGGCAGAGCAAGGCAGTGCCAAACAATTACATAAGAAGCGAGGGTCCACCAGCAGAATTCACAAAAGGCCGACTGCAAATTAAGTATGCTCATTTGAGTCACATATGAGTTCCTTCAGTCATCACGGCTCTTTAAGGGCATAACTAGGCATTTGGTGACTGACGTTTTTAGAGTTCCGTTCTTAGTTTGAGTGCTCGGCAAACCTGCCTATTTTCTATAGCACATGGAACAAACAAACACACATGCTTGCACAAGTATTCACTTGACAAGTGTCAATGTTCCTCAGGTCATGGACGTCACACCCCTCCACCCACCTGCACCCTCCCCACCTGCTCTTGCCCCTCCCCTGCCCCAGCACCCCTCTGCCGAATCCCTTCCAATTTCTGACAACCAAATTAATACAGTTCGTGCAGCAGCACGCCAGCGCCTGCTGCGCATTCAGCAGCAGCATAGGCAGCAGCAGCAGCAGCAGCAGTATGCACCCCACACCCAGCAGGCTTTTGGTCAGAGCCACGCACCAACCCCTCCCTGCTTCCACCCACTTACGCTGCAAGTTGCAGCACGCCTCCCACCTGCCACCACCGCAACTCCTCCTTTGCCTACTTGGCCAAGAGTGGTAACACCGTTGCACACAGCGCACGAGGATGCACGCGGAGGTGAGCCGGACATTGGCAGGCAGGCAGCAGGTCAACAAAAGCAGCTCCACCAAAATAGGCACAAAGACCTGGGCCTCTCTCTTCAAACTCAGCAGCAGCAGCATGCGCAAGGAGCAACTGAGCAGCACATTGTGTCCTTGGATCAAACGTCCACCTCAGACAAGGCTGGCCATCACCCCCTTGATAGGAGCTCTGAGCGGGCACAGGCAGGAGAGGGCTCTGAGGGTACTTTTGGAGAGCGTGTGACTGTTGCTGGCTTTCCGAGCAGGAGGGACCAGGGTGTGCAGAGTGGTGATCTGAGGTCTGACAGGCGGTGGGACGCCCACAGCAAAGCAATCAACGAGGCAGCGACACATGCTGAAATAGCAAAGCAGGTGAACTGGTGACTTTTGTGCTCTCTTTCCTATACAGCTTTTTTTGCACGTCCACACCTCACGCTTGACACGTGTAGGTGAAAGGATGGAGTGGGGCGCTTTGGATGATGACCCAGTGATGCAAGTGGCTGCAGCATCGGCTGCTTATTGTCCCACCTTTCATTGTTTGCAACAAAACATACAGTTTACTTCTAGCCAAGCATCATTGCAAGTGAGCACGCTTGCTGGTAGTGTGTTGCTCCAGCTACCCGTTTGAGGGTTAGGAAGCGCATGCTCATCCTGTTTGCTACGTACTCCATAAACTCATTTTTTGATGCCCACACCACGGCACAGAGCTTTGCATGTATATAACACGCCTGTTATTCCTTACTCTCTGCCTTCTTGTTAATGTTCTGTCCTACTTGTACCTCACCACCACGCAGGCGGCGCACAGGGCTGTGGCAAGGGCTGCTGAAACGCGCAAGGCACAGAGGGAGGCTGAATTACAGGTGTGCAGACAGAGCGTCTGTTTGACAAATACACAAGCTTTCTTATTTCAATTCATTGGTGTGCTTATAAAATGCAATGAGTTTTACCATTCAAACCCTGCAGTCAAATAGAATGGGCGGTTGTTGGCAGGATTGATGCCATAAGACTTGATAAGTCTCACCAGAAGATTGGATATGAAAGACTCGAGGACGGGACTTTAAAATAGTTGTCGTCAACGCAGCATACTCTGTCTCTGAGTGCTCTTGCCTGCTCTGTAGTTGGTGAGATGTAAAACCAAACTTCATGTTCGCCTCTAGGATCTGCTCCAAGCCATCCGTGAAGTGGACTCGATCGCCGCTGGCGTTGAGGAAGAATCCAAAGGGACACGCACAATGATGAACGTAAGTCGGATGCACAGCTCTTTTGCTAATCCATGCCAGTCGTGACCAAGCCATATTCATTGTTGCTTTTGCATTGGAGCACGTACAATGATTATCTTCCAGATTTTGCCATTTATGGACCCAGACCTACCTCAGAGCTTGGCAAGCAACAGGATTTAAGCATGTGTTAGAATTAGATTTCAAATGGTGTTCAATCTGTAGAAGGGGAAAAGGCAAGGAGGTTAGGTTCAGAGGTGCGTACAATCGTTTCACCCCTGCCCTCCTCCTTTCCCCAGGATCTGGAAGAGCAGGGACACCAAACTGTTGCACAACAGTACAATGAGCTCATGGTTGAGGCTCGACACATGACTGCTGAGGTAGACGCCTTGCTCAGAGAATCTGAGATGGACAGAGAGGAGGGAGGCGATGGACATATCAGTGCATAGATGCCATTTTACCAGTAGCTGCCGCCAGGTGACATTGACTCTGAGACTTGTACGATTAGAATAGTGTAGTCATAATTTGTTGCAAATTGTATTTTTAGTTTTAGTGAATGGTTTGACAAAACGCAGACAGTGAAAACCAAAGGGGATAAGAAGGATTGCAGACATGACTTGAAACTGGCTCTTGATAATAATCGAGTACGCTTTGAAACTTTAAGGGTGCATCTGGTTGACAGAGTGCACGTCTGGAGTCCAAAAGCAAGCCTCTTGAAAGTCTGGGATTCTCACTGCTAAATCTTACAAAAGGCTCCAGGTTGTAGGTGCTGTTGAGAGCGCAATGCCGGGTGGAGCTTTGCCTGACTTAAATCTTTCACAAAATTCGTTATCGATCAACTTCTATATCTTTTAGTCCAGGGTGGTCATCCCTGGTCCCCTTAGCTTAGCTCTGCAGCCCCTGTGCCTGGTGCTCTTGCTTGTTTAAGCCTGGTACTCCAGTCTGTATGTGACTTGTTTTCTCCTTCTGGAACATTGTTGAACCTTCCTGAGTGGGCCTTTTGTGTCTGCTGGTTAAGGAGTTTTACGGTACTCGGTGCCAAAGTGGCTTTCTTTTCAATGTAGGGATTGGTTCACTGCCTGCGTAGTATTTCTCTTTTTTCCTCTTTTTGTCCATGCAATTACTAGTACTTGTTCTTATTCTGTACTCTTTATCTATTTATTTGGGAAGATACATCTTTCATGTTTCCTCTAGCTTCTGTTTCTTTTGTTAGCCAGGTATAGTTTCAGGCTTTTTCCAAACTTCCGCTGAGATGCCCTTTGAGGCATATATAGTGATGTAACCTTACCTTACCTTACCTTATTTGGGAAGATTTCAGATACTTGTTTGCTCAAGTCACGTACTACTTTCTATCTATGAAAAGACCAACTGGAATCATTGTATCTAAAAAGTTATCGAGGGTTCTACGGTTTATCACACGACACTGAGCGATGCGTGCAGCAACTGAGTGTGACAGGGCAACTCTGTTCTCCAGGGGTTACGCCCATTATGCTTTGCCCGTAAGCACCAAGACTACCCAGACAGCAACAGCTCGTTGCAAGTGACCTGATACACTCGTTGGAGGAGACATAGCTACGGGATTCTTCCTTGATCGAAATTGAAAACAAGAGCCCAAACCTTTGCGATTTTGCAGACTGTCTGCACTGCGTATCCAAATGACTGCGTCTTGTTGCCAAGCAAATGTCATCACTCTAATAAAGCTAGCTAAACAACAGAAATAGTAGCTAGATGAGGAAGCATGAATCTTATGCCAAGCTTCATACATCTGTTTCATGTGCCTCTGGCTACTGTTTCTATTGTTTAGCCAGGTGTGTTTTCAGACTTTTGCCAAGCTTCCGCTGAGATGCCCTTCGAGGCATAAATAGTGATGTAACCTTACCTTACCTTATTAAAGCTTGTAGAGCGTTTGGCACACCTGTCGTAATACTATGTCACCGTATTGTCAGCAGCAGTGTTGCAGTCTTTTTTAGATCGATCTGGAGTCCTGTATTAGTCTAGCGATCATACATCTACATGCAGGGGAGCAAAAAGCTAACAATGGCTGCGTTGTCCCCAATGTCTGTCGTCAGATTTAATGCACGCCCGTCCTTCGCGAGTTGCTGAGCAAGAGGGGTGCCAGCAAGACCAGCTGCGGGCAATTCACAAACACACGAATTGAAGCCAAGAGCTACACAAGGCGTTTTCTAAAGACAAAGTTGAGAGATAAGCGCCTAAAATTTCAAATGCAGCGTCACTCTTTCTAAGGCGAGCAGTAAACAAAGCAATAAAAAAGGCAGCAAAGAATCACTCCACCCTCACAATGTAAGTAAAAGGGGGCTGCTTTACCACTAAACAACTGGAATGCTGGTTATATGGTATATGTGTAGGGTTGGCCCAAACCGTATGACCGTATATACGCCGTATTCTCCGTACGCCGTATATCCGGTACCGTATTTGCAGGTGGTACACCCCAGACTCGGGTTCAATTCCTTGCAAAAGCGGTTAGTGCTCTTTTTGGTCCATATTTTTTTTCTCGTGGCTTTTTGTACTGAGCATTCCCTTTACTTCTTACTTACTTATATGCATGTATTTGCATTAAATACTTAGTATAATGTATGGTTATGGTAGTTAAGCCTCTCTTTACACTGGAAAATGCCACTTTTTGGTCTTTTTGGCTTCGAGCAGGCCTAGCTCCCCAGCCTTTCATTATTTGGGTTTGAAACATTGGTTCATGCGTGCTCAGCTCTTCAAGAGCTACAAAATGACCCCCTTATGAATTAATTTTGAGTATATCAAAATTTCCTTATAAACGGTATATACGGTTATACGGTGTACATACGGTCATATACGGCATATATACGGTATATGGAAATCCCATATACGGTTTGGGCCAACCCTATATATGTGACGTGTATTGGTACATGATACGCGGTACATACTCTTACCTGTTGTTGCCAAGTTTGAAGCAAGTCCGACCACCTGCCCAGCCACAAACTGCGGGCTGGTCTGCTCAGCGCCCGCCCCTCCTTGTGTCAGGGAATACAGCTCTCCTAGTAAATGGGTTGAAGCTGCACCGTACAGCCATACCATGTCAAAAACGCCATGGCTGCCCACAATCAACACATCCCCTGCACGAGGCGAGGGCATGTGGATGTGCAGATATTACTTAAGATTGGATGTGCAGGTAATGCTTACTGTAGATGTGCAGGTAATGCTAAGAGTGGATGTCCAGGTGATAGTTAGAGAGGGATGCTTAAAGTGAATGGATACTTACAGTGGATATGCAGGTAATGCTTAGGGAGATGACGCTTTGTCACACTCAGACATGTTTTTGGCATGATGCAAATTCCACATGCACATTGTACGTGCACTACACTGCAGCCCCACCCTTTGCAGGTGTCCCACTGCCGATGATCTGAATTAAATGTTTAATTCATACAGCAGCTAGATCTGCCAACCTTGTTTTTGTGCAGACTGTGGACCAGCCAACTTAATTTGACCTGCCAACTGTTTTTGCCCACCTGGAGCAGCTTGAATGATCTCGTCCGTGACTGCCGTTGCTGGAAGGCCTTTCAGCATGACCTGCATGTCTCTCGTTGCAAGATATCGCGATCTTGAAGATAGATCCGCGTAGGGGCGCCAAGAGGAAACTGGCTCCATCACTTTTGTTAAGGGGTTGGGGCGCAACAAGACAAAGCCACACGGGCCAATGGTCGCAGCATGAAGGATCGATCTGCAAAGGGGGGGAGAATGCGTGTGTCACCATTTTGCTTTGATTAGTGCCTCCACACCGAATCTAATACCTATGCTGAGAGCAACCGGTAAACTTATGCAGAAGTGTACAGCGCAGCAAGGTTCAGCAAGCAGCGGTTTGCTGTGAGAAGCAAAGTCCAACCAGGGCTTTAAACCCTCTCACCTCTCTCGATCCACACACACTAAGACCAGAGAGGCAGCACCGCTCACGCCTGAGAGCCGCTCTTGGGCGAGCACCACCACATCTCGCAGCGACAAGACAGGGCCTCCGGACTGTGTCGTGATGGCGTATAGGTTAGAGGTCTGATGAGTAATCTAGGAATGTACCGGCATATTCTTGCCCATTGCAAATTGAAGAGCTGTTGTTGTCTCTCCATTGCTTGTTCAATGTTCATTGTCTGAACCAGAATTGAGAAAGAGCACCTCAAACAGATTGCACAGGAGACCGATTTTAGGCATGTAAGGTCTGCACAAAACAAATACGTCTGAAAAGATACCTGCATCTGCTTCCAGCTTTCAAGAATACCGCTCTTTCCTTAACACAGTAGTTTAGGACGTCTTAATGTCTTGATACAGTATTTTGGCTAGGGTATCACATTCAAAATCTGACTACTGGATTGGGTTGGCCAGGATTTTTCCTTATGGAGAGGAAGTGCTGAGTATGAGCAGAGGTAGATCTGCGTATGGTAACATGCAACGCTGGCAGGCCCGTCCCTCCACTTTGGCCAGCCACATCTTCAGAGCTACATAAACAGCTCAGTGTGTCCTTCTTTTGATTGCCAGCAAGCATGCCTGCTCATACCTGAGATCGTGCCAGTGCAGCTTCAGCCAGCTGCACACACGAGCTTGCTAGTGATTGAGCATACGTCCCGAAGGGCAGGCCCTGTGTGGTCAGGCGTATCAGAGAGAAATTGCGCTGATCATGATGTAACAGAAGTGCAAGGTGAGCAGAGGGAGGCAGGCTGGCTAGCTCTCGTCTAAGAAAGAAGTCTCTTGCCCAAAGGAAAAGTTCCCACACAACTTGATTTCTATGACACGTGGTCATAGGCAATGTGAGGCGAGGGGGCCAATATTGACACCAGATGTGAAAAGCTGGATATCATTAAAGACTGGGCTGGAAGTACATTGCTTCTGTACCTCTCACCTGCACATTGTAGATGCAAGATACTTGGCTGATAAAGCAGATCATGACAGGCAAAATCAAAGGAAAAAAACCCACTCCGCTTTAAACTGTGGTGTCAAAAACCCCACTCCGATCTAGAATCTGGTGTCAAAAAAACCCTTGCTTTCAACAGCACAAAGTCTGCCATATTTTTTCCTCAATCCTTGAGGTGAGCACAAAAATCCTTTGACGCTACTTGCAATGGCAGCGCCGCTCACTGCAAATGTAGAGCAGAGCACCCCACCTAACTCAACGACCTCACATACTAGCTAGCTCATTTACCCATATTGGCCATACAAGGAATTAAACCCCCTCACCAGAGCTACCCCATCCGCTATAGCCATGGCATTGGGGCCCACGCACTGTGCGGCTTGGGTCTGGGCTAGGTGACCGGTGGCATCACTTCTCCAGGATGCAGGAGCGACATGACCTGAAGCCTGCACAAAACAGGCCAGAAACATGAGACGTGCCGGTGGATGCAAGCTGGGGGAAGTCTGGACGCGATGGAAGATGAGAGAAGTGGGCCTCCACGTGCAATCCTTTTGCTAAGGCACTGTAGGAGAAATGAACTTATCCATTCAGGTCAGTTTTGCTTGATCAATACTTGGGGACCTGCCCAAACCCTGCCAACAGAGACTAACGGTACACGGTACATCTTTTGAGCCCATGCCTGGTTTGCGGCCTGCCTATGTAATTCAAGGTAGAAAAACCACACGGCTTCTGATAACTGTCCTTAACCCTCCAGCATTTCGCTTCTTAAACTTAGGTGTTACCGGTTCAAAAGTGCGTCGACTGTCAATGTGGTGCACAGTGCCTTACCATTTTTGTTCTGATGTACTGACCTAGCAGTAAATATCTGCCGTAAGTGACGCACAAATATACTAAGGAGGTAAGGGAAAGGAAAAGGCAAGAGGCGATGCAGTCAAGCCTGGCTGGACGCGTTCAAATTAAAACGGGAGTTAGAAAAGCAGCAAACTAAGTGCTGCAACCTCAAGAATAAGATCAGTGAGATGATTAAGGGGGTGAGCGGTGCAATTTCAAAATCTGAAAATTTGGTTGATTTAGTTGGATTTGGACATGATGTTTTTGTGGTTCGATTGGATTTAGAACTTGTGCAACAGGCAGAGGGCAAAGGTGCAAAGATCGCGCAAGGCAGCGGTCCATGGGCATGGGCTATAGGCGTCTGATTCGACACAGGCAGCAGGCAATCTGGATTGTGAGGATTTGCTTGTGCCTTGAGATACATGGGTGTGGCAACCCATTTGCCTCACGCAACCAGGAACTCACCCACGCAATTGCATACACAAACGTTGGACTCTACCAGCGCAACTCAAAACTGCAGCTCACCAATGGCAGCACAGCTGAACGTAATGACCGTATCATGTAACAACCTCCATGTGTTACAACAACAAAGGGTGTGACTCACCCACACACGGATTTGAGCGCCCTCAATGCTGCCTCGCACTCTACCACCTCCCACACCAGCAACGAGCGGGGTGAGGGCAGCTGGAACGTTACCATTGCCTTGCACCTGCTGCTGCAGCAGCGGTGGCTGTGTGTGGGACGGCGGCTGATGCAGTTTCTGCTGCTGGGTCACATGAAAAGGGAGGGGCGGCTGTGGTGGACGTTGCAGCTGTGACATTTGAGGTGCGTGAGGCTGGTGTGGGCGTTGCTGCTGCAGTGATGTCAGGGGTTGAGACATACTCATGGCTGGAGGCCCGCTAGGAACAATGTTGGGCATGGCTAGACTGTTCCACTGTGTTTGCTGGGCCTGCAGCGCCTGTATCTGCTTGGCCACCTGTGTTCAGCCGTGGACAGGTTTCTGGTAAGCGAAAAAAACACGGCTCCTGTGGGGATGAGCGTTGTGGCAGCTAGTTACCAGCTTGTAGCCTGATTGCGACAGACCTAACACGAATGCTCCACAAACACTGACATATTGAAACACACATGCCTCTCACGCGCAAACACATGAAACTAACATGCACACACATGAAACTAACATGCACACACGCGCACACACACACACACACACACCTGCTGCTCCTCCAGTTGCTGCTGCTGCTGTTGTCTTGCTCGCACAACCTGGTTGCCATCAGAATGAGAAGCTGTCAGCAGCAGCTCCAGCTGCCGCTGCCGCTCTTGCTGATCAAGTTGCATTTGCATTAGCTGCTGCTGCTGCTGCTGCTGATCAATGGGGTTAATACGAGCCGCAAGCATGCTTACCAGTTTTTCTAGCCCAGCCCCGAGCAAAGAGTTTGCCTGAGGTCCAGCATTGCCCATCGCAGTAGAGAAGACGGGATTATTACTGCCAAGCATGCCATCCCCCACGCTCATTCCCATACTGCTACCCACCAGGCCTCCGCTCATTGCCATACTCATTGCCTTGCTACCCCCTCCACCTGAGCAAAAATCACCCACTCCACCCAAGGGCATGCTTCCAAACGCAGGCAGTTGATGCATCCGCGTCAGTTGAGGTACGCTGCTACCTTGTTGCTGCTGCTGTTGCTGCAAATTTTGCCGCTGTAGGTTTTGCTGCTGCAGGTTTTGCTGTCGTTGCTGCTGCTGCTGTTGCTGCTGCTGCTGCTGCAAGGGGAACGGTGGCTGTTGAGGAGGCTGAGGACGTGGAATGGTGGAGGACGTGAGTTCTTGTCTGAAAGTGCTACCTGCCGGCCTTGGTTGGACGCTGCTTGCCTGTGGTGGTGTGGGACCTTTTGGCTGCTGCGGCTGAAGCTGTTGAGGCTGCGAGGGAAGCTGAGGCGCAGCCCTTTGTGCTAGTTTGACAGACGTCTGGGCTTCTCTGGTCTTGAGCGGAGAAGCAGGCAGCGCTAGGTTTGAGATTCCTGGCCTCCCTAGCCCTCCCCTTACTTGCTGCTGCTGCTGCTGCTGCTGATGATGATGATGAAGAGAAGAAGAAGAACGTGGGGCCACTGTTGGGTCATGAAGGTTACTGCCTGAACTCCGTATGCCACGTGTAGGCTGCTCAGATTGCCGTGGCTGCTTCTGCTGCTGCTGCTGCTGCTGCTGCTGTTGCTGCGACGGTGGCGGCAAAGGAAGCTTGTGGCCTACAATGGCTGCGCTCTGAGGTGGAGGTGGAGGTGGAGGTGCGGGGATTGCGTTACGAGGCCCACTACTGTCCTTCCTCCCCCCTGCAGGCAACACAGTTTGAGCTGCCTGCGTCAATTTTCTGGCAGCAGGTGCAGCTACAGAAGTAGCTTGTGGAGATGGACCTGCTGCTGAGCTCCCAGCCCCTGCCCCTGGTCCTACTCCCTCCTGCAGCTGCTGCAGTAGTGCCCGACGCTGCTGGGCCTTGTGCTGGGCAACGCTGCCGCTACCAAAGCCTGGTCCTTGTGCTCTGCCGCCTTTGCTGGGGCCTAGCCCACCACTCCGGCTTGGCAACGTAGCCGGGCCTGGAGGCATGTCGTCATCTACGTAGCCTGCGTTTGTGTGCATGTTTGTTTGTGTGTGTCTGTGTGTTTGCGAATGTGTGCGTGCGCATGCGAACGTGTGCGCACATATGCAGGATGCACGTCAACATTTGTGCAGCCTGTGCTTACATGTTTAAGGGTGGGGGGGGGGGGTGTTTGGGTGTCTGTGAATGCGTTTAAGTGTGAAAACATCAGTGTGTCGTGTTGATATGTGTGATGGTGTGAAAGCACAAGTGTGTGCACATGGATCCAGGTGTACATGTGCCTAAGTACAGCTAGGCCTGAGTGCACAAACGTGCACATTGGATGTATGTACGTTTCAAACGGCAAGGGCATGCATTACACAGACGTGTTTTGTGATTTTGTGTGGAACGGTGTTCATCGGATCAAGGCTTGTCAGGGGGACACAAACATACTTGTACAATCAATTGCGCTTCTCAGAAGTGGGTTCTAGAACCACCCTATCTCTTATCCTCATACACAAAAAAATACCTGGAGGGGGCCCATCTAGGTAAGCATCACGGGGAGGGCCGTCAAGGTATGCCCCTTGGCTCAAGTGACGGCTCGACAGGGCGGGGGGGGGTGGAGGCGCAGAAAAGCCTGCTAGCACAGGTTTTGAAGCAAGGAGGGGAAAGACGGAGTGCCTAAAAACGGTGATGAGTTCACAGTTGAGGAAATCACACAAGGAAGCGAACAGGGAAGAAGAGACGATGAGGGGCTCTGGCAAGTGATCGGAGTTGGTACTTAAAAATTGCTGGCCGGACACAGCACAGGCTAACACATCAGATGAACGTACCTAGACACATCAGATGAACGTACCTAGACACATCAGATGAACGTACCTAACACATCAGATGAACGTACCTAGACACAGCATTCATTTGTTACGACTGGTAGCACACATCTGCGTGCCTCAGAGACAAACAACAGTACATACAGCAGTACATCTCTGTCACAACCCAGTCACATGGCCTCACTCACTACCCATGGCCATCTCACAACCCAGTCACATGGCCTCCCGTACAGCCCATGGCCTCACTCACAACCCAGTCACATGGCCTCACTCACATACCAGCACCGAAGGTGACACACAAGCATATATTTTCGTACAACAAGTATAACATAGCAGAACACACACACAACAGATCTACGTACCTGGCGGTATGGGCGGCTCCAGGACCACGTCTTGGCTGGGACAGAGGGGGCTCCTAACATGAGCACTTGGTGCTTCCCCTCCTCCTCTGAGCGTCCCTTCAATCCACCCCTTACCGATGCGCTGAGGTAGGGGGAGGGGTTGAGGCGGCATGCCACCATTGCCTGTCCACCCTTGTGAGCTGCGTGGAAGTGCTTCAAACGGTGCACTTGGTGGGAAGCCCATGTTGCCTTGCACGCTTGGGTCGGGCCGCATGGCTTTGGTGGTTCCTGCTCTGCTACTAGGGGGCAGCATATGGGGTGGCAGGGGAAGAGTACTGTCACCTGTGTGTGAGTGTGTGTATGTATGTGTGCGTGTGTGTGCCTGTGTGAGTGTGTGTATGTGCATGTGCGAGTGGGTAACGTATTGTGTGTGTGTGTGTGTGTGTGTAAAAGCGCGTGTGTGTGAGTGGGTTTGTGTGTGTGTGTGTGTGTGTGTGTGCATGTGCGTGCCTAAGTCCATTGTGAAGCAGAAAGGGATATAAGTTGTGTGCCAGGCACTGAAGCCATGCATCAGCTACTTCCACAAACAAACATAATCTGACATTCATGCAAAATAATGTCAGTTGTCATTGCTAATCCAAGGGTTGGAGAAGATCTGGAAACACCCGACCACATAATATTGGCTTTTGTCTTGCAACAGGAAGGTGTGTGGCAATGACTCCATTGCCTGCTCACACACCACGCTGAAAAGTAGGACTAGTTATGTCCGCTATACTAGTTATGTCCGCCACCAGGACACACTTCACGTATCTGCTCTCCAAGTTTCCACCATATGCATATATGCATATGCTCGACTGCCTTGGATCTAACTCCCTTTTGTGTGCTGCCATGTTTTGCCTCCAATTTATACTGCCAACTCCTCCGTTTGTCCTTTTTCAAATACCATTGCTTCAAATACTTCTCAAACCTTCATTTCCATATTCCACTCATTCAACCCTCAATCCCTACTTCCACTATCCACAAATCTCTCAACCCTTGTTGTGAATGCAGGTTTTATGTGTGTGCGTGTGTGTGTATGTTGCGCTGGTCCAGCAGTAGTCTGCACCGCAAGCATGCCATAAAGTGAGTGTTGAATAACAATTTGTGAGATTCATTGGTAGGTCCACAGGGATGAATACGTGTTTCTTATTATGAGCCTCTGCACCATAAATACAATGTGCTTTAACAATCTTTTAAGCATAAACACAATGCACATACCTAGGTCACTACCGCCTGCAAAGGGGGGGTGAGGCAGATCGTAGTCCATGGGGTGATAGGTGTGGTTCGAATGGAAGAAGGGAACTCCTGCAATGGAGAGGAGGTTCAGTGATTGGCACCCTCTTCTTGAAAAATATGAGGCTCACGGTAAGTTAAGAGGGGGAGCAAAACGGAGAAGAAGAACGATGGGCAACAACCAGCAACAACCAGTTCCCCTTTTACACAAGTCTCTTTTAGACAAGCAAAACTGGAATGGCAGCAACGGAAAGACAATCTTGAGTTACATTTGATATGGTCTATACTAACATCGATTTGCCAAAGGTAGAGAGAGGTCTGTCCTTGATGTGTGTGCAAGTGGGAACCACTAGTTTGGTGGTGGGTATTGGCGCAATTTTATTTTGTTCGACTAGATAAGCACAAAGCAACCGCGTGGATGCTGATCAGTGATGGTGCGACTCGTGTACACATGTGTGGTTATCTCATCTGTGCGTATGGAAAGTGAGTGAAGGGGTGAGTGCCGAGGGTCTTTACAATGTAATCCATGCAAGCTGCGAGAGAGCTCCTGTGGATGGGCGCAAGATCAAATCACCGTGGATACCTGGGGTGCTGCCATAGCCATTGCTGATGCCCATGTGGGGGGGTAAGATACCGTTGGGTGGACCTGTGTGTATACCCGTGCGTTTATGCGTGTAAATGATGTGTGTGAGTGTTCCGACATTGTATGACTGTGAAGAAGACTGTATAAAAATGTGAAGAACATGCATGACTGCGCAAGTGATTTGAACCTTGTGGTCAAGCACTTGACATATTTTCATCTAGTACAAGCTTCACATATACCACCATATAACTGTGCCAAATAAGCGGAGACCTTAAGCGCATGTCAAAGTTCATTTAGCATCAAGGCAGACAATTCCATGGCTTGTAAACATTTAAAGCAATAAAGGTGACCACCTTCAATTATAAGTGAACAAGAGAGGCAAAGACGAAGCTCTGTTGATAGCTGTAATAATACGCCATGAAACACGCTGCTTCATAACTGCATACATAATCACACACAGCAGCACAAAAGTCACCCACTTACACCTCACCCCACCCCACCCCATCCCAACACTGATCGTTGCTTTCCTGGAACACACAAAGCACTCACGGCACGCAAGCTTTCCCCAAACCTGGCTGCCAACACAAGAGAACAAACACGTGCCCACCTTCTAGCAAGGCAGGCCCACCAAGCCTCACGTCTCTGCCTGGCCTGGCATCCAACTCAGGATCAAGATTGGGGCCTGCACCCCAAGGCCACAGTGCGCTCTCTAGGGCCTCCGCCGAATGCACGTGGATATTGCCACGTGGAAGGGGCTGTGCAGGTGGGAGGACTTGCAACATCTTGTCTTTGAGTTCTGCAGTGGATGCAGGGTGTTTCGCAAGGGTGTGGGTGCTGGTGGTGGGAAAGGTTGCGCAGGTCGTAGGGCTCGCAGCACCTTGCCTGGTTAATCCTGCAGGCTGAAGCATGTATTCATGCAAGAATGTGGATGCTGGTCGTGAAAGATGGTGTGCTTCAGGTAGTGCTTGCAGCTCTACGTTTGTAATTTGAAACCAAGCAGTGCAGTGTGCAGCACTTACAGAAAATTGCTGGTAACATGGCAGAAATAGCGTCCTAAGGTGGCTCACGACAGTTGTGAGGCAATGTATAACTTCAAGTTCCTTTAAGTTAGCTCACATCTAGCCTCCTGATCATGCACAATATACAGAGGTCTCAACGGTGGTCAAAGGTGGTCAGACCTCAGTAAGGTCAGACTTGCTGGTCAGATCTCAAAATGTTCAGTACCAAGCAGCTAATAGACCTATAACCTTTTGCAAACTTCCATGCCTGCAGTCTCTAGTGACGCGTGTGCATGTTTAGCCAAGACGATATTACGCAATGATAACATTGACCAAAAGCTTGACACCTCACCAGGAGGTGTAAAGGAGAGCAGTAGGTCGGTGAAGAAGGCATCGGGCTCGTCACGAATGTGTGTGTAGTCTGCTTGGCCAAAGGTGTAAAGCATTGACATCCTGCAAAAGCATGGGGCTAGCAAACCTTTGGATTTGCCGATTACGGAGACCACGACAGTAAGCAGGTAATACAAGTTAGTTGCAAGAGACATCCATGAATGCTGAGACAGCGTGCGTTCATTATCTGCATGAAGCTTTACAGGGCCGGTTCTCTGGATTCCACACATCCAGTACAACAGCGAACACACTTCCTTGTCCCAAGCAAAAGGATCCCAAAAAGCATTGACACAATAGCACAGTATATGCCTGGCCCACTCTGCATATGCGCAACACCACACTGTGAGCTTGCAAGAATGCTTGAAGCAAGGACCCTCGCGCTACAACAACTGCGGCGACCGACCTTCTGCTCAAGGGCAAAATATCCATGTAACTAAGGAGCCGCCGACTGCGGATGAGACCCTCTAGTCGGTAGCAGCCCAGAGTAAACAGCTCGCTGAATTTCATTTCCTGCAAAGTGTGATGGTGCATGCTGGCACTCTAGTTATGGTGAAATGGGGCGTGAACAGATGCACAGATGCACAGATGAACAGATGAACAGATGAACAGGAACAGATTTAATAGATGAACAGATGCACACACACAAATGTTGCTTATGTATAGAACTGCAGAGCGCATCAAGGGTAGCCAGCCTACAGACTGGTGTAACCAAAAGTCTTGTGCATATCTGGAAGCATGTGCAAGAGAATAAGTGCACCATAAATCATTGGATCGTATGATCATCTACAAACTTGAATAGCAGACGTCTACGCATCAAAGATTAAGCCCCCTTTACTCATCGAATAATCAGCGTTGCTGCGCGATGCCAATTGAACAGCAAAGCTGTGAGAAATGCTGCGTGTAGGCTCCTCTTGAATTACTCACTGCTGAAGTTTTCTGAGGGGCAATTTGGCGGTCTGCGGTACGGAAGTTGGTGAGTATGACGGCCTCCTTGTTGCGCACGCCCTGCAGATCAGCCCTCCCCAGCTCACACAGCTGTTCAGCTCGCAGCTGACTGCAAAACAAGGCAGATTTAAACATTTGAATACCCAGATTGAAGTAATCATTGCTTTTTTGCGGGACATGCCCTAAGCCTGCTTGCTGCAAAACAGGTCTGAGCGTCATTCCCCAAATTTGGATGCAAGTCATGTTATGGTCCACTAACGCCCTTCTTTTAAATAACAAACACATGCCATGTCAAGAGAGAAAGCAATGGCTGACGCATCACAGCAGCTGTGTCCATTTAGCTTAACATCCATAAAATTGTCATGATGCCTGTAGCCCTTGGCTCATTGTCGCTCATAGCACCACCAGCTTGTGCTCCCTCAATGCACAGCACAGTGCTCTCTTCATTGCTGTCATCTATTTCAGCTACACAGGCTACACAGCAAGAAACTATCTCAAATCGGCCAGCACAGGCACCGTGCATTCTTACTCACTAGTGCATTGACATGATCTAATCAATCTCAAAGCAAACCAGCACAAGCATGCTTCCATTCAATCTCACTAGTGCATTGACATCTGATTAACCTGAAAGAAACCACAGCAGTATGCACTGCCTTTTATACTCACTAGTGCATTGACATGATCTCGCGCACAGATGGCTCATCCAAAAACATCTCCGCACGCCGCACTCCCTCATCATAGTCCGGGTCTTGCACGCAGGGGTCCCGCACAACACGTGAAATGACACGTCCAATGTACAGCGAGTTGGGCGCGCTCACACTCATGCCCACCTGCAGGATGGTATGGCAGAGCAAGCCACCTCAGCACACGAAAATAACGTGGAGCGCAGGAATTGGCTGTAGGCAAAGCGTTCGAGTAATGTGAGAGGGTCAAATAAAAGACATATAATATAATTAGTGGCTATCTTACCATGTGAACTAGCACACTATCTCAATCAGGCACTAATTTCCTAGCCGCTATCAGTGAGACAGATGCATCAATACACATCCCTTCTTACCTTGAACTTGGTCTTTGGATCTGCTGTCACCCTACGGCTGTCTGGTAAGTCCAAGTCCGCAGAGACACTGCTGCCTCCTGCAAACGCATGAGAAACATCAAAAACAGTGTGCGTCGTTTTTGTTGTAGTTGAGAGTTGTATGTGCAGGGTTAACGACATCGATACGTGCGACGCCGTTGTTGGGTGCAGATTCTAACAAAAAAAGTAGTACGGAACGAATGCAACTGCATTGTTTGTCTTCCTGTTATCTAAAGCCGTTATCTAAGCGCATGATCCATCAAGGCATTTTTGACTATGTGTGCTTTTTATGCGAAATGAAAAAGGCAGCAATGACACATACACACACGGCGGCCTCGCTCACGTATACACACCTAGGCGCCAGTTTGAGTACATCAGTGTGGGATCCACCACATGGGGGCCCTTCCCCACATGCACAAATTTCCTTGCCAGCATGCCTGCATTGGACCCCTTCATAAGCTCAACACGTCTTGGGCTGGTCTTTTTGGCGTCAGTGCCACAGGATATGGAGACCTGCAAGTTGGCGCGGCCTGGAACAAGGAACAAACACGCTGACATTTTGCGGGAAACGTGTAGTGGGTCTGAGGATCATAAACACAGCAGGATCAAGGTCTAACGGTCAAAGTGAGCATGATGATGCGCTTGCTAGGAGCAAGTAGATCCCCCAAAAAGGACGATATTCTATTTGAACCAGGCACGAGGAGCCGGAAAACAAGTATTAAATTAACAGACCTCTGATCTAGATGATGAGATCTCAAGGTCACGAAGCTTTACTCGCCATGGTTGACAGGCAAGTCCTTTGCACTTTGAATGGACTTGACATTTTACAACTTTCTCCTGCCTCATTTGTATGTGCAATGCATTTACTCAGAGGCTTCATTCAACCACAGCAACCATAGCAGCACCAACAATGTCACACTCACTTTTCTCCTCCACGAGTAGCTGCTGTTCAAACCTGATCCGCCTCTGCACCTCTGCTGCCTCCTCCGCTTCGCAATCAGCTGCACTGCGTTTCCTAGATCCCCCGGCTCCACGTCTTGCCCTCTCCCTCTCCTTCTCCTTATTCCTCTCCCTCTCCCTCTCCTTTTCCTTCTCCTTAATCCTCTCCCTCTCCTTATTCCTCTCCCTCTCCCTCTCCCTGTCCCTCTCCCTCTCCCTCTCTCTCTCCTTGCCCTTTTCCTTATCTTTCCCCTTAATCCTCTCCCTCTCCCTCTCCCTCTCCCTCTCCCTCTCCCTCTCCCTCTCTCTTTCTCCCCTTTCTCCTTCGTCCCTTCCCCTTCCCCTCTCCCTCGTCCCTTTTTCCCTTTCTCTGTCTATTTTGCTGCCCGCTCGCTCCTCCTCTCTTATTGGTCCTCTCACGTCACTGCTGCGTCCCCGGCTGCTGTTGTTGCTGCTAATGCGCACATGAAGCCCTTTTGCTCTAGGCTCCTCCGCCCCTTCCTCTTCTCTCCCTCCTAGCTTCTTAGACTGCACCTTTTTTGCCCCTGGTGCAGCTGCCGGCACTATTGCTGCAGCTGCTGTTGCTGCTGCGTCTACTGTTGGTGCTGTTATTTCAGGTGCATAGCTGCGAGGTTGCTCCTGAAGTGGATGCGCTTGTTGTGCACTAAGTCCAGCTGCATCAACTACAGCTGTTGCAACTGATGCTTCTGGTGCGCTGCTACCGCTCGGCTTCTTGTCGGCCTCTGCCGCTCTGCTGCAGCCTAGTTGCTCCTCCATAGGCTGCTCTCGTTGTGTATGAGGCCCAGCTTCACAAGGTGCAGCTACTGCTGACACTGTTGCAGGGACACCGATGTTGTCACTGCCTGGATGACCCTGCTGCTGTTGCTGCGAAGAAGAGCCAGCTGCATCAGCTGTTGTCGTTGCTGGCGCTGCTGCAGCGGCACTAACGTAACCGTTGGTGATTAGCTGCTCTTGCGTCTGCTGCTGTTGCTGTGTAGGGGGCTCAACTTCACTAGGTGGTGCTGCTGTTGGCGCTGCTGCAGCGGCATTGATGTCGTCAGTGACAGGCTGCTCTGGTGTCTGCTGCTGTTGCTGTGTAGGGGGCTCAGCTTCACTAGGTGGTGCTGCTGTTGGCGCTGCTGCAGCGGCATTGATGTCGTCAGTGACAGGCTGCTCTGGCGTCTGCTGCTGTTGCTGTGTAGGGGGCTCAGCTTCACTAGGTGGTGCTGCTGTTGGTGCTGTTGCAGCGGCATTGTTGTTGTCAGTGACAGGCTGCTCTGGCGTCTGCTGCTGTTGCTGTGTAGGGGGCTCAGCTTCACTAGGTGGTGCTGCTGTTGGCGCTGCTGCAGCGGCATTGATGCTGTCAGTGATAGGCTGCTCTGGCGTCTGCTGCTGTTGCTGTGTAGGGGGCTTAGCTTCACTAGGTGGTGCTATTTTTGGTGCTGCTGCAGGGGCATTAATGTTGTCAGTGACAGGCTGCTCTTGCGTCTGCTGCTCTAGCTGCGCAGTGCAGCTGCCTGAATTTTCTCGTGCCTCTGCTGCTCTGCTGCAGCCTTGTTGCTCCTCCACAAGCTGCTCTTGTTGTGTAGGAGGCCCAGCTTGACAAGGTGCTGCTACTGCTGACGCTGTTGCAGGGGCACTGATGTTGTCGCTGCCTGGCTGTCCTTGCATCTGCTGCGTAGAAGAGCCAGCTGCATCGGCTGTTGTCGTTGCTGGCACTGCTGCAGCGGCACGGACGTTGTTGCTGCCTGGCTGCTCTTCCATCGGCTGCTGTTGTTGTACAGGGGCTTCGCCTGCATCATTTGTTGCTGAAGCTATAGCGTTGCTTGGGTGCTCCTCATTTGGCTCTTGCACTGTTTGAGGCAGCGTTTGGGGTGTAATAACTTCTGGAGCCTCTGCTCCTACTACCGCTGTTGCTGCTGTTTGCATTGCTTCGCCAGGTGCTTGCTCCTTCCCATCATGTTGCTCTTGCTGTGCGAAAATTCCTGCATCTGCTGCTGCCCCCCAGGCAGCGCTGCCCTCCATGCAATCTGCTGCTGTGCTACGCTTCCTGGTGTGTCTATGATTGCTTCTGGGGTGCTTTATCGAGACCTCCTATACGTGAACAGGGGTTATTCAATAAAGGTTGTCATATGTGTGTATGCTATTGTGCTTGCGTGTACATATTCATGTTCAACATGTGAATGCGCATATGTGCATGCCTGCGCGTGTGCATGTGTGTATACGTATGTGCGTGTGTGCATGTGTGTATACGTATGTGCATGTGTGTATACGTGTGTGCATGTGTGTATACGTATGTGCATGTGTGTATACGTATGTGCGCGTGTGCATGTGTGTATACGTATGTGCGTGTGTGTATACGTATGCACGCGTATGTGTATACGTATGCACGCGTGTGTGTATGCATTTGTGTGTGTGCGTATGTGTGTGTGTTTGTGTGTGTATGCATGCGTGTGTGTAAGAGTTTGTGTGTGTGTGTGTGCGTGTGCGTGTGTGTGCCTGTGTGTGATGCCCAAATCCCCACCTTTGAATTTCTCGAGCATGCAAATGATTAATTTAAATAGTGTTCAAGTAATTTACTAATGAATAGGATCGGATGGGTTACCTGGCGGATTCCATCAGTAAAGGCCATATGGATGTGACGGCAGCCATGCAATTACAGCACAGGGCGGCCCCTGATACCATGCAAGTAGCGCACGATCTATGCATCCAAATCCATCCGAATTCGGAATTTGAAAAGGCCTGAAAGAAAGAACAAATACTCTGGCACTTTGCGGGAAACGTGTAGTGGGTCTGGGATCATAAACACAGCAGGATCCAGGTCTAACGGTCAAAGTGAGCATGATGATGCGCTTGCTAGGAGCAAGTAGATCCCCCAAAAAGGACGATATTCTATTTGAACCAGGCACGAGGAGCCGGAAAACAAGTATTAAATTAACAGACCTC
>Ga0307947_1000202_pt1 | contig 37697 bp, 34 predicted proteins | sample OrgLakmetagen232_FD_201840 | JGI IMG/M metagenome (GOLD analysis project Ga0307947, IMG submission 201840) | Saline water microbial communities from Organic Lake, Antarctica - #232 | ecosystem: Environmental > Aquatic > Non-marine Saline and Alkaline > Saline | place: Antarctica: Organic Lake...
CCGACCCTGCGCCAGCTTCTGGGGCGTCTGGCCGCCGGGGGCGGTCACTGCACGATGGTCGGCACCCCCGAACACATCGCCGACAGGATGCAACACTGGGTCGGGGCGGGCGGCGCGGACGGCTTCAACCTGATGCCACCCTCGCTGCCCGACAGCATCGAGGATTTCATCGACCACGTGGTGCCGGTGTTGCAGGCGCGCGGGCTGTTCCGCCGCGACTACACGGGGCAGACCTTGCGCGACCATCTTGGGCTGGCGCGCCCCGCGGCCTGACCGGGCACGGCGCTCAGTCCCGGAACCGCCGCACGCTGGCCCCCAGCAGGCTGAAATCATACGCCGCGCGCTCCGGCAGAAGGCGCAACAGCACCAGCGAGACACCGACGGGCACAAGCGCCGCGAGCAGGAAGGATTCCAGCAAGGTCGCGGTCCCCGTACCCGGCGCTGGAAACATCGCGAGCCCGGCGATGAGTCCGCAACTGGTGCTGATCACGGCATTGAGCCCGGTATAGCGGCGATGGAAAAGCCCGAAGAACACTGGAAACGCCGCCGCCGAACACAGCAGATCGGCCAGCAGGAAGAGGTAAAGCACGCCATAGCCTTGCGCGGCCACCCATGTCACCGGGATCGCGGCCAGCACGATCAGCCAGCGTGCGAGGCTCATCAGGGTACGGTCAGTCGCGCCGGGCAGCAGGCGCCCCATGTCGACGGCGATGATGCTGGAGGTCGCGCTGATGGTGGAATCGGCACTGCTCATGACCAGCGCCAGCCCCAGCGGAATGAGCGCCAGCGCGAACCACACGGGCACCTCGGCCAGCAGCACGCTGAACAGCGCGACCGACCCGTCGCCCTCGAGGCCCAGCCCGACGAAGGCCAGACCAAAGAGACCCATCAGCCCGACGACAACGAAGTTGCAGACACCGCTGATCCAGAAGCCCCGGCGCAGCACCTTGGCATCGTGCGCGGCATAGATCCGCTGCCATGTACCCTGGTAGAACAGCCCCGTCAGCGCCACGGCAAGAAAGAAGGTCAACCCGGCGCGCAGACCGCCCGTGTCGCCGATCTGCAGCAGATGCGGTGCGGTCTCCTGCAGGCCCGCAAGGGTGGGCGCGACACCGCCGGCGGCCTGCCAGCCAAACACCAGCAGCAGCCCGAGCATCGGCGCGATCACGATCATCTGCAGCTTGTCGGTGTAGATCGACGCGCGAAGCCCCCCGTAAAAGGTATAGAGCACGGTCGCGGTCATCACCGTGGCGGCCGTCACCCATAGAGGAATTGGCGCCAGCAGGGCCACCATCCGCGCCACGGCCGTCAGGCCCGCGGCCAGCAGGATAAACAGGTAGAACAGCATGATCACGAGGGTGAAGGCGTACATGACGCGACCGTAGCGGTGGATGACGAACTCGGTCAGGCCATGGCCGTCGGGGATGAGGTCGCGCATGCGCTGACCCAGCGGGATCATGATAAGACGCGGCACCATCGACCCGAGCGCATAGCCGAGGATCGCGCCGATCCCGCCCCATGTCGCGGCCTGCGCGGGCCCGAACAGGATCCACGTCCCCAGCGTGGTCGCCACCAGCGTCAGCACGGTCGCGCTCGTGTTCTGGGTGTTGCGGGCGGTGATGTAGTCTTCGAGGCTGTCACGCTGACGCCGGGCGTGGATCAGGCCGGGAACGGCCAGGACCACGGCGCAGAGTGACAGCCACACGCCTATCCATACGGGGTCTAGCATCATGAAGATCGGTCCTCTTCGCTGCGCCTTTCGGCATTACGCTGTTGCACTTCATGCACGGCGCACAAGGAAGAAGGGACAGGTCTCGACCCGCCATATTCCTTCCCTTCGCCGGCATGACCCGGATCAGGTTCTAAGGGTTACCAACGCGCGACGGCGATGGAGTCTCAGCCGGAAAGGCTCCCCCAGGACACAACGGAAATTCGTAAGCACGCGGTGCGCGTGTGTCAATGAAGCAGAACCGATGCCTGCAGTATCACACGATCTGGCGGGGTCGCTTTTCCTAGAATAGATTTGGACGGAACAGGCTTCAACCGCCAAAGATTCCCGAGAGCGACGGCATGTCCGCGTGATCGACGATCGGGACCGCACGCTCATTGGCAAGTAGGATCCCTTCCCGGCGTCCAGCGGTCGCGTCGCGAAGTCCATTTCCGAACCACCATCTGCGACGCTTTGCCGGTAACAGCCGCGCCAACATGCCTTTTGCGCCCGCGGGTTTTGTGATTTGGTCGGCGCGGCGCGGCGCGTGGCACGGCATGAGCAGACGCGATACGCTTGAAAGTTCCGCCAAGCCGCCGACCCCACTCTGGAGACCAATCTCATGCCAGGACCTTTGCACGGATTTCGGGTCATCGACCTGACAACGATGATCTCCGGTCCGCTGGCCACGATGACGCTGGCCGATCAGGGGGCAGAGGTCATCAAGATTGAACATCCCAAGGGCGGCGATCTCAGCCGGCAGGTCACCGGGCGGCGGGGTGGCTTCTCGGCGTCGTTCCTCAACAACAACCGTGGCAAGGCATCGGTCACGCTGAACCTCAAGGACCCGCGCGGCGTTGAGGCGGCGCTGCGGCTTTGCGAGACCGCGGATGTCTTCGTGCAGAACTTCCGCCCCGGCGTGGCCGAGCGGATCGGGCTGGGCGAGGACGCGGTGCGCGCAGCACGGCCCGACATCGTCTACACCTCCATCGCCGGCTTCGGCTTCACGGGCGACTGGTCGCGCAAGCCGGTCTACGATCCGCTGATCCAGGCGCTGTCGGGGCTGGCGAGCGTGCAGGGAGGGTCGGATGCGGCACGGCCCCGGCTGGTCCGGACGATCCTGCCTGACAAGCTGACAGCAATCCAGACAGCGCAGGCGATCACCGCCGCATTGCTGGCGCGCGCCCGGACGGGCGAAGGCAGCCATGTGCAGATTTCGATGCTCGACACCGTACTGGCGTTTCTCTGGAGCTCCGACATGGCGGGATATACCTTCGTCGGCGACGAAGTGGCGCCCGACAAGAGCGCCGAGGCGCAGAGCTTTGTCGAGCTAATCTACCAGACGGCCGATGGTTGGATGGCCGTCTCCGCCCATACCGATAGCACGTGGAAGGGTCTCTCGGCGGCAGTGGGACGGCCCGACTGGCTGACCGACCCGCGCTTTGCCACCGTCGCCGCGCGGGAAGAGAACAAGCCCGCCCGGCTTGAACTGACGCAGGAGGTGCTTCGCGAGGACACCACCGAAAACTGGATGCGCCGGCTGAGCGATCATGACGTGCCCTGCGCGCCGGTCCTGACGCGCGATCAGGTCTATGCGCACCCGCAGGTTCAGGCCAACGAAACGGTGATCGAACAGGATCATCCGCAGGCGGGCCGAACCCGTCAGGCCCGGACACCCGCGCGGTTTTCGGCCACGCCACCCGAGGCCACGCCTCCCGCGCGCCGGCTGGGCGAAGACACGCGCGCGGTGCTCGCACAGGCGGGCTATGACGCCGGCTCCATTGCCGACATGATCGCCCAAGGCATCGCGACCGACACGCAGGAGGGCAGCCCGTGATCGATCTTTACTTCGCCCCCACGCCAAACGGGTGGAAGGCCGCCATCATGCTTGAGGAGATCGGTCTCGATTACCGCCTGGTCCTGATGCAGCTCAGCGAGGGCGATCAGTTCTCACCCGACTTTCTGTCGCTCAGCCCCAATGCCAAGATGCCCGCCATCGTGGACCATGCGCCGGACGCAGCCTGGGGCGACGAGCCGGTGAGCGTGTTCGAGTCCGGTGCAATCCTGCTCTATCTCGCCGACAAGACCGGGCAGTTCGCCCCACCGCAAAGCGATCTGCGCGCGCGCAAGGAAATGTTGGAATGGCTTTTCTGGCAAGTGGGCAACCAGGGGCCAATGGCCGGGCAGCTCAGCCATTTCCGCAATTACGCGCCGGAGGACGCGCGCGATTACGGCTTCAAGCGGTATCTCGGCGAGTATGACCGCAACCTCGGCGTGCTGGAACATCGCCTTGACGGGCGCGACTACCTGCTTGAGGAGTATTCCATCGTCGACATGCTGGCCTTTCCCTGGGCCTTCATCGCCAAACCCCTTGGCGCGTCACTCGCGGACTTCCCGCGCGTCGCCGACTGGCGCGCCCGGATCAAGGCACGTCCAGCGGTGCAGCGCGCCATCAACCTGCACAAGTCCGAACAGAACCTTGGCCGGCACCGGGCCGACAACAACACGGTCCTATTCAACCAGTCCGCGGCCTCCTTGCTGCTTGCGACGGACCGGGATCAGACCTGATCCTCGGGACCAAGGTGATGCCCTGCATTCGCGGTTTGCGTCTGACAACGCGGCGGGAACTGGCTGGTGACGAATGCGGATCAGGTTTGAAAAGACCGAACATGGCCCGGGAATTGCGAAATCCGTGGTTCGGGCGGGACATCGATGCGGCGGGGATCTGGCCAAACGCCGATCCGCCCGGGGTTAGGGGCCTGTTGCAACGCGGCCCGGCGCATGCGCCGACACCTTTGCGTGAAGCGCCGGGGCTTGCAGCCAAATTGGGGATCGCCCAGCTCTAGCTGAAGGATGGATGCGATGACGTCCAACGAGCGCAGGCTGTGCTTGAATTGAGCGTGGACGACCAGCCACCGGTCGAGCATCATGCGCTCAAGCGAGACCGCGCATGCCTGCGCGTTTCCCGATGTCGCCCATCTGCCGGGGCTCGCGTGATGCGAGCTTGCAATGGTCGCGCATTATGATCGAGCAACGTCAGATGCCACCGCAAGCGCTAAGTCATAATGATTTACTATGGATATTATCATCAAAGAAAACTTCCCCTAATCCTCTCGCCCGCTTATGTTGAGGTTGTGGCAGTGCCGGAGGTTAACGACCCGCGCTGCAGGCTAAGGTGAATACACATTCGATTGGAGAATATGATGGACGGCAACGATATGGCGAAATGCCCGGTGATGCATGGTGGCATGACCGAAAGCGGCAAGAGCGTCACGCAATGGTGGCCCAACTCGCTCAATCTCGACATTCTACACCAGCATGACACCAAGACCAATCCCATGGGTCTGGATTTCGACTATTCGAAAGAGGTCGAGAAACTGGACGTCGAGGCGCTCAAGAAGGACATGGTCGCGCTGATGACCGACAGCCAGGAATGGTGGCCGGCGGATTGGGGCCATTACGGTGGCCTGATGATCCGGCTGGCTTGGCACGCGGCAGGCTCCTACCGACTGGGCGATGGACGTGGCGGCGCCGGCACCGGCAACATCCGCTTCGCGCCGCTGAATTCGTGGCCCGACAATGCCAGTCTCGACAAGGCGCGCCGTCTGCTTTGGCCACTGAAGAAGAAATACGGCAACAAGGTTTCCTGGGCAGACCTGATCGTGCTCTCGGGCACCATGGCCTACGAATCGATGGGGCTGAAGACCTTCGGCTTCGGCTTCGGCCGCGAGGATATCTGGGGACCCGAGATCGACATCAACTGGGGCAGTGACAGCGTTCTGCTGGCGGATTCCGACGAGCGCACCGAGGACGTGAACGACCCCAACACGATGTATAATCCGCTCGCGGCGTCGCACATGGGCCTGATCTACGTGAACCCCGAGGGCGTGAACGGCAACCCGGATCCGGCGCTGACGGCCGAGTATGTACGCGTCACCTTTGCGCGCATGGCGATGAACGACGAGGAAACAGCGGCGCTCACTGTCGGCGGTCACACCGTTGGCAAGTGTCATGGCATGAACGCCGAGATTGGCCCCGAACCGGCAAGTGCGGGTATCGAAGAGGCAGGCCTCGGGTGGCACAATTCCGAGTTCAAGAACACGGCCAATACCGCCCATACTTCGGGCCTCGAAGGGGCGTGGACCTCGAACCCAACGCAGTGGGACAATGGCTATCTCGAACTTCTGCTCGGCTATGAATGGCAAGCGGTCAAGTCCCGCGCGGGTGCCTGGCAATGGGAGCCGGTGGATATCGCCGAAGAGCACAAGGTGCCGGACGCGACCGATCCGTCGGTCAAGCATAACCCGATCATGACCGATGCAGACATGGCGATGAAGGTCGATCCGGTCTATCGCGAGATCTGCGAGCGGTTCTACAAAGATCCCGATTACCTCGCCGACACCTTCGCGCGCGCGTGGTTCAAGCTGACGCATCGCGACATGGGCCCGAAGGCCAACTACCATGGGCCCGACGTTCCCGAAGAGGATCTGATCTGGCAGGATCCGGTGCCCGCGGGCCCGACCGACTACCATGTTCAGACCGTGAAGAACTGGATTGCCGAAAGCGGGCTTTCGCTGAGCGACATGGTCAACACCGCCTGGGACAGTGCCCGGACGTTCCGCGGGTCGGACAAGCGCGGGGGCGCCAATGGCGCACGCATTCGTCTTGCCCCGCAGAAGGACTGGGAGGGCAACGAGCCCGAGCGTCTGGCGCGCGTGCTTGACGTGCTCGAAGGTATCTCGGCGGAAACCGGCGCGAGCCTTGCGGACGTGATCGTCTTGGCCGGAAATCTCGGGGTCGAGCAGGCTGCCAAGGCGGCAGGCGTCGACGTCGATGTGCCGTTCTCGACGGGCCGCGGCGATGCGACAGACGAGATGACCGATGCCGACAGCTTCGACGTGCTTGAACCGCGCTCGGACGGGTTCCGCAACTGGCATGCCGACGACAACCCGGTGGCGCCGGAGGAGGCGCTTCTGGACCGTGCGCAACTCATGGGCCTCACCGGCCCCGAGATGACCGCGCTGATCGGCGGCATGCGGGTCATGGGCACCAACCATGCCGGCACGACGCATGGCGTGTTCACCGATCGGGTTGGCGCGTTGACGACCGACTTTTTCGTGAACCTGACGGATATGGGCAACAGCTGGGCGCCGACCGGCGAGAACATGTACGAGCTGCGTGATAGCAAGTCCGGCCAGACCCGGTGGACCGCGACAAGCGCAGATCTGGTGTTTGGCTCGAACTCGATTCTGCGGGCCTATGCCGAGGTCTACGCGCAGGACGACAACGCCGAGAAGTTCGTGCACGATTTCGTCGCCGCATGGAGCAAGGTGATGGACGCCGACCGCTTCGATCTGAAGTGATCGGGCATCACGCCTTGGCATGATAATCAGCCGCGCGGCCCGGAGATGGGTCGCGCGGTTTTTTTCGATGATCGGATGCTTCCGGCTCGTGGGGTTTCAGGCCAGTTGCCCGCTTTGACAGCTTTAAGGGGGAAGCCGCGCGCGCGACCGGCCGCGGGTGGGCGCTGCAAGGGTGTTGGCGCGCGCTTTATGGTCGCCAAACACTGCACCGATTTCCGTGGGTTTGCATGGTTGCAAAAGCGCCCGCCCTCGGGGGCGCTCGCGCGGCGGCGTGCAGGCACGCCTTGTTCCGCGCGAGGCAAAAGTCGAGCGTCAGAAACGCCACCTGACGCCGGTCGGCCAAAATCATCCGCACCTCATTCCTACAGACTCGAAAAGAGAACATAACAGGAATATACTGGCTCCGTTCTGCCACACAGACCGAGTCGCCCTGCCCTCATGTCCTTTGCCGAACTCTCCGCGATGTCGAATTTCACCTTTCTCACCGGGGCCACCCACCCCGAAGAGTACATGGAGCGTGCGGCAGAGCTCGGGCTGTCGGCGGTGGCGATCGCCGATGTGAATTCCGTGGCGGGCATAGTGCGGGCCCACAGCCGCGCCCGAGAGATCGCGCGGCAGGTGGCCGAACGGCAGGCACTGGAGGCGCGGGAAGGCCCGATCGGTCCGCCCGCGCCGTGGCCGACAGAACCGCGATGGACCTGCACCCCGCGCCTGATCCCCGCCGCCCGGCTGGTGCTGCGCGAGGGGCTAGAGATCACCGCCCTACCCGAGGACCGACAGGGATGGGCCAGCCTCTGCCGCCTGCTGACCCTCGGGCGGCGGCGCGCGCCCAAGGGCGATTGCGACCTGCGTCTCGCGGATCTGCTCGACGGGGCTGCGGGGCTGCATCTCTTGCTGCATCCGGGGCACGGGCGCGACTGGCCGGCGCAGACGAAACGGTTGGCCGCCCGCCACGGCGACCACATGCATCTGGTGCTGCGCCCGCATTACGACGGGCGCGATCCGGTGCGCTTCGACCGGCTGTCACGGCGCGCGGACGGGCTCGGCCTGCCAACGCTGGCCGCCGCCTGCCCGATCCTGCACCGCGCACATCGCCGCCGCCTCGCCGATGTCCTCAGCGCAATCCGGCTTGGGGTGACGGTCGAGACCCTCGGCCGGCACGCCCTGCCCAATACCGAACAGCGCCTGCGCTCTGGGCCCGAGATGCGCCGCCTCTTTGCCGGGTATGAGGCCGCGGTCACACGCGCCGAGACCTTCGCCACGCAGCTGAACTTTTCGTTGGACGAGTTGCGCCATGAATATCCCAGCGAGGTCGCCGGCGACGAGACCCCGACCCGACGACTGCAGCGGCTGGCGCTTGCCGGGCTCGACTGGCGCTATCCGGGCGGTGCGTCGCAGCGTGTGCGCGACATGCTGGCCCATGAGCTGACCCTCATCGCCAAGCTGCGCTACGAGCCATATTTCCTGACTGTGAACGACGTCGTGGATTTTGCCCGCTCACGCGGCATCCTGTGCCAGGGGCGCGGCTCGGCGGCCAACTCGGTGGTGTGCTATTGCCTTGGCGTGACCTCGGTCAGCCCCGAACTGGGCACCATGGTGTTCGAGCGGTTCGTATCCGAGGCGCGCGACGAGCCGCCAGACATCGACGTGGATTTCGAGCACGAACGCCGCGAGGAGGTGATCCAGTGGATCTATCAGCGCTACGGCCGGCATCGCGCCGGGCTTTGCGCCACGGTGATCCATTACCGCACAAGGCGTGCGATCCGCGAGGTCGGCCGCGCCATGGGATTGTCCGAGGATATTCTCGGCGCGATGACCTCGCAGATCTGGGGGCAAGGCGGCGAGGGACGGCTCGACGCGACCCGTCTGCACGAACTGGGGATCGACCCGGGTGACCCGCGCCTTGCGCTGACGCTCGACCTTTTGGCCGAGATCACCGGCTTTCCCCGCCATCTCAGCCAGCATGTCGGCGGTTTCGTCATCACCGAGGGGCGGCTCGACGAGATGGTGCCAATCGAGAATGCCAGCATGGCCGACCGCACCGTCATCTGCTGGGACAAGGACGATATCGACGCGCTTGGCATCCTCAAGGTCGATGTGCTGGCACTTGGCATGCTGACCTGCATCCGCAAGGCCTTCGATCTTCTGCACCAGCATCGCGGGCAGCATCACACGCTGGCCACCCTGCCCCCCGAGGACCCGAGGGTCTATGCCATGCTGGCGCGTGCCGACAGCCTCGGAGTTTTCCAGGTGGAAAGCCGCGCACAGATGAACTTCCTGCCGCGCATGCGGCCCAAGACCTTCTACGACCTGGTCATCCAGGTGGCGATCATCCGCCCCGGCCCCATCCAAGGCGACATGGTGCATCCCTTCATCCGCCGCCGCAACGGCGAGGAAGAGGTGCGCTTTCCCTCCGACGCACTTGGCCGGGTGCTGGCCAAGACCCTCGGCGTGCCGCTCTTTCAGGAACAGGCAATGCAGATCGCCATCATCGGCGCGGGTTTCACCCCTGACGAGGCCGACCGCCTGCGCCGCGCTCTGGCCACGTTCAAGCGCCACGGCAATGTCAGCGAGTTCCGCAACCGATTCCTGAAAGGCATGCGCGCCAACGATTACGACATGGAGTTCGCCGAGCGCTGTTTTTCGCAGATCGAGGGCTTCGGCAGCTACGGCTTTCCTGAAAGCCACGCCGCCAGCTTTGCGCATCTGGTTTATGCGAGCGCCTGGATCAAGCATCACCACCCGGCGATCTTCGCCTGCGCGCTGCTGAACGCGCAGCCCATGGGCTTCTACGCCCCTGCGCAGATCGTCCGGGACGCGCGCGATCACGACGTGACGGTGCGGCCCGTTTGCATCAACGCCTCGTATTGGGACAACACCATCGAGCCTGACGCGCAGGGCGGGCTCGCGGTGCGCCTCGGATTTCGCCAGATCAAGGGTCTTGCCCGGGACGAGGCGGATTGGATCGCGGCGGCGCGCGGCAACGGCTATACCAGCCCCGAGGATGTCTGGCGGCGCGCCGGGCTCGATCCGGTGCTGCTGGCGCGGCTGGCCGAGGCCGATTGCTTTGTCGCGCTCGGGCTCTCGCGGCGCGACGCGCTCTGGCAGGCCAAGGCGATTCGCAGCCCAGATCCGTTGCCGCTTTTCGCCCGCGACATCGACGGCGAGGCGATCGACGAGCCAGCGGCGCATCTGCCGCAAATGACCCTTGGCGAAGAAATGGTCGAGGATTATGCGGCGCTGCATCTCAGCTTGCGCGCGCATCCCCTCGCGCTCTTGCGGCCGATCCTGACGCCCCCCGGCAGCTAGGCCCGCCTGCGCCTGCGCCGTCCGCCCTCCGCACCGCCATCGCCGCCGGTGTTGAAATGCGGATGCGGCAGCGACACGACGCGCGCCAGTTCCGGGAAGGGATCGGTCTTGTGCGGGATCGCGTTGGCGGCGACGAAATGTTCCTGAAATCTCGGCTCTATCGCGGTCTCGACCTTGGTGATCTCACCCACCACCCGCTCGATCTCGCGCCGCGCGGCGACGTTGCACAGCGCGATGCGCGCGCCGGTGCCGGCGGCATTTCCGGCCGATGTGACCTTGTCGAGCGGCACGTCCGGGATCATCCCCAACACCATCGCGTGCAGCGGCGAGATATGCGCACCGAACGCGCCGGCCAGCACGACGCGATCCACCTTGTCCACGCCGCGTTCATCCATCAAGAGCCGCGCGCCCGCGTAAAGCGCCGATTTCGCCAGCTGGATGGCGCGGATGTCGCCTTGGGTCACCGTCACTCGCGGCCCGCCATCTTCCGTGCCGTCATGGATCAGGTAGGCATGGGTGCGCCCTTCGGCCTGCATGCGGTGCGTGCCCGTGGCCTCGGCCGAGCCCAGAAGCCCGCTGTCGTCCAGCAGCCCGGCGATACGCAATTCCGCCACCGCCTCGATGATGCCCGACCCGCAGATGCCGGTGACACCACCCGCGCCGATCTCGTCAATGAACCCGTCCTCGTCGGACCACCTCTCGCAGCCGATGACGCGAAAGCGCGGCTCCTTCGTATCGGGGTCGATGCGGATCGCCTCGATGGCGCCAGGTGCGGCACGCTGACCGGACGATATCTGTGCGCCCTCGAAGGCCGGCCCGGTGGGCGAGGAGCAGGCCAGAACGCGGGTACGGTCGCCCAGCAGTATCTCGGCATTGGTGCCGACATCGACGATCAGCGCCATATCCTCGGATTTGCCCGGCTCTTCCGACAGGGCGACGGCGGCGCAATCGGCGCCCACATGGCCAGCGATGCAGGGTAGGATATAGACCTGCGCCCGAGCGTTGATTGACGAAAGATCCAGATCCTTCGCCCCGAGTGTGAGACTGTTCGAGGTGGCCAGCGCGAAAGGTGCCTGCCCCAGCTCGACCGGGTCGATCCCAAGCAGCAGGTGATGCATCACCGGGTTGCACACGAACACCGTCTCGACGATCAACAAGGGATCTATCCCGGCCTCACCGGCGATCTGCGCGGCCAGCGTATCGATCGCGTCGCGCACGGCGGCGGTCATTTCCTTGTCGCCGCCGGGGTTCATCATCGCGTAGCTTACCCGGCTCATCAGGTCCTCGCCGAAGCGAATCTGCGGATTCATGATGCCCGCCGACGCCTTGACCTCGCCGGTCACCAGATCGGTCAAATGCGCGGCGATGGTGGTGCTGCCCAGATCGATGGCCAACCCGTAAAGCCCATCCTCGTGCAGCCCCGGCCAGATCTCCAGCACCTGCGCGGCATCGCCAGAATGGGCACGGTGCAACGCGACCGTCACCCCGAACTTGGCCTTGCGCAGCACTGGTTGCAGCTTCGACAGCAGAGACAGCTCGGCGCGAATGGCATCGATGCCCCATTCACGCTTGAGCGCGCGCGCCAGCCGTTCCAGATCGCCGGTCGGCTCGTGCATGTCAGGCTGATCCACCTCGACGAAATAAAGCTTGGTCGCCGGATCCATGGCGATCACGCGGCTTGACGCGGCCTTGCGCACCACCTGCTTGTGCACCTGGCTTTCAGCTGGCACGTCGATCACCACGTCGCCCTCGATCTGCGCCTGGCATCCCAGCCGCCGCCCCGGTTTCAGCCCGCGCTTCTCGTCATAGCGTGCCTCGACGCTGTTCCACGCCGACAGCGCGTCCTCGTGCACGGTGACGCCATGCTTAGAAAACGCGCCATAGCCGGGCGTGATCTGGCATTTCGAGCAGATCCCCCGCCCGCCGCAGACCGAATCGAGATCGACCCCGAGCTGCCGCGCCGCGGTCAAAACCGGCGTGCCCGCGGGAAATCGGCCACGCTTGCCCGACGGGGTGAAAACGACGAGAGGATCCTGCGACATGACGGCTGCCCTACTTCTGACGCGCTGCATCTCGGCGCAGCATAGAGGGCCGCATTACGCGCCGGCGGCCTGCAAGCGTCGGAAAATGTCCGCCGCGCGGCATGAGCAGTGTTTTGTCCGGACCGGATTAGCGAATTCTGCGAGGCGCCGATTATTTGAGCTTGGGCACCATGCGATACGCACGCCCGGTCGAAACCGCGCGCCCATCCGATCATGCCCGATTGCCCCGGAAATGAAAAATCGGCTATACTTGAACAATCTACGCAAGCTCGTGCTGTGCGGCTTTGGCGCCGCGTCATCTGACACGGGGAACAGGATCAATCTTGACACGGGACCGCATGCGCACGCAGGTCCACAACACGATGGAGCAGACCATGGACGGAAAACTTCGCGAAAACGATATCAGCCATGTGGTAGAGGCCGATCGCGCGCATGTCTGGCATCACCTGATCCAGCACGCCGGTTGGACCGGGCCCGAGGCCAAGGGCGACCCGCGCATTATCGTCGAAGGGCGCGGGATGCGGGTCTGGGACCAGAAGGGGCGCGAGCATATCGATGCCGTCTCGGGCGGTGTCTGGACGGTCAACGTGGGCTACGGGCGCGAGCGCATCGCCAACGCGGTACGCGACCAGCTGATCCAGCTACCCTATTTCGCAGGCTCCGCCGGGTCGATCCCCGGCGCGATGTTTTCAGAAAAGCTGATCTCGAAGATGCCGGGAATGAGCCGAGTCTACTACACCAACTCGGGCTCCGAGGCGAACGAGAAGGCCTTCAAGATGGTCCGCCAGATCGCGCACAAGCGTCACGGTGGCCGCAAGCACAAGATCCTCTACCGCGACCGCGACTATCACGGCACCACCATCGCCTGTCTTTCGGCGGGCGGCCAAGATGAACGCAACGCGCAATACGGCCCCTACACGCCCGGTTTCGTGCGCGTTCCACATTGCCTCGAATACCGCGCGCAATGGGACCTCGCGGGTGAGGCCTACGGCGTGGCCGCCGCGAACGCCATCGAGGAGGTGATCCTCGCCGAGGGCCCGGACACGGTCGGCGCGCTGTGCCTGGAGCCTGTGACCGCCGGCGGCGGCGTGATCGTGGCGCCCGAGGGCTACTGGCCCCGCGTGCAGGAAATCTGCCGCAAATACGACATCCTGCTGCATATCGACGAGGTGGTCTGCGGCGTGGGGCGTACCGGCACGTGGTTCGGCTACCAGCATTACGGGGTCGAGCCCGATTTCGTGACCATGGCCAAAGGCGTGGCCAGCGGCTATGCCGCCATCGCCTGCTGCGTGACCAACGAAAAGGTGTTCGAATTGTTCAAGGACGACGCGGGCGATCCGATGAACTATTTCCGCGACATCTCGACCTTTGGCGGCTGTACGGCGGGGCCGGCCGCGGCGATCGAGAACATGGCGATCATCGAAGACGAAGGCCTGCTCGATAACACCAATGCCATGGGCGAATACATGCTTGATCAGTTGCGCGCCCTGCAAGACAAGCACGCGGTGATCGGCGATGTGCGCGGCAAGGGCCTCTTTCTTGGCGCCGAACTGGTGGCCGACCGCGCCACCAAGGATCCGGCGCCGGAGAAGCAGGTGCAGGCCGTCGTAGCCGATTGCATGGCACAGGGCGTGGTTATCGGCGCGACGAACCGGTCCGTGCCGGGCTTCAACAATACGCTGTGCTACTCGCCTGCGCTGATCGCGACCCGCGACGACATAGACCAGATCATCTCGGCCACGGACGCGGCACTCACCCGCGTCTTCGGCTGACACAATACCGGCACGGGCGGTCGCGATTGACCGCCCGCAAAGGCTGCGTGCCTAGCGCTTGTCGCTGTCGTCCTCGTCGTCATCGTCCGAACTGTCGGGGAGGTTGAAGAAACTGTCCGCGTCGTATTCGGGCTGCGACGCCTCCGCGTCTTCTTCCTCGTCCTTTTGCCCCAGCGTGAAGGTCTGGAGCCCCTCGATAGCGGTCGGGATGCGCGGCTCTGTATCGGCGTCGAGGCTTTGCTCGGTGCTCAGCAACTTGCGGCGCTCGTTATCTGTCAGGGTCTCGCCCTCGCGCGCCTTCTTCGCGGCCGCCTTCTGCACGGCGGTGTCAAGCTCGGACTGTTTGCACAGCCCAAGCGCCACAGGGTCGATCGGCTGCATGTTCGCGATGTTCCAATGCGTGCGCTCGCGGATCGTGGTGATCGTGGGCTTCGTGGTGCCCACCAGTTTCGAGATCTGGCTATCGGCCAATTCGGGATGGAACTTCACCAGCCAGAGGATCGCATTGGGACGGTCCTGCCGCTTCGACAGCGGCGTGTAGCGCGGACCGCGCCGCTTTTCCTCGCCTTGCGCGGCGGCATAATGCTTGAGCCTGAGCTGGTGCAGGGGATCGGCCTGCGCGCGGTCGATCTCGTCCTGGGTCAGCTGGTTGTTGGCGATCGGGTCGAAACCCTTTACACCCGCGGCAACATCACCATCGGCGATGCCCTGCACCTCCAGCTCGTGCATACCGCAAAAATCGGCGATCTGCTTGAAACTAATCGTCGTGTTATCCACGAGCCAGACGGCTGTGGCCTTGGCCATGATCGGCTTTGACATCTTTCAGGTCTCCTTCACCCAAATCTTCTCCGGCGCCTGCAGGGCGGTCCCGGCCGGGCCGGAACGGGTTTCCATTGTCGGGGAACTTATCCTGCATATACTGATCTCGCCTGAAAAATGAAAGACCAAAGAATGCGTCCAGCCCTGTTGATATTGCTCTTCCTGTTGCCGCTGCCTCTCGGGGCATCCGGGACGCAGAAGGCGGGCGATTTCGGCTATTACGTCATGGCCCTCAGCTGGTCACCCACCTGGTGCGCGTTGACGGGCGACGCCCGCGATGCGGCGCAATGCGACCCCGGCGCCGATCATGGCTGGATCCTGCACGGCCTCTGGCCGCAAACCCACCGCGGCTGGCCCGAGTATTGCGAGACCACGCACCAGGCGCCCTCGCCCTCCATGAACCGCGCCATGGCCGATATCATGGGCAGCGCCGGCCTCGCCCGGTACCAGTGGGAAAAACACGGCACATGCTCGGGACTATCTCCGGGCAGGTACCACGCGCTCGCCCGCACAGCGTACAAGCGCGTGACGCGCCCGGAAAAGCTACGAAACCTTTCGGCCCCAACGCGACTGCCCGCAACATCCGTCGAACAGGCCTTCCTCGACGCGAACCCGGAATGGAGGCCGGACATGCTGACCATCACCTGTCGCGCCGGCCGCATTCAGGACGCGCGCCTTTGCCTTGGGCCGGACCTAGACCCCGTGGCGTGTAGTACGGACGTGGCGGCGAAGGAGTGTCGCGCAACGGATGCGCTGATGGCGCCCATTCGCTGATCGTTTCTTTTTGGTAAAAATACCCATATTCCGACACCAACCAGACGCGCACTCGCCACGATATCCGGGCAACGCCCGAAGTATGCAGACGCCGCACGCCTCAGGCGATCTTCAACACGATCTTGCCGATATGCTGACTGGATTCCATGCGCTCATGCGCGGCAGCGGCCTCGGACAACGCGAATTCGGAATCCATCACGGGTGCGATCCGGCCCGCCTCCAATAGCGGCCAGACATGGGCCCGCAGCCTTTCGGCGATCCGTGCCTTCTGCAGATCGCTTTGCGGACGCAAGGTACTGCCGGTGATCGTCAACCGCCGCACCATCACCTGTGCGAAGTTCAATTCCATCTTCGGCCCTTGCAGAAAGGCGATCTGCACCAGACGTCCTTCATCGGCCAGCGCCTTGACGTTGCGCGGCAGGTAATTCCCGCCCACCATATCCAGAATCAGGTCCGCGCCGCCCTCGGCGCGCAGCACCTCGACGAAATCCTCGTCGCGGTAGTTGATCGCCCGCTCGGCCCCCAGACTTGTGCAGGTCGCGCATTTTTCAGCCGATCCGGCGGTGGTGAACACCCGCGCCGCGAAGGCGCTGGCAAGCTGGATCGCCGTCGTCCCGATCCCGGAAGAGCCGCCATGCACCAGAAACCGCTCGCCGCCCTTGAGACCGCCGCGCTCGAAGACGTTCGACCAGACGGTGAAGAAGGTCTCGGGCAGGCAGGCGGCCTCGCGCAGCGCCATCCCCGATGGAACAGGCAGGCAATGCGCGGCGGGCGTGGCCACGTACTCGGCATAGCCCCCACCCGGCAACAACGCGCAGACCCTGTCGCCGGTGGACCAATCGCTGACCCCCGCGCCAATCGCCACGATCTCGCCCGCGCCTTCCAGGCCCGGCAGATCGCTCGCCGTCGGCGGCGGGGCGTATTGGCCCGCGCGCTGCAGCGCGTCGGGGCGATTGACGCCCGCATAGGCTAGCCGGATCACAACCTCGCCCGCGCGCGGCTCGGGGCGGCGCCGCGTCGTGGTCTTGAGCACATCCGGCCCGCCGGCCCCGGTGATCTCGACCGCCTGCATCGTCTCGATCATCATCCTTCCCTTCACGTCAGTTCGAGTTGCGCCACCGCCCCGGCATGCCCGTCTGATGCCGTCCGCGCGGCGCGTGCACACGGTCGAGGACCTTTAGCGGCCCAGCCATCAGACCGGACACGATGCGATTGCCGCGCGCCCGGCTTTTCAGCTTCTCGATCTGCATCACGCCATCGATCCGCCGGTCGAGAAACTCCCAAGTCCGCGCAGAATCCTCGCTTTCATCGCCCAGCCAATAGAGCACGGTCGAGGCGTAGACACCCGCAAGCGTGGCGCGCTTGGTGTACCAGTTCACGTCATCGGACGTGTCGCCAAGCGCCGTCCAGATGTGATCGCAAGTCCGCCAAATGGCCCGCGCGCCGTCAGAGACATATGGCGGCAACGCGAACAGCGTCGTGGCGCGCTGCACAAGCTCGCGGTCCTCGATCACCTCCAGCCGCAGACGCACCGCGAACGCCACACGGTCGCGAAAGCGCCTCGCGCTCAGGTCGGTCTCGCGCAGCCGTTCGAGCATCGCGCGGTCGCCCGCGTCGTGATAGGCCAGCGCCAGGTCGACGGCCCCGCGCGGACAGATTGCCGGGATCAGGCCGGGATCGATACCGGCATCCGCGGCGGCCATGCGCAGGGTCGTCTCGCTCCATCCATCGAAGGGCACATGCAGCTTCGCGGCCTCCAGCAGGCGGGACATCAGCATCGTGTCGGGCATTGTCTTTCCTCTCGCCGCGGCCCTCTGGACAAGCCATGGACGCGTTGCTATAAAACCTGTTCCTGCAATCTATTGCAACTTCAACTTGGGAAGGTGGTGACACCACATGCAGGTTAGTGTTCGCGACAACAATGTCGATCAGGCGCTCCGTGCCTTGAAGAAGAAACTGCAGCGCGAAGGCGTGTTTCGTGAAATGAAGCTCAAGCAACATTTCGAGAAGCCGTCCGAGAAAAAAGCGCGCGAGAAGGCCGAAGCGATTCGGCGTGCCCGGAAACTGGCGCGCAAGAAAGCGCAGCGCGAAGGGCTTCTCTGAGGCCATCCGCCGCAGACTTCGCGACACGAATTGACGACCCCCGGGCAAATGCTTCGGGGGTTTGTCGTTTCCAAGACTGACTGATCACGCGTTCGTCGGGTCAGATGGTCGACGCATCGACGCCCGCGAGTTGGGCCGCGTCATTGCGCCGTGCGGCCGCCGCGGCGATGAGGGCACAGAAGATGCCCCTTTGCCGATGCGCGTAGAAAAGATGCTCGGGGTGCCATTGCACGCCAAGCGCAAACGGATCCTCGACTCGTTCGATCGCCTGGATCATGCCGCCCTGATCCGTCGCCGCGATGCGCAACCCCTCGCCCAGCCGATCGACCGCCTGCGTGTGCAGCGCGTTGACCTTCATGGGATGCTCGCCGGCCACCGCCGCAAGCTGCGTACCGGCCTTTGGATGCACCGTCTTGCGCGGCAGCACCGTACGTATGTGATCGCTGGCCTGATAGGTGGCATAAGCATCCTGATGCAGCGTGCCGCCGAGCGCGATGTTGAGCATTTGGCTGCCCCGGCAAATCCCCAGAACCGGCTTTGACTGCACGAAGGCGGCCAGCAGGACACCGCGTTCCAGAGCATCGCGATCCGGGTCGAGCCTTGCCGAGGTCACGATCTGCCCTCCGTAAAGATCCGGGGAAATATCGTCGCCCCCTCCGATGATGACTCCATCGACACTGTCGATATCCGCGCGGCGGTCAGCCTGCCACCGGCGCGCGGATCCCCCGGCGAGCCAGACGTTGAACGCGATCAGCGGAAACATGCGCCAGCCGGAACGGCGCGAGACGGTGACCCCTATCACGGGGCGCGGCGCTGTCATGTACGATCCAGCCCTGCCGTCTGAAGGATGCGCCCCGCGCGGTCAGCCCAGCTTTGCCGCGACAGGGTCAGAAACCCGTGGTCGTCGTCCCAGGCCTGGGCGAGCCGATCCAGCGGCGCACTGTCTTCGGCCACCCGCTCGACCAGTCGCCAGCGGCCCCATTCCTCGGCCAGCGACCAGCGCGCGTCGTCGATCCGGCAGTCGGGCAGCCGGAAATGGAAGGTCGGGCGGGCCGAGGTCTTGTCGTCGATCGCCGACGCGATCCGGTCGGGGTCGAAATGCGCGAAGACCGGCAGCATGTCGAGGCCCCGGTTCCGGCTTGGCGTCAGTTCAAGATACAGGTCCGTCACGTGATCGCGCGTCGCCTCCGGCCCGGCCTTGATCAGCGCACGCACGAAATCCGTCGGATAAGGATCGGTGAACGGCAAAAGCCGGCGCGCGTCGTCGATGGGATTATCGGCGCGCAACCAATCCTCAATCAGCGCATAGGCCAGAAGCGGGCGGACGATATCGGCATCACATTCGCTGGCGATCTCAATGTTGAGATGCACGCCGAACCCGAAGAACCAGCCCGCGCCGCTGCCCAATGCGCCCGCCGCGCGCAGTTTCTCGCGTAGCGCGTCAAGCCGTGCCAGCCCGTCGATGTCCAAAGGCTCTGTCACGATCTCGACGGGCACAACCTCGCGCCCCAGGTCAAGCGCTTGGTCTCGCAGACGGCTTTGCTGTGCCTTGCGCAGGAAGATGTCGAGATAGATGTCTAGCGTTCCCAGTTCGCTGTTCTCGACACGCCAGATGTGGCTGTCGAGCTGCCTGGCCCGTCCATTCAGGAAATCGGCACAGATCTTGGCAGCCTTAGCCTCGGGCAGACCGCCAAACTCGATCTCGACCCCCACCAGACGCGGAACGCCATCCGCATTGAGCGGCTGCGGCAAGGGCGCGAAACCCGCCATTAGAGGCCCGCGTCCGCGGCGATCTGCGCCCGGCTTTTGCGGGTGCGCTCGGTATCGGATTTGAGCTGCCCGCAGGCGGCCATGATATCCTCTCCGCGCGGAGTGCGGATCGGGCTGGCATAGCCGGCCTTGTAGAGGATGTCGGCAAACCGCTCGATCCGGTCCCAGTCGCTCCGCTGATGCGGCGCGCCGGGCCATTCGTTGAACGGGATCAGGTTGATCTTGGCCGGGATGCCCTTGATCAGCTGCACAAGGCGGCGCGCATCGGCCTCGCTGTCATTCACGTCCTTGAGCATGACATACTCGAACGTGATCCGCTCGGAATTGCTGAGGCGCGGATACGCCCGCAGCGCATTGAGAAGCGTCTCGATGTTCCACTTCTTGTTGATCGGCACCAGCCGGTCGCGCACCTCGTCGGTGGTCGCGTGAAAGCTGACAGCCAGCAGGCACCCGATCTCTTCGGCGGTCCGTATGATTTCCGGCACCACCCCCGAAGTCGACAGTGTGATCCGCCTGCGCGACAGCGAAATCCCCTCGCCGTCCATCGCGATTTTCATCGCATCGCGCACGTTCTCGAAGTTATAAAGCGGCTCTCCCATGCCCATGAGCACGATATTGCTCAACAGGCGCGGATGCTCGCCCGCGCCCTCGCCCTTGCGCGGCCATTCGTCGAGATCGTCGCGCGCCAGCATGACCTGACCGATGATCTCGCCCGCCGTGAGGTTGCGCACCAGCCGCTGCGTGCCGGTATGGCAGAAGGAACAGGTCAGCGTGCACCCCACCTGGCTTGAAATGCACAGCGTGCCGCGATCGGTTTCGGGGATATAGACCACCTCGACCTCATGCCCGCCGGCGATCCGCACGAGGTACTTGCGGGTACCATCCGCGCTAACCTGCCGGCTGACAATCTCGGGGATTTCGATCACGAATTTCTCGGCAAGATCCGCGCGATAGGCCTTCGCCAGATTGGTCATCGCATGGAAGTCGCGCACGCCCCATTGGTAGATCCACTGCCAGATCTGGTTGACGCGCATCTTCGCCTGCTTTTCCGGCGTGCCATGCGCGATCAGCATCTCGCGCATCCGGTCGCGCGTGACCCCAACAAGGTTGATTGGCCCGTCGGGAAGCTTGCGGGGGATGGTCATCACGTCTTGGGTGATCGGGGCGGTCTGGGTCATGGCTCTTTCGCGCGTCTTGAAGATCAGATCTTCATATAGCGGTGATCGCGTCGTTTCGAAACCTCTACCTGTCAGCCCTTGTCAATCAGGGTGGGCGGCCTGCCCCATGCGCGCCACCGGTGCATGCCGGGGACAGGTCACGAGGTGATCGTTGACTATGCCTACGGCCTGCATGAAGGCGTAGACAATGGTCGGGCCGCAGAACATGAACCCGCGCTTCTTCAGATCCTTCGAGAGCCGCACCGAAAGCTCTGTCTGCGCGGGCACTTCGGCCAGAGATCGCCAGTGGTTCTGGATGGGCGATCCGCCGACCTGCTCCCAAAGATACCTGTCAAAGCCCTGCTCGGCCTCGATCTGCTGCCACGCCCGGGCGCTGCCGATGGTCGCCTCGATCTTGCCGCGGTGGCGGATAATGCCCGGATCGGCGAGCAGCCGCGCGACCTCGGCGTCGCCCCATGTGGCGATGACACGCGGATCAAAGCCGTGAAAGGCGTGGCGCAAATTCTCGCGCTTGCGCAGGATCGTGATCCACGACAACCCCGCCTGGAACCCTTCGAGCACGAGTTTTTCCCAAAGCGCGCGGCTGTCGTATTCCGGCACGCCCCATTCGGTATCGTGATACGCCTCGTAAAGCGGATCCGCGCCGACCCATCCGCATCGCTCCATGCGCGTGCCCCTTGGTCTCCATTCATTTCAGATCGCTGTCTAAACGGTTCTCGATGGATATGCACCACCCTGACGGAAGGCCCAAGGCGGCATCCCGAATAGCCGAGGAACGGAAAAGGGCGGACCACCAACCCCGCACGCGCGCAGCCATGATGATCTGCCGTCCCGGCACAGTTGGATCTACGCCGTTGCCGAGGGTCGATCCTTGCGATATGACCGGATCAGAGCGTCGAAGCGTCGCAAGGCCCTCTGCGGACCCGATCGGCGCGACGACCTGCTTAAATACAGCTTGTGGGAGGCACTCATGACCAATGTAGTAATCGCATCCGCGGCGCGCACTGCCGTCGGATCATTCGGCGGCGCGTTCGCCACCACGCCGGCCCATGATCTGGGCGCGGCCGTCTTGGCAGAGGTCGTGGCCCGCGCCGGCGTCGACAAATCCGAGGTCAGCGAGACCATCCTCGGTCAGGTTCTCACCGCGGCCCAGGGCCAGAACCCGGCCCGTCAGGCGCATGTGAATGCCGGGCTGCCCCTCGAGTCGGCGGCGTGGGGCATCAACCAGGTCTGCGGATCGGGCCTTCGTGCCGTCGCGCTCGGCGCCCAGCACATCCAGCTTGGCGATGCCGCGATCATCTGCGCGGGCGGCCAGGAGAGCATGACGCTCAGCCCGCATGCCGCGCATCTACGTTCGGGCCACAAGATGGGTGACATGAAATACATCGACACGATGATCCGCGACGGCCTCTGGGATGCGTTCAACGGCTACCACATGGGCCAGACCGCGGAAAACGTCGCCGATCAGTGGCAAATCACCCGCGAAACCCAGGACGAGTTTGCCCTCGCCAGCCAGAACAAGGCTGAGGCGGCGCAGAAGGCCGGCAAATTCGACGACGAGGTGGTCGCGTTCACCGTCAAGACCCGCAAGGGCGATATCGTTGTCGACAAGGACGAATACATCCGCCACGGCGCGACGATCGAAGGGATGCAAAAGGTGCGCCCGGCCTTCACGCAGGACGGCTCGGTCACGGCGGCGAACGCGTCCGGTCTCAATGACGGCGCCGCGGCCACGCTGCTGATGAGCGCCGACGAGGCCGAGCGCCGCGGGATCGAGCCGCTTGCGCGGATCGCGTCCTATGCCACGGCAGGCGTCGATCCCTCGATCATGGGCGTGGGCCCGATCAATGCCAGCCGCAAGGCGCTGGAGAAGGCCGGGTGGTCCGTAGGCGATCTCGACCTCGTCGAGGCGAACGAGGCCTTTGCCGCGCAGGCCTGCGCAGTCAACAAGGACATGGGCTGGGATCCGTCGATCGTGAACGTGAACGGCGGCGCCATCGCCATCGGCCATCCGATCGGGGCGTCGGGCTGCCGGGTTCTCAACACGCTGCTGTTCGAGATGAAGCGCCGCGGCGCCAAGAAGGGCCTCGCCACGCTCTGCATCGGCGGCGGCATGGGCGTCGCGATGTGCATTGAGCGCCCGTGATCCGGCGTGACGGTCAAACGCCGACATGACGAAAGGGTGCCCGATGCGGCACCCTTTTTCATGCTGACGTCCCGAGCGCGGTGCAGAACCCGCATCCCGTTGCGCAACATTATTGCGGATTGCGCCGCGACACGATAACCAAACTGATGAAACCCAGCCATATTGGAGGATATCATGGCAAGAACCGCACTCGTGACCGGAGGAACCCGCGGGATCGGCGCCGCCATCTCGAAGGCGCTCAAGGAAGAAGGCTATACCGTCGCCGCGAGCTATGCCGGCAATGATGACGCCGCTGCCAAGTTCACCGAAGAGACCGGGATCAAGACCTACAAGTGGAACGTCGGCGATTACGAGGATTCCAGGGCCGGCATCGAGAAGGTGGAGGGCGATCTTGGCCCGATCGAGATCGTCGTGGCCAATGCCGGCATAACCCGCGACGCGCCCTTCCACAAAATGACGCCGCAGCAGTGGAACGAGGTGATCGAAACCAACCTTACCGGCGTGTTCAACACCATCCACCCGGTCTGGCCCGGCATGCGCGAGCGCGGCTTTGGCCGGGTCGTCGTCATCAGTTCGGTCAACGGGCAAAAGGGCCAGTTCGCGCAGACGAACTATGCCGCGACCAAGGCCGGCGATCTCGGCATCATTCGCAGCCTCGCACAGGAAGGCGCCGCGAAAGGCATTACCGCAAATGCGGTCTGCCCGGGCTATATCGCAACGGAAATGGTGATGGCGGTGCCGGAAAAAGTGCGAGAGGCGATCATCGGCATGATTCCCACCGGTCGTCTCGGCGAGCCAGATGAGATCGCGCGCTGCGTGCGCTTCCTCGTCTCGGATGATGCGAGCTTTATCAACGGGTCCACGATCTCGGCCAATGGCGGCCAGTTCTTCAGCTGATCCCGTCGTGAACAGGGGCCGGCCCTATCTGGTCGGCCCCGTATCGGGTGGCGGTCCTTGTCAGACGTTTTCCGATAGCCGCTCGATCTCCTGCTTGATCTTCAGTTTCTGCTTCTTGAGTTCGGCGATCTCCAGCGTGCTTGAACTCGGCGCGCGCTGCGCCTCTTCGACTTGCTCGGAAAGCGCGTGATGTTTCTTTTTCAGTTCCTCGATATGCGAACTCAAGCTCATGAGCAGTCTCCTTTGTGAAGGGTGTCTGTCAAACCGACATGGAAATTGCAGCACATTTTTACAATCCTGTCACGCTGCGCGTGCGAGATGAGCGGATGTTTTCCGGCAAGATTGATCGCGTTCAATCGGGAAAAGGCAGCGCTGCCGCATCCTTTAGCACGGCCATAGTGACCGGGGTGTAGTCCGCGCCGTCCGTTTCATGCGCCGGGCCCTCGTGCAGGCACCAGCCGGCATGAAGGCGAAACGCCGCCCGTCCGCCCTTGCGGCCGCGCATCAGGACAAGCCGGGCGGCCCTGCCCGCGCGTGGCGTGAGCGGCAAAAGCTCCAGCGATCCGAGGTGCTTGGCCATCGCGCTCGTCAGGTCTGGCACCCGGTCCGCGCGCTGGATCATGGTGACAGTGCCCTTTGATACGACACGGCGCGCGGCCGCCGCGACCCATGCGACCAAGGGCAAGCTCTCGCCAAGGCCCTGCTCGCGCCCCGCGTCCCGCGCCGCCGTGCCGGTATCGCGGTCGAAGAAGGGCGGATTTGCCATCACGTGGTCAAATTGTCGCTGCCGCAATTCATGAGGCACGTCCGCCACATCGCCGGTGAACACCTCCAACGCGATATCGTTGCCCGCCGCGTTGCGCCGCGCCAGATCCGCGTAGCAGGACTGGATCTCCAGCCCCGCGAGCGCGACTCCCGGCACCCGCGCCCCGAGACACAAGGCCGCAACACCGGATCCGCAGCCGAGATCCAGCACGCGCTGTCCCGGCCGCGCGGGAATGCTGGCGGCTAGGATGACCGGGTCGATCCCGGCGCGGTAGCCCTGCCGTGGCTGCGCAATTACAAGACGCCCGCCGAGAAAGCCGTCCTGGCGCAGCTCGTCTTCGCCAAATGGCTCAATCCTCAAGCCAGAACCCGTTATCAATCAGCGCCTCTCGGGCGTCGTCGTAATCGGCATCGGCCACCATCAAACGGCGCGGGAAAATTCCGATGGATCCTTCGAGGATGCTCATATTTACGTCCATTTCAAAGCAGTCTATATCTTCACCTTGAAGCAGCGCCTGAGCGAAAGCCATGGATGCGGGATCGTTCGTTCTGAGAAGCAGTTTCATGAGGCTGACATAAGAGCATCGCAGGCTATTTGTCGAGAATTAGCGACAGGAGATCAACGCGAGTGGACGACGCCGCAACAAAACCGCATGACGCCCTGTCCGCACATCTCAGCGACAAGATGGCGGCGGTCAACACGCTTATCCGGGCACGCATGGCGTCCCGTCACGCACCGCGCATCCCCGAGGTCACCGCACATCTGGTCGAGGCCGGCGGCAAACGCCTGCGCCCCCTGCTGACACTAGCAAGCGCGGAGCTGTGCGGATATCAAGGCCCGCATGATGTGAACCTCGCCGCGACCGTGGAATTCATCCATACCGCGACGCTTTTGCATGATGACGTCGTGGACAAGAGCGCGCAACGCCGCGGACGTCCCACGGCGAACCTGCTTTATGACAACAAGTCGAGCGTGCTGGTCGGGGATTACCTTTTCGCGCGCGCTTTCCAGCTGATGGTCGAACCCGGATCGATCCGCGTGCTCGACATCCTGTCGAACGCGTCGGCCACGATCGCCGAGGGCGAAGTCCTGCAACTGACCGCGGCGCGCGACCTGCGCACAGACGAGGACGTCTATCTGCAGGTGGTGCGCGGCAAGACGGCCGCGCTGTTTTCGGCAGCGACCGAGATCGGCGGCGTGATCGCCGATGCGCCCGAAGAACGGATCGAGGCGCTTTTCACCTATGGCGACGCGCTCGGCATTGCGTTCCAGATCGTTGACGACCTGCTGGATTACGAAGGCGACGCATCGGTCACAGGCAAGAACGTCGGCGACGATTTCCGCGAACGAAAGCTGACCCTTCCGCTGATCAAGGCGGTGGCCGCGGCCGACAGTGACGAACGCGCATTCTGGAAACGCACCATTGAAACGGGCGATCAACGCGACGGAGATCTCGATCACGCGCTCGATATGCTGCGCGCTCATGGGGCGCTCGATCAGACCCGCGCGGATGCCAAGGCCTGGGTCGGCGTGGCGCGTGGGGCGCTGCACTCCCTTCCGGAGCATCCGGTACGCGACATGCTCGACGGCCTTGCCGATTACGTGGTGGCGCGGATCAACTGAGCCGACAGGGCACGACCCACCAGTCCGGATATGCGCGGGAAATCGCCGCAGCCGCGTCTTGTGCTCTCTGCGGATCGGGAAAAAGACCGAAACAGGTCGCCCCGGACCCAGACATACGCGCAAGGCCACAGCCCCGCGTCTGCGAGATCTGCCGCAAGACATCGCCAATGACGGGTGCCTCGGCCATAGCCGGCGACTCCAGATCGTTGCGTTGATCTGCCAACCACTGGATGAGAGCCTGCGCCGTCGCGAAGATCGGCAAGCGCGCCGGCATGGGCGGATTGTGCCGCTGTTCCAATCGCTTGAAGATCGCGGGCGTCGAGACGCTCACCCCCGGATTGACCAGCACCGCATCCAGCGCCGGAAGCCCGTCAAGCGGCGTCACGTCCTCTCCGATGCCCCGCATACGGGCCGCGCGGGCCAGCAGACAGACCGGCACATCGGCCCCGAGCGATATCGCGTCATCGGGAAGTGCCCCGCCCGTCAGCTGCGACAAGGCGCGCAGACAGGCGGCCGCATCGCTGGAGCCGCCACCGATCCCGGCCGAGGTCGGCAGGTTCTTATGCAGGGTGATTTCGGCCTCGGCCCCGCTCAATGCCGCTGCCCGCATCACGAGATTGTTGGGCCCGACCGGCACGTCTTTTGCCATGGGACCCTGCACGTATAGGCGTAATGCCCCGTGCGTCACGCTCAGGCTGTCGCCTATATCGGCGAACATCACCATGGAATCGAGCAGATGATAGCCTTCGTCCCGCCGTCCGGTCACATGCAGCGTCAGATTGACCTTGGCGGGGGCCGCCTCACTGATCGGCGGAGGTGGCATCCACGGCCTTCAGAGGGTCCGACCCTTCTTCCTCGAGCACCGCGTCGAGACCTACGGACAGCTTGCGACGCACCCGGTCGGGTTCGAGATCCGGCGAGGGATCGCTTTCATGCAGCGACAAGGCCCGTTTCCACTGGAACCGTGCCTCTGCCTTGCGGCCTACGGCCCAGAGCACATCCCCGAGGTGATCGTTGATCACCGGATCGGTCGGCATCAGCTCGGCAGCGCGTTCCATGTGCCCGATCGCCTCGTCGTAGCGTCCAAGACGGTAAAGCGCCCAGCCAAGGCTGTCGACGATATAGCCGCTTTCGGGTTGTTCGGACACGGCACGCTCGATCATGTCGAGCGCTTCGTCGAGGTTCACGCGCTGTTCCACCATGGAATATCCAAGGTAGTTGAGAACCTGCGGATGGCCGGGGTTGAGCTCTAGCGCGCGTCGGAAATCTGCTTCGGCCTCCTCCCAGTTATCCTGGCGTTCATGGCTGATGGCGCGGGCATAATGGACGAACCATTGCGGATTGTCGCGCTCCTCCAGAAGCTCGACCGCGCGATCGTAGGACGTGACTGCCTTGGCATAGTCTTCCTGGGTCCGGTAGAGGTCGCCAGCCGCGATATGCACATCGGCGAGATCGGGATTTGTCTGCACAAGCTGGTCGAGAACCTCGATCGCGGCGTCCGGCCTATTGTCGCGCCGCAGAACCTCGGCGCGCCCAAGCTCTGCCACGTGGAACGACGGATGCTCGCGCGGCACTTGCCTGTAGGCGGCGATGGCAAGCTCGTATTGTTCCATGCGTTCAAGCAGTTCGGCCACGGTGATGACCGCATCCACATGGCCCGGTCTGATGGCCTCGGCGATGCGGGCATAGAGCAGCACGAACTCGTCATTGACATCCTGCCGCAAGGCGCGCGCGAGCGAGAAGAAGACCTCTGCCACGCCGTCCTTCGGGTTGCGAACCAAGTCGAATGGAACCCGCTCTTCAGAGGCGATCCGCGCACGCAGGTCTGCAACCTGCGGATCGGGATCGCTTCCGAACGTGTCGTCGATGATCTTGATGGCGCGCTCGTGTTCGCCCAGCTGGCTGAGGATTTGCGCCCAAGCCATCACGCCGCGGCGCGTCTGCTGCACCGGGCCATCGCCGTCACCGGAGAACACGCGGTCGGCCGCCTCAAAATCACCGACCGACGCCAGCGCGAGCGCCTTGTGGTATGACCCGAAACTGCGCAATCCCTCCTGCTCTGCCACGGCATCGAAACTGCTCAATGCTTTGGTCACATCACCTGTGCCTAGATGGGCCCAAGCCGTGATCAGGCCATCTGCAAGGTCTCCGGCGCCGCGCCCGTCCTCGACTCGGTCGATCAGCGCATCCCAGTCACCGTTCCGCGTCTCCTCGGCAATGAGGGAAATCTGCGCGACCTGACTGTTCATCCCGTCATCGGCCATCTCGCGGGCGATCGGTATTGCCCGGTCGATCTCTCCGAGCGCCAGGTAGGCGATGGCCGCATTCTCACGCAACAAAGGATTGGTCAGATCGAGCGCAAGCGCCTGGGAATAATACTTGGCGGCCGCCGAAAAATCGCCCGCCGCGCGCGCATGCTGTGCCGCGAGATAGGCCCCGGACGGATCTTGTGCCGCAACGGGCAAGGGCACGGCCTGCAACAGCCCGGCGAGGACGAGGGCGGACATGGTTCGATATGTCAATGTGACCTGCCTTTACTAACCCGTTATGGTCTGAACTCTATGACGCTCGGCGGCGCAACGCAATGCGACACGCCCCGCCGTCGGGCGCGCGCCCCTCACATGTTGGGGTAGTTCGGACCGTCCCCACCCTGCGGCACGGTCCAGACGATGTTCTGGCTGGGATCCTTGATGTCGCACGTCTTGCAATGCACGCAGTTCTGAAAGTTGATCACGAAGCGCGGGGGCTTGTCGTCTTCCTGCACGATCTCGTAGACGCCGGCCGGGCAATACCGCTGTGCCGGTTCGGCATATTTGTGCCAGTTGATCACGGTCGGCACGTGCCGATCCTTGAGCTTCAGGTGCGCGGGCTGGTTTTCCTCGTGATTGGTCATCGAATAGCTGACATTCGTCAACCGATCAAAGCTCAGTTTGCCATCGGGCTTGGGGTAGTCGATCTTTTCATGCGCCGCGGCGGTTCCGGTCGCCTCGGCATCGCTCTTACCATGCTTGAGCGTACCGAGCACGCTGAACCCGCCGGTATTGGCCCACATATCGATCCCACCAAGCGTCAGAGACGCCACGAGGCCATATTTGGACCAGAGCGGTTTGACGTTGCGCACCTTCTTCAGATCCTCGCCGATGGCACCGTTTCGCACATCGCTCTCGTAAGAGGCCAACTCATCGCTCTGACGCCCTTTGGTCAGCGCCGCGTGCGCCGCCTCGCCCGCGGCCTTGCCCGACAGCATGGCATTGTGATTGCCCTTGATGCGTGGCACGTTGACCATCCCAGCCGAGCAGCCCAGAAGCGCCACGCCGGGCGCCACCATCTTGGGCAATGACTGCCAGCCACCCTCCGAAATAGCGCGCGCGCCGTACCCCACGCGTTTGCCGCCCTCCAGAAGCTCGGCGACCATCGGGTGATGCTTGAATCGCTGGAATTCCATGTAGGGATAGAGATGCGGGTTCTCGTAGTTCAGATGCACCACGAAACCGACATAGACCTGGTTGTTTTCCAGATGATAGATGAACGATCCACCACCCGCATTCCTGCCGAGCGGCCAGCCCATCGTGTGCGTGACCGCGCCCTCATGATGCTTGGCGGGATCCACCTCCCAGATCTCTTTCATGCCGAGCCCGTATTTCTGCGGCTCTTTCCCGGCTGACAGGGCATATTTCGCGATGACTTCCTGCGAGAGTGAGCCGTGCACGCCTTCTGACAGGAACACGTATTTGCCCAGCAATTCCATCCCCGGCTCGTAATGCGGGCCGGGCGTGCCATCGGGGTTGCGGCCGAACTCTCCGGCGACGACGCCCCTGACCTCGCCGTTGTCCCCATAGACCATTTCCGAGCAGGACATGCCGGGAAAAATCTCGACGCCAAGCTCTTCGGCCTGTTCGGCCATCCAGCGGCAGACATTGCCCATCGAGACGATGTAATTGCCGTGATTATTCATCAGGGGCGGCATCGGCCAGTTCGGGATGCGCACCTTGCCACTCTCGCCCAGCACGTAGAAATTGTCGTCGGTCACGGGCGTGTTGATCGGCGCGCCCTTGTCTTTCCAATCCGGGATCAGCGCGTCGAGACCGCAGGGATCGAGCACGGCCCCCGACAGGATGTGCGCGCCCACCTCGGAGCCCTTTTCCAGCACCACGACCTCGCGGTCCGGATCGAGCTGCTTGAGCCTGACCGCCGCCGACAGCCCGGCCGGCCCTGCTCCGACGATCACGACATCGTACTCCATCGCTTCTCGCGTCACATCCGTCATCGGCGTTTCCTTTCGTTGCGGCGCAATTTACACGTAATTGCCGCCAGTCTCTTGGCGAGGGTCTTAAGCCACGGCATGTCCTTGACGTCAAATGAAACACCGCGTCAGACTTACCGGAAACCGCCGCGCCATCCGATCCGCTCTTGCAATCACGTCCCGGATTCGTGCAAGCTTTCCCAAATGGAAACACGCGACTGACGGGGCCAGCGAACACGCGGCCCCTCTTTGAATATGGACATGCGCAATGGAAAAGATCCCGATGACCGCAGGCGGCCACGCGGCGCTGGAGAAAGAGCTCAAGCAGCTCAAGTCGGTGGAGCGACCGAACATAATCCGCGCCATATCCGAGGCACGCGAGCACGGCGATCTCAGCGAGAATGCCGAATATCACTCGGCCAAAGAAAAGCAGTCGTTCATCGAGGGCCGCATCAAGGAGGTCGAGGGGATTCTCAGCCTTGCCGAGGTCATCGACCCCAAAAAGCTTTCGGGGCCGGTCAAGTTCGGCGCGACCGTGACGCTGGTCGACGAGGATACCGACCAGGAAAAGACCTATCAGATCGTCGGAGAACACGAGGCCAATATCGAAAAGGGCCTGTTGAACATGAAGTCGCCTATCGCGCGTGCGCTGATCGGCAAGGAGGAAGGCGATAGCGTCGAGGTGCACACGCCCGGCGGCGACCGCGCCTACGAGATCCTGAAGGTCGCATATATTTGAGGGGCATCATGCCCAGGTCCGTCGCGGATCGGCCGACAAGATGCCCTGTCCGATCGCCGCGATTGTCCACACTGGTGACGTGACATGACCCCGGTCGAACGTAGCGCTTGCGGGCTTTCCATCCTCTGGATCATTGGCACGGCGGCGCTTTTCCTGTGGATTACCCCGCCCGAGGGAAGCGGCGGAATGCTCTACGGTGGCATGGCCGTGCTCTGCAGCGTCATGCCACCCGCGACGGCTTGGGTCGGGCTGATGGCCTTGCGCGCGATCCGCGAAACGCGGGAGCATACGGACCGCATCGAGGCCGCGATCGAAACGCTGCACGATACGGGCGAACAGAAACGGCCCGACCCGTCTTTTGACGAGACAATCGCGCTGCACCTCGACGAGATCCTCGCAACGCAACGCGATATCTTGGCCGCACTGGCGGAACTGCGCTCCGTCCGCGATCGGGCGGACGAGCAGACAAGACCGGTCGCGGATCCTTCACCGATCACGGATTCGTCACCCGCCTCGGAGAATGCGCAGGTTGCGCTGCCCCTCGGCATGCCGGCCGAGCCGGCGCAGGGCGGGTTAAGCCGCGCCGACTTCATCACTGCCTTGAATTTCCCCGAAACTCCGGATGACACGGCGGGCTTCGGCGCATTGCGCCGCGCGATGCGGGACCGGTCGGCGGCGCAAGTCATCCGCGCCGCACAGGACATACTGACCCTGATGTCGCAGGATGGCGTCTACATGGACGATCTGAGCCCCGAGATTGCGCCGCCAAATGTCTGGCGCCGCTTTGCCGGCGGTGAGCGTGGGCGCGGCATCGCGGCGCTTGGCGGGTTGCGGGATCAAGAGGCCTTGGACACCTCGGCCACACGGATGAAGCAGGACGCAATCTTTCGTGACGTCGCCCATCACTTTCTCCGACTCTTCGACCGCATGTTCACCGAATTCGCGCAGGACGCGACCGATGCGGAGATCCTGGATCTCGTCGAGACCCGCACCGCACGCGCGTTCATGCTTCTGGGCCGCGTCACCGGCACCTTCGACTGACACCATTCGCATAAGCCAAGTCATTGATATTCAATCCCCAGAACTGTTCTGACCCGATCTGCAAGCAACTGTCCAGCTTCTATTGCCCCCGGTCCAATTCCACGTCATGATATCTCTTCGGAGGGTTCAAAGTGATGCGCAAGTTTCTCGTGATACTGGATGACAGTCGCGAATGCCTGAACGCCATGCGGTTCGCGGCGATGCGCGCGGCCAGCACAGGTGGCGGTGTCGAGATCCTTGCCATCATCTCGCCAGAAGAATTCAACCACTGGATCGGTGTAGGCGACCTCATGCGCGAGGAACAGCGGGAACGTATCGAGGCCCATTTCGAGGTCTTCGCGAAATGGATGCGCGACAAGCAAGGCGTCGACCCCGAACTCGTCATCCGCGAGGGAGAGCCGGTGGCCGAGATCATGGCGCAGGTCGGCGAGGACGACCAGATCGGCGTGCTGGTGCTCGGTGCGGGGTCCGGCAAGAAGGGACCGGGACCATTGGTCACGCAGTTGACCAAGAATGCCGGAACGCTGCCCATGCCGATCACCATTGTCCCCGGTGATCTGAGCAAGGAACGCCTGGAGGCGATCACCTGAGACGCGCTGCAGGTACAAACCTATGGCACACCGACACCACCAGTTTAGAATCGTTCCAAACTCTTGACTCGCGCAGCCGGCAGGCGCATATCTGATGGCAATCACGAAAGGGCGCGTCCATGTTCATCCAGACCGAATCCACCCCCAATCCCGCCACGTTGAAATTCCTGCCCGGTCAGACGGTGCTGGAAACCGGCACCGCAGATTTTCCAAGCGCCGAAGGGACCGAGGCGTCACCGCTGGTGGCACGTATTTTCAAGGTGCCGGGTGTCGCAGGCGTGTTTCTCGGCAATGACTTCGTCACCGTGACCAAGTCCGAAGAGACCGAATGGGATCATGTCAAGCCCGCCATCCTGGGCGCGATCATGGAGCATTTCCAGTCCGGCCAACCGGTGATGTCGGTCGAAGGCGGCGGCGCGTCCGGTCACGCCGATCACAGTGGCGAGGATGCCGAAGTGGTCGGTCAGATCAAGGAACTCCTCGATACCCGTGTCCGGCCCGCCGTGGCCCAGGATGGCGGTGACATCACCTTTCACGGGTTCGAGCGCGGCGTCGTATACCTGCACATGCAGGGCGCGTGCGCGGGCTGCCCCTCGTCGACCATCACGCTGAAGATGGGGATCGAGAACCTGCTGCGCCACTACATTCCCGAGGTGACAGAGGTCCGCCCGATTGGCATGTGAGCCGCTGACTCTGGGGTTCGACACATCGGCCGCACATTGTGCGGCCGCTTTGCTTTCGGGCGACCGGGTCATCGCCGCCCGGTCCGAGGACATGCAGCGCGGACAGGCGGAACGGTTGATGCCGCTCTTGCAAGAAGTTTTGACATCGCAAGACGTCGCTTGGTGTGACCTCTGGCGGATCGGCGTCGGTATCGGTCCCGGCAATTTCACCGGCGTACGTATCTCGGTGTCATTGGCACGCGGCCTCGCGCTGAGCCTCAGGATCCCCGCTATCGGTGTGAGCACGCTGGACGCGATCTGCACCGAAAACACCACTGGTACGGCCTGCGTGCCGGCGCCGCGTGAACTGGTCTACATCCGGTCGGGTTCCGGCGCGCCGCACCTTGTCGCTCTGGCCGAGATAGATCTGCCGGTATTCCCGCCCGCGCCCGCCGATCTCGCCTCCACAATCGCGCGGCTTGGCGCCAGGGCGTCCGCGACCAGCTTGTCCCCGGCGCCGCTTTACGTTCGGCCCGCGGATGCAGCACCATCGCGTGACGCCCCGCCCCGCATCCTCGATGACGCCTGAGACGATGGCGGCCACCCATGCCCGCGCCTTCGCGGGGCATGGCCGGGCGTGGTCGGCGACAGAGTTTTGCGACCTCATGCACAGCGATCATGTGTTTCACCGCGGCGATGCCCGTGCCTTTGCCCTCGGACGGGTGGTCGCGGACGAGGTCGAGCTTCTGACCTTGGCGACGGACCCTGCACATCGGCGCTGCGGGCTCGCGCGCGACTGTCTGCAGGCGTTCGAGGCACATGCAGCGGCGCGCGGGGCAGCGTCGGCCTTTCTCGAAGTGGCCGAGGACAACGCGCCCGCCCGCGTGCTTTACCACGCTGCGGGCTATGTCGAGACTGGCCGTCGCAAGGGCTATTACACAACGCAGCGCGGCAAGGCGGTCGATGCAATCTTGCTATCCAAGACCCTGATCTGAGCCGCCGGGTCAGCCAAGCGCTGCGCGGATCCGGTCCCAGTCTTCCCGCGGCCCCGCAAGCCCCAGACGCAGCCAGTGGCGGGAATATGGAAACACCCGTGACCAGATGTGATGCTGCGCCAGATGCGCCTGCGCGGCGGTCGCATCGGGCGTGTGATAGGTCCGAAACAGCGGCGTGCCGCCGACCAGTGTCCATCCCGCACCCTGCGCCATGGCATCCAGCCGCGCCGCGTCCCTCGTCAGTCGGGCACAGGTCTGCCGCTGCCAGTCCCGGTCCCGGAATGCGCATCGCGCCACCTCGATCGCCGGGCCGGAGACGGGCCACGGCCCCGCCAGCTCTGCCAGTCGTGCGGCAAGCGTCGCGCCGCTCAACGCAAATCCGAGGCGCAGTCCGGCCAGCCCGTAGAACTTGCCAAACGACCGCATCACGATCACGTTCTCCGGGGCATTGTCGAGCACGGGGGAAAGCGACAGGTCCGGTTCGGGATCGGCAAAGCTTGCATCCACCACGAGCAGCCCCACCTGCCGCGCAAGCGCCGTCAGGCGGGCGGGATCATGCCGTGTGCCGTCGGGGTTGTTAGGATTGACCACCACCGCGCAATCGGCCCCCACCAGGGCGTCCACTGCGCCTACGTCCTCGACCCTCCAGCCACAGGCGCGCAGGGCGGCCGCGTGTTCGTTATAGGTCGGGGTCAGCACACGCGCGACGCCCGGACGCGCCAGATGCGGTACCGCCTGGATGACGGCCTGTGCCCCGGCCATCGGCGTGACATGCGCGCGCGTCGCATAGCACGTGGCCGCCGCCGCGCACAGCGCGTCCATGTCGCCTTGCGTTGGAAGCGCCGCGAAGGCCTGCAGGCTAATTTCCGGCACGGGGTATGGCACCGGGTTGATCCCGGTCGAGAGGTCGAGCCAACGCCCAGCATCACCGCCATGACGGCGCATCGCGGCATCGATGTTGCCGCCGTGATCCCGGGCATTCGTTTGCATACCGCCTTACAACAGGCAAATCGCGCCAACTGCAAGCGCGAGGATCGCCATGACCCGTCTGTAGAGCGACAACGCGCGCCCCAGATCCTTCGGTCCGGGATCCGGCGCGCCCGCGTTGAGCCATGCCTCGGCGCTGAGCGTCATGCCGTAGGCGCGCGGCCCCGACAGCCGCAGGCCGAGCGCTCCTGCCATCGCGGCCTCGGGCCAGCCGGCATTGGGCGACCGGTGCCGATGCGCATCCCGCACCATGACACGGCAAGAGCGCATGGCATTCCGCGGACCCGCGATCGCGAACAGCACGCCGGTCAGCCGCGCGGGGATCACGTTAACCACATCGTCGAGCCGTGCGGCCACCCTTCCGAATGCCTCAAAGCGCTCGTTGCGGTGGCCGATCATGGAGTCGAGCGTATTGATGGCCTTGTAGGCAGCGATCCCCGGCAGCCCCCCGACAACGCCCCAAAAAACAGGCGCGATGATGCCGTCGCTGGTATTCTCCGCCAAGCTCTCGATGCTCGCGCGGGCCACACCGGCCGTGTCGAGCGTCGCCGGATCGCGCCCGACGATCATCGCCACGGCGCGGCGGGCACCGTCGAGATCTCCGCGTTCAAGCGGGCGCGCAACCGCCGCCACGTGATCGTGCATCGACCGCAGCGCAATCAGCGGCCAGGCTAAAACGCCGCCGACAAGCCAACCGATGGCGCCGTCAGACAAAAGCATCTGCATTGTCGCAGCGGGAACGAGCGCAAGCAACACGATGACCCCAGTCGTAAGCGCGCCCATACGCAAGCGTCTGCGCTCTGAGCCTTGGTTCCACCGGGTCTCCAACACCGATGTGGCCCGGCCCAGCCATGTCACGGGGTGGCCGATCCAGGCATGAATCCGATCCGGCCAGCCAAGAACAACGTCGATCGCCATCCCGATCAGCATCATTGCAGCGAAACTCACTCCCCGCCCCCGGTTCGAAACCGCAATACATTTTCCAGCCCGGCTTCGCGCAGCGTCGCCTCGGCGGTATCGGGGGCCTTCTCCGGGGCGAAGATCAACCCGCGGGCAGAGCCGGTATGCGCGCGCGCCAACCCGAGCGCGCCGAGCTCGCGTGCAAGATCCGCCATCGGGTCGGCGGGGCCGCGCAGCGCCGCGCAGCGGCGCGCCGATTCGGTGGCAATGCCTGCGATTGCGGCCAGATCGCCCCGCGTCGTGGCCTCTGCCCAGAACTCGACCAGATCGGCGATATCGGGAAACGCCGCGTCCGCGGGATCTGTGCGTTCGGGCCCGCCCCAGAACCCGCCGATTATCTCGGCCGCTGGCGGAGGCGGCAGAACGCGCAGCACCTCCGCCCGGCGGGAGGCCCAAAGCAGTCGGTCGGGGGCGTCATGCATCAGCGGGTCGGTTGCCCCCTCGACGGCCAGACACGCGCTTGCCAACGTCGCGGACGGGCCGTCAAAGCCTACCGCACGCGCGGACGCCACGAGGCAGGCGGTAGACGCCCCCGCGCCGGCACCAATCGGCATGTCGCAATCGAGATCGGGCCAGTCCGGGTCGCCCAATCCCAAGGCAATCGCGAAGGCCCCGAGCCGTTCCGCGTCCAGATGGTCGCGCATCCGCAGCTGCTTTCCGGGAGCCCGCGCGCACAGGACCGGGCAGGCTAGCGTAATCAGCGCAACCGGCCCGTCTGCGCCCATGCGCCCCTGGATCCATTCGCCGAAATGGCCCGGCACCGTGACGGGGAGCATTGGCATGTCGCTACGGCCTCGCGTGGAAAGCATCAAGCATCGTCTTGTCATGCGCCGGGCCGCGTGTCGAGCAGACTGGATCGCCAACGCTGCGCTCTGCCGTGCGCGCCCAGGTCGATCCCGCGCGCCTAACGGCGCGCACCGACGCGCGGTGGCGACAAGTGCGCGAACCCTCGCAGAGCTCGACCGCAGCGCCGCGCGGCTTACTGCCCGCGAAGCGCAATGACATCGGGACCGTGTCTTCCCGGCAAGGCCGGAAGCTGCGTCTAAACCCAAGCATCCATTCGGTTATCTGATGAGAATGGAGGGGCGTTGTTGCAAAACTATCCCCGTGAAGGATTCACTTCGGGAATCCAAGCGTTTACATAGGGCTGCATGAGCAAACCACCTCCCGCCCGCTATCGCACGACGAACTGGTCCAGCTACAACGCGTC
>Ga0307947_1000204_pt1 | contig 37642 bp, 54 predicted proteins | sample OrgLakmetagen232_FD_201840 | JGI IMG/M metagenome (GOLD analysis project Ga0307947, IMG submission 201840) | Saline water microbial communities from Organic Lake, Antarctica - #232 | ecosystem: Environmental > Aquatic > Non-marine Saline and Alkaline > Saline | place: Antarctica: Organic Lake...
CGGAAGCGCACAGAGGATGATGAGCTCCCGAGCGGGACCATCGTCCTCTGTGCGCTTCCGTTTGGTGCAACCTAGGTCAAATAGTGATGCTTGCCCCTTAGGGCGATGGGGTTCTATTGGGGAGACCCAGAAACTACCGCATTAAAAAGTCTAAGTATTGCGAGGTCCGAAATAACTTTATTTATTTTCGGCTTGACTTATTGCGAGGGGCCTCAATAAACATATAATTACTCGCAAAACAACCAAGCGCAGTACGGTATGAGTGAGCGAAGATGAGCAAGCCCTCCCTACAGTTATGTTTTTTTTAACACTTTGCAGCTATGAGGCTACACTTATTTCTAAGGACAGCTAAGTCTAACTCCCAGCATTTTCATTGCACGAAAATGTCCAAAAACTGTCTTTTGGCTTGTCAATGAACTTCTCACCCAAGCATACCGTGACTGCGTGTGGAACACGCTGGCACAACATAACGCAACCCCTTCGCTTTGCACACACTTTTTCAGGCTGCTCAGGTGTGTCTTTTGACAGCTGCGATGATCATCGGTATAACATTGCAGATCTTGCACCATATAACTGGTAACGGCCCCCAGGCAGCAGAGAGAGCCAACCCTAGAAGCTCACCTTCTCATCTACATCCGTGTCCAGGTTGCCCACAAACAGGTTTGCTCCAACTTCTAGGGTGCGCTTGTCTGAAGCGGCCTTGTTCACACGAATGGGCTTCCCAAACACCTTGATCATGTTAAGGATTTTAATTGCCTGCGGTTCAGCAAACAAGCATAGCCATGCGTCTTGATACAAGTCGGTTTGCCGCGCAGCACGCGAGAGCACGGCGGGAGAAGCAAACAAACGATAATGCAATATTGCCGCAAGCACCTACATAATCCGCGTCTTCCTCCCCACGGAATTCCACGAATCCGTAGCCCTGGTGCTGGCTGGTGACCCGGTCTTTGGGAAGGTACACGTTCACTGTGTGATATCAGGAAAAGGATGGAGATGTATGTGGGTTGTGTTGCTGCATGCAAAAGAGGCTCTTGCGCAAGCACACTTTACACTTCCATGCGTTGCAAAAGGCCTGATGAAGAGCGTGCCCTGATGCGCTTTAGGAAAGATTTTGTGCACACACGCTCACCTGTCCGCACTGTACAGAAATGATGCCCATGCCGAAGTTTGTAATTCTGTTGCCAATAAGCAGCATGACAGAACCACAATGACATCAGAGAGGGAAATGCACGCACCCACTGGCCCTGCTTGGGTGAACAGCTCCCAAATCATCTCCTCGTACACCTGCGGGTCCAGGTTGCCGACGTAAGTAGTGGCATCCTGGTTCCTGTCTTGCGCATGCTGTCCAATGAGGTTAGCGCCCACTCCTGTGAGGAAGGGGATGGTGCTGGCACATTAATGCCGAGAGAAAGACAGGGACAGCATGCGCTGCCAGGCACGCACCAGCAGCAATACGACCCTGAGCTGCCATGCCCTCCTAAGCAGAGAGGACAGGCAGGCACAGGTAGTGTAGCCTGAAAGAGAGTCAAAAGTTAGACTGCTCCTGAACGAAAAATGCAACCTGAATCGTAATGTGGTTTAAAAACGTGTTGTTATGAACAATAATATATTATATCAATTTCATGTATCAATTTTTTATATTTTTGGCTTAGCCCTTTGTGGTGATCCACTAACGACACAAGGTCATGCTTGCTGAAACAAGGACAGCGGTCGTCTCGTCAGGTCTTTTTAGATGGGCAAAGTCAGACCTAAGCTTGTTTGTTATTTGCTCTTGCTTGCTTCTTTGAATTGTTTCTTTTGCCACCTGTAGATCTGCAAGGATGATATCCAATACTTGGCTGATGGAGTTACTGTCAATGAATGTTAGGCTTGAAGCTGGGCTAGATCAAGGCTATCTCCGTGGTAGTCGTGTGCAGTCTGCTGTCTGTACACTGTCTGTGACACAGCCACCGGATCCCTGTATGGCAAGTCCCCAATGTTTTGTGTGGGACTCTGCACAGTTGAAGATAGTGCTGACTCCAAATTACGCGTCTTCTCGACCCTTGCCGGACGTGCCTGTAACGCTACCTGCGTTAATAATTTCCCTCCTACGCTCATTCACTTTTATGCACTGAATTGTTCAAAAGTTAAAATGAAGAGCTTGTGCAATGATGTGCACAAAATAAGGCTACAAATTGATAACATTCTGCTGTTGGACTTAAGGTAAGGGCCTCCACTTGTCAAAGATCTCTGGAGCTCAAATCCCAGCCTGCTACTTAGAACATGCGCTGCAACGTCTCGCCCTGATTTAGGAAGGTGCTGAGTTTGTCCCAGTACATTTCCTTAAACTTTTTTGGGAAGGACGATGTGACCTTCATTTGAATCAGTGTACAGGATGGTCGATTTTAGTGCTCTGTTGGAGGTTTGCTGCAAACACCTTGAACCAGTTAATTGAAGCTTGCAAGCTTCATCCGATTTGGTATGGTGACTTGACTAAAAAAATCAGAAACCAATTTGAGAGGCTCTAAGTTTCAAAGCAAGTTTATACTCACAGGCAAAAAGTTGGGAGCCCAAAAAGTATAACTGCATCCTCGCACAGGTATAAAATTTTTTCATTAGTTAGCTAAACCTACTTCTAGTAACACCTATACTAGCAAAGATGGGGCTTTGGATGAGCAGGTTGCTGAGCTGGTTTGGGGACAAGGAAGCACGGATCCTTGTTTTAGGCCTGGACAACGCAGGGAAAACGACCATCCTATGTGAGGAGAGCGGATGAGCAGAGCTATCTCATATGCATCTCGTATACGTTCGCACCTTTGCGTGTGTAAACAAATCTTGAGGAATGCAAGGAACCTGCAAGCACGGTCGGTCAGTCCATTCACCTTTGCCTCGCTCCTCCTTTCGTTCGCAGACCGTTTGCAAGTTGGAGAGATAGTGGCCACCATTCCAAGTGAGCGTAATCGCAAGATAAAAGCTTTGTATTGTACGCACTGCGAGCATAAGGGGTTCTGAAACACGTGTCAAACACAACACACACATACAGACACACACACACACACACACATACACACATTCTCACTGCCCAATTCTTCAGCAATTGGATTCAATGTTGAGACCGTGACATACAAGAACATCAAGTTCCAAGTGTGGGATTTGGGAGGTCAAACCAGCATACGGCCCTACTGGCGGTGTTACTACCCAAACACGCAAGCCATCATTTACGTGGTAGACAGCACGGACCACGAACGCATCGGGACGTCTCGGGAAGAGTTTCATGCCATTTTAGACGAGGACGAGCTGAAAGACGCTCTCATCTTGGTGTATGCCAACAAGCAGGTGTGGTGATGTGTAAGTCATAAAGTCAAGAGTTGTTCCTGTACACGCATGCACACGCGCGCACGCTCACACTCACGCACACACACACACACACACACACACACACACACACACACACACACATGCACACACACATACACACACGCAACATACACATACACGTGCACAAACACACATACTCACACATATACACACAAATGCACACACAAACACACAAAAACACACACACCATACCCCATACACACGCACCATACACATATATACACACTCACAACATATACACACACGTGCACATGTATATACACACAAACATACACACGCGTATGCTCATGAATAGGCAGGCACTTGAATATGCACAACCACTTTTTCAGGTGCATTAAGCTTGCTTGTGCATGCATGGAACACAAGCACAAGCACATGTACGTAGATACTCATGTGCAACACACGCACACACACATACACACAAAAATACACAAATACACAACATGCACGTCAAAGCCACGATAACAAGTTATTCAAAAATATGCCGTGACACGCGTAGAGGCCTTTTAGGGCGATCATCCACTTTCATGCACACGTTACTTCATATTCAGATTGAATTGCCACACATCTGATCAAACGACACAAATTTAACGACAAAAGCATGCAACTGATTTTTTATGGCCACTTGTGCTCATACCCTCATGCACAGATAAACATGACAAACACAAACATTTGGTCAAACAATACATGCAAACTAAGTCAAATTTCCTTCCACGTGCAAATCAACGCAAGCACGTGATTGCGTGTGCATATTCTCATGTATTATGCACATGTAATGGCATGCTTAGGAACATATAGGACATTTTAGGGGAATTTGCTCTCCAGGGATATTTACATGTAAGGGTGGGTTAACTCGGCAAAGGCAAAGCTCGTGAGCCTTGCCGAGGCTCCTCAAATTTTGAGGAACTTATTTATTTGATGGACAGAAGTTCGGAGGAAATTTGAAACGAAATATCAAAAACCCCTTTTTTTTGTGCCCATCAACCAGCATCAGCTACACCAAAAAGGAAGCAGTGGTGGCTTCTGACGTCCCCCATGGACATGCGCAAGTCGTACAAGCAACTGCAGTCCTGCCAACAACCCCTTGGCACCTGCGAGCACTTAAGGACAGCATTGCAGTTGGATTGGGGTTGGTGTGGTGGAATTGCACCTCTCTGTCCCTGCAGCCCAGCAACATCCCCCTGAACGTGCTCGCGGGCTCAAACTGGTCAGTTTGGGGCCGGCTGTGTCCTGGAAGGACACGAAAGTGTGCCTCAACCTGCTAGAGGAAGAGGCGCAGGCAGCGGCAACAGCAGCAGCATGGGTATGAGTAGCAGGAGAGCAATGATGGGCAATGTACTTGCGACACTTGGAGGGCGAAGGATTGTCAACCGAGTTTTCCCAGCTCCCAAGTTCATTTATTCCGCTTGTTCTCGTTATCAATAATAATTGCTTGTTGTATGTTTACACAAGAAAAAGTCCCAGCACAATTCGTCTAAGTTTCAGAAAGAGGCTTTTTAACTGTAATGCACGAACAAAGGTGCCTTGCCAAGCCTAAGGCCTCAGCGACCCTTGCCAAGCCTCGGAAACACTCTTACAGGCCTTCTTTACCCATGCAGCATGGGTCATGCTTACTTACGTATACGTACCGTACCGATCTTATATCACCGCATACCATGAACGTGCCCGACCCCCTGGCAGTTTGTTGTGAGCAAACTTTGTCGTTTATTATTATGAAGGGCCTTGCATAGCTCGCATAAGTGTAAAACTGCAGCTTTGATAGGGTCACTTTAATCCTGGTCAGCACTCCAAAAATGCTTTTCAAAAACACCAATTCTGTGTTTTTTTTGCCTTCATGATGTACAATTAGAAGTCTGCCTGCTTAATGTATACCGTACCAACGCTTGACCATTGCGCTTTAATTATCTTTTTCGGAGCAATGGAGACGCGCAATGAATATTTTGCTACAATTGAAATCGGGGTGCGCAATCGGGTGCGCAAGCGGGAAATTATTCCGGTGAGAGCCGGTGCGCAATTGTGCGCAATCGCAAAATTAATTAATGTTATAAATACTGGGTAGGCAATGGATAGGTATGTGCGTGCCATCCCGCGGGAGAAGCGGGAGGACGATGTTGCGCGCGAGCAGCAGTGTTCCAAGCATGCCATCCGGGATGCAAGCGTTGAGGCAGCTGGGCTGAAGCAAGCGTGAGGAGCAGTATGAGAAGGCCAAGCAGCAGCGCAAGCTGGAGGGAAAGGGACCCGGGCGACCTCCAGCTGTCAGAGGCCCTGTGAAGCAGCACACAGCACCTCCCTAAACAGCCACAGCAGCATGACAGCAGCACAGCAGCAATGGGTTGCGCAATGCTCAAGTACCCGCGCAATGGTACCTGTAATTCAAAGCCATGCAAGCTTGCTGCTGGGGGTCTGCGCAATGGGGTCTGCGCAATGCCCTTGAGAAAGCTCTGCGCACCTCAATTGCTGCGCAATTGGGGGTGCGCAATGGCAAACTTTTCCCACTGAAAGGGGTGCGCAAACCCCGCGCAATGCACTCAAACAATTCATGAAAAATCAGGGTGCGCATTGGTCACGCGTTAGTACGGTACCTAGAATGGAACTTGGGCACCTCCAAACCTTGCATAGGCTCGCAATGTATACAAGATTTAGGCTAAACCTCCTCACACAGCTCGCATTGGGGATTACTAACTCGTTTTTCCGAACCTTGTGTTGGGGCGGAGAAGGTGGAGCTAAGGCTTCTGAATCCATCCCTCACAGGTTGCTCTTTTCACTTGACACTTGTGACAATGTTGCAACACCGTCATTGAACATAAATAGCTTTTGTTCAAGCAGAGTCTGGTTCGTTGGCGCGTCTCAAAATGCACCTTGCTCTTACAAAGAGTGAGTGCAAGGCAGGCGCCAAGCCCCACACGGCTCCCCAAAGTATTGATTGCTTAGCAAAATATTTTGACATTGATGATCAGGGTTGGGTCATACGCTCTTGAGAGACGTTCGTACGATGAAATACGTGTATAATACGAAATATGCGTGCATTACGTTCCATACGTTTTCCTTTTTGGGGGGGTACTCTGGGCCTGCACCAACCCACCCCAACCACCCCCCTTGGGAACCCCGTCCCTTCACATACCGTACTGTACTTATATCACCGTGCTACGCGAACTTTTTTGACCCCCTCGCGGTGTGTCGGGAGCACTTAAATAACTAAGTGACAAGGGCCTCGCAAAGCTCGCATTCGGGATAATTAATTAATTTTAAGCATGAACGGGGACAAGCCGGGAAAGCCTCCCAAGCCATTCCTCAAGGCCCTTAAGGTGGACAAACAGCTTAAGAGGCTGGCCCCCTATTGGGGAGGAAGGACCAAGAGGAAGGGTGCTTTCATAGGTGCACGCACGCGCACGTACCCACATGCACACACACACATACACACACACCTACGTGCATGCACACACGTACACGCATGCACACACGTACGCGCGCACACACAAGTACACAACGCGCGCACACACAAGTACACGACGCACGCACACACATACGTGCACGCACACAAACAAACACGCACGTAAGCGCACGCACGCACACATGCGCACGCACACACACATACCCGCATGCACACACACACACAAACACACACACACATGTATGGGACATGTATACATATGTATACACACACTTACGTACACACATATGCGCACGCACACATACGCACGCATACACATGTACACAATGCATGCACGCATGTATGCACACAACCGTACACACACGCACGTACACAACGCATGCTCACACACATACACACACATACGCAGACACACAAACACGCACGTACACGCACGCACGCACACACGCGCACGCACGCATACGTACGCGCGCACACGCGCGTGCATACGCATGTAGGTACAGCTCATAGGGCCAGAAGGCCCTCGCATAGGCTCGCATTGTGTTTATTAATTATGTGTTGCCCCCCTCGCATTGCTCGCATTGGGGCTTATTTATTGGGTTTTTCCAAACCTCGCATTGGTTACGGTACCCTATGGTACACACAATGCCTCCTTCTAGGGGCCCAGAGTGGGACCATATTTTATTAAGGGACCAAAGGGACAAAACTTTAAGTTGGAATGCAAGTACTGTGGGGGAGCATTCCGGGGGGTGCCTCCTGCATTTGCGAGCACTTCATCAGACAGAACTCGAGTGTGGGGGTGAAAGCACGCACAGCTGCAGCAGAAGAAATCAAGGACGTGGTAGCAGTACAGGGCTTTGCCCAGCGAGGGGCTTGGGGGATGCAGGAAAGGCAGGATAGACAAAATTTGAAAAGGGCCCAAAAACGTATTATACGGCCCGATTCTAAAATACCGTGCAGCATGCGTCAAATACGATTTTTGTATAATATAAAACAGCGCATGACCCACCATATTGGTGATGAAACCTTGCAATCTCATGGGGTACAGGGATGGGCCCTAAAATTGGGTGAAACGCTTATTATTTTGCACTGATGCATGGCCCATGCATGGACCTAGGACACCTTGAAGGCTTTGTACCTGTCAAACTCTGTGTAGATCCTGCCAGCACACCTGACAGGTAGAACAGAAGGACTTCTGCTGCTTACTCTCCGTCAAATCTGGCCAAAATACTAAAAGCAACGGTCAATTTAATAGCTTCACTGATCCATCAAGATTCTCAGATCGTTACGAATATGCTTTGCCTGGAAATCTTTGTTACCTAGGATCAGGTCAGCCATTCCTGCTAAAAGTTTTGCCCCAAAGCTAAAAAGTACATTTAAGTATCCATGACCCTTAGCTAGATATATCTAAGCACCCCTGCATACTCAGTTTGTGGCGGGAGGTGCCCAGGTGGGCAGGGTGGAAATCCCTGCCAGAAAATGGATTTCCAAGAGCTCCCCTCTGGTGCCAGCAACTTACCAGGGGTGTCTGCAATAATATTGGGGACATTTTGGTGAAGGTTCGGGGGTATGAGGTTAAGGTCCGGTTTTGGACCCCCTTTTGACAGGTAAAAGTGCGAATTTTTTTAAGTCGACAACCACCGACCCGTTTGGGGTCGCGATTGTTTTAGCTGGGAAACAATGTTCAAACAATGATAAGTTTGTCTTTTTTTAGCCTTCCCTTGTAAGTCTGATTGTTTGAGTTTTTATTATTTCTCTGTCCGCGCCTTTTCAGCGAAACAGGTTGCGCCCAGGGCCTCCTGGCAAAGCCTTATAAGTTTTTTTACTTCCCACCTGTCACTGCCCACCACAGCCCACCTTCAACACCCCAGACCATAGTACTTGGCAAAACACCCCTGGGGATTATACTGAACAATTCATGATACTCAGATAGCGTCCAAACACCGTGCTACCATGGTTCAAATGCACAAACAAGCCCACGCACTAAGTCCTTTGGAGCAAATATTGTGCCCCCCCTTTTTTTGGCCCCACGGCTAAGGTTGGACCTAAAAACTACCTGGGAACAAAACAATGGGGGAAATTTGTGCTTGAACATGCATTTCTGCACTCATGTCACTATAGTAAGCTAATCTGGCAGGGAAACGGCACATATCCAGCCCCCCACTCTCACCCTTGACCCCAAACTCATTAATTTTTATGCAGAAGTGTTGCATTTATATATAGAAACCATTGGGTGACCTCAGATGTGCAATTTAGGAAAGGGGCATCGACTCTCTCTTTTTGGGTGGGGCTTGGCTGGGCTGACCTAGGATCTAGTTTAAGCAAAGCTCGCGATAAGGTTTGTGCCTTCTACAATGACGACGGCAACAACAACGACGACAACAACAACAACAACAACAACAACAACAACAACAACAACAACAACAACAACACGTCCCTCCAACACAAATGTTTGCCGCAACCTGCACAGGATTTACCGGGCGCGCTATCTGATGCCCAAATAGCGGAGGGTTTAGGGCTGCACAGCATTAAGAGCAGGACGTGGGCTATCTTCAAAACGTCTGCGGTTAAGGGAGAAGGGCTCACTGAAGGCCTAGACTGGTACGTTTTCCTTGGCTTGTGATGCTGCTTGATTGTGCGTTTGCAAAACCTTTGTATTAAAGTTGCAAAAGGCTCGCACGAGCTGGTAAGAATTTGGCTCAATCGTGCCAGGAGGACTGATTTTTGGTCAGTTCCATAAGTGGCACTGATACAAGTGTATGGAAGGGCCTAGCTGCCTCAATATTTAGATCTTCTTGTGGGTTTAAACCAAACATCACAAAGGGGAGAATGTGAGAGGGGGAGGGGAAATCCTTGCATTCGCTGCTTATTGCTGAATTTTTGATCTAAGCACTGCTTTAGCACCCTTTTTTGGCGAAACCCCCTCGTGGGGGCGTGAGCCCCTAGCGTCGTCTCCTTCCCACCACACTTCACGCAGGCCTCCCCAGGCTCACCCAGGCCTCCCCACGGGCTGAAACTCGACATAGGCTCCTTACCAAACTTTCTATTGCACCAGATGAATTCTGTGACCCTGGGGTGCTTTGTGTGATGATGTAGAGCACGTTTTTCTTTTTGGAGGGTCCAGCCCTTCTTTCTGGGGGCCCACCCAGGGCACCTCCCGGGCTGAGACTCGACATAGGCTCCTGACCAAAACTCGTACCGTGTAAGAAGAAATCTGGGAAATTGGGGTGCCGTGTGTAAAGTTTTGGAGCGACAATTTATGTTCGGGAGCTCCAGGAAGCTGCACAGGATTCCTCAGCCAGGCCCCCGAGCACTTCCTGCTGGTGCATTATCCATCAGCACACTTCCCTCGCTGTGGATGCTGCGTCAAAGGCCCTCGATTGTGTTCTGGCTTCTGGCATAGTTCATGGTTGACCAAGCAAGCAGAATTAAGTAATACTCATTTTGATGTGATAATTTGAGTCAGATGTTGATGACGCACGGAAGTTTGCTTGGACAAGACCCTTCAGGAACGCGGTCTGTGTTGGCTTGGACTGTTCGTGGGGCATGGAGCGCATGGTGCTGGTGCTTGCCGCGCACTGTGTGTTGAAGCAGAGTTCAGACATCATGGCCAGCCCGGCACCATGCTCGCACCTGCCCTCTCAACAGACAGGGAACAGCAGCAGCAGCACATCCTCACGCCTGCTTCAGCATAGGATACTCCAGCACAGCGTCATGCACACCACTGCAGCATCTGCAGTAAGGCACACACATAGGCACACACACACACATACGCTCACACGCATGCGCATGCGCACACACAAACAAACACAAGCGTGCGCGTGAATACACACAGGTGTGCACGCACACATACACAAGCGCATACAGACACACGCGTGTGCACACATACAAATGCCCAAACACAAAGGCGCACACACACAAACACACATACACGCACACTCAAACGCACACATGCATATGCATGTACATGTTGCGTGCGTGATGGGCTTCGCCAATTTTTCAGCGTCATTTGCGACGCTCCCACACTTGTCCTTACTTTGAAGGTCGATGTGCTAATTAATTTCCGGGCTTCCAACTTCCTTGTGCAGGCTTTCAAATGCACTGAAAACGAAGAGATGACGCACCTCGTTCAAGATTTCTTCATTCCAGTGTAAACTACACAGAGGTGTGCCTCCCCTCCACCTCAACTCCCTCGTTTGTACCCCTGGGTCTAGCATTCAGACATGCAACATAGCGCATTCATAATAATTGAAAAAGCATGCGGACGTTTGTGGTATTATGAGGACTGACATGAATATGCCGAATAATGATGGAAGGTGGCGGTAATTCGTGCTATCGTTTTCTTTTACGTGTATATGTGGCTGCTTGAGTTTCCTGATAGCTCAATTGGCTAGCTTGCAGAGGTTAGCATGTCCCTTAGCCTGTCAAATCTATGTGATCAGGGTTCCAGGACTTTCATTTTCTTTTCACTTTTGATGTTACTCACTTTGAGTTAAAAGGCAGATACCAAGAGGGGAGAAGCACTTGTACAAGTGTTCAGGAAGGCAAAAGGCCCCCAGCCAAATAACTGATCCCTCAACATGCTCTCTCGTGCACTTCTTATGTGTTGCCCACCTCCAGCCGTCCGGATGCTGTATTGGTTGCTTCCATCTCCGAGAAAACAAAAAAGCAACAGACTAGCAATGAAGGGGGGTGGGTTCTTAGAAGTGGCAGGGGGCAATTGAGGGAGACCAGGAGCACCTCAACAGCACCGCCAGCCATTGGCAGATCCACCTTCCCCAGACACAGCATCGACCCAAAGATCTCAGCATTCTACAACGTGACATTAACCTCATCATCGAGATCAAGTATTGTGAGGACACTAGACCGCAGAACCAACTGAGCGCCGCGCAGGAACTACACAAAGGCCTCTGCTCCATCCTCCAAGGAGCCTCCATTACCCTCCACACCATCCATTTGGGAGTGGGTGGCACTGTCTACAACAATCACACGCTGGAGCCTCTTAAGCTGGGTCTTGATTCTCAAAGAGTTAAGAACGTACTTCCAAGCTTCATGTTCATTCTGATTACGCTGCCAAACCAGACCTATTCTTTCTAGCACTATTATCATATGATCAACTCTCATCAGAAAACAATTTCAGGTCAAGCCTACAACCCTCCTAACCCACATTGATCTTTTTACTTCTCTTTGTTTAGTTAGTTTAGTTTAGTTTGGATTACAAAGGCATTCAACCTGGAATGGCTGCTCAACCTATGAGAACGAGGTAAACCTCAAAACAAACCAAGTAAAAAAAGGGCTGTGACGCAAGAACTGGAAAATGCTAACCTTAAAGACATGAGAAGTAGGCAAAAACACATCAAGCAAAGTGTAGACGTTGCTTGGTTCACCAAAGTAGACGCATACTGAAAAATAGTTAACTTTCAAAAGGTCAAAACCTACACACATTGCACACAAATAAAGTTGGACAAATTGAAAACACAGGGACAACTGGAGTTTCAACACAAGTGTGAGACTACTGAAACTGGTCTGTACAACCGACTGGTCTGCTGGTCTGTATAACCTACTGAAACTGAGCATGGATTTAACTGCTGCTACTGCTGAATCGTGGTGCCTCCATCTCCTCACATACTGTGTCGACCGAGGTCTGGTAGATGGGGCACCTGTAGGTAATGAATAAGAGCAAAAAATCACTTTGAACTGAGTTTGTGTCAAAACTTCGAGGTGCATGCTCTTTTATATTGCCAATCAAGACCATCGAGTTTGTGAGCTGAGGAAACATTTTTCCTTTCTGTTTTTAAACAGACCTTTTTTGAGGACTTTTCAGCAGCCCAACCCTTTTTGCTGCAACAGGTCAACAACCAACTTGTTCATGACTTCCTTTCTCAGCAGAACACTTGACTTTTTCTTTTCTTTCTGAGCTTATGGATTTATTTGTGGCTGGCCGAGACCAATCAGCAGCCGATCAGCCAAACAACCTGGCTGAAGGTTACCCCCCATTGTAACCATTATAACCATTGAGGAAGTCCATGCGGCTCCGTGAGTACCCAGCTTGCAAACAGCGGGTGTAAGGGGGTGAGGGTGGGGCAGCACAAGTGGAGGGAGGGGAAGAAGGGGTAGCACAGGCAGTTGGTGGGGAGGGGGGGCTCAAGCGGGGGGTGGGATGGGGGAAGAGACCATGCAGCAGTCCTGGGGTGATAGTAGGGGGTGACTCTCCTACTTTATTGCCTGGTTTCATTTCTTATAGCCTCAGTAACAAGGTGACGATGTGGGAGTTGTCTTCACTTCTTTTTCTATCCCCTCCTACTTGTACAAGGATTTGGACAAACATGCGTTGAGGAATTTCAGCAGGTTCAGATTGCGTGCACACCATTTGAGAGTGGAGTCTTGCAAATGGCATGGGGGTTCTAGCAATTGTGATAAATGTGAGTGTGGAGAAGTTCAAGATGAGAAGCATGTGCTTTTCTTTTGCAAGTGTGCTGAAGTGTGCTGTGCGGGCTGCGCATGAGATACAAAGACTTTTTTGAAGGAATGTTTAAGATTCTGCATGCGTTTGCTCCTTCGAGCTCTGAATTTATTCCTTTCTTGGCTTGTCATCACAGTATCACTGATTTTGAGATCAATGCATTCCTGAATCAAGACTCATACAGACTCCTCAAGTTTGTGTCAGATTTAGTTTCAACTTTAGACACTGGCTGATTTTGTTTCACCAGCCAATTGCCATCAGCCAGAGTCTCGGGCTGTAGGCCATCCTTGTAACTCTTGTAACCCTTCACTCCTTGCGTATTTCTTTTTTCCCTAGAATGACTACTTGTGCCGTTTCTGATTGCAAGATGAGAAGAGTCCACAATCCTTTGTATGGTGAGCTTGCAACATCCAGGTGGCGAACGTTGTGAAAGAGTTAATAAGATGGGCAACGCCGCAAGCGTAGCAATGATTCAGCTGTTATAATTCAACCAATCTCGTGTTTCCAGCTTCCAGATGCAAGGAAGGACAACAATGAGAAATTAGTTGACGTGCTGCGTCCTATACAGTGACAGTAATTTGATCTGACAAGGAGGCCCTAAGCCTATTTGCCTAGGCCCACTATCTGTAAAACAGTCCGAACCCTCGCAATGGCTCCTCTCTCATCTTCCACCCTCTCCCCAAAAGATACACGCTCTACGCTGTACTCTGAACCCATCCTGATGCGCATGTCCACACCGTTAGCGTCAATGGAGATGAATATGAGCTCATGAATCTCATCTGGGGCTGTGGGCCTCAGCAGAGATTTGAACTCCTCTGCAAACATGTCATTCAACACCTGCATTTCAAGCAGCAACACATCATATTAAGGGGATACTCTTGTAACACAACTTATAACGTAAGACCTCTAAAGTGATAGCGTCAAAGCCTACCGGCCTTGCTTATCCAGTGAAATCATACATTTGGATAATCAGTAAACAAGTCCTCTCTTAAAAAATCCCAAATGGATGCTGTCTGAGGCGCCCACTGAGGCACTTTCAGCAGGCTTCACGTTGTGTTGCATTGCTCATGACAGGCAGGTGCAGTTGAAGACCCCCAAATGTGGCCATTCAGGATGTTAAATTTCCTTTCTAGCTCTGCAATTTAGAGTGCGTATTCCATAATACTAAATTACATGGTATATGTGTAGGGTTGGACAGAAACGTATAAGTATGTATACGCCGTATATGTACAGCCGTGTAAATATTTTTCCGCCGTAAACGTATCTATATGACCGAGTTTTAGCTGGGCATATATACACGTGTATAAAAATACCGTACGAAAAGTATAGCACCGCCCCCTAATTATTGTTTTGGTGGGGATGGTGACTTGGCGGTGGTTTGATATATATTTAGTGTTAAAGGGGGTGGTTGTGGGGCGGTGGCGGAAATTGAAGTTTTTGAACAGTGAAGTGATGAGTGGTCAGGAGCCTCCCAGCAATCTCTGACCCCCAGCCCCAGCTCTGCCTGCCTGTAACAAAAATAAGTAAAGTACAATGTACTTATTGCACAATCTCCGGGTTAACCATTTTGGCCGCTACGCTACACTGCCCCTGCACCCCCAGCCCCAGCCCCACCCGTTGCACCCGCCAAAAGTTTTAGCAGTGCACCCTGTTTTTCCAAGCCAGCAGTGACAGTTGGGCAAAAAGCAGCACTTCAGTAGCAAAGGGAGCAGCAGCAAAGCAGCCAGCACCCAGGCAACAAGTGCCAGCACAAGCAAGGCAGCAGCAACACGCACAAGCAGCAGCAGCGACAATGACAGCTGCAGCGAGGGCAGCAGCCAAGGCATAGAGAGTGGCAATGAGAGTGGCAGCAGGAGCAGCAACGGCAGCGGTGATGCTGATAGTGGCATGGGGGAGGCGCCCCCCAAAATGGGGGAGAAAAATTGAACAACAAAACTTGATGGTCTTTGACTGATAACTCAAAGCTAACTTTTGGCTTGGACAACTTTTTTCCTCTTGTAAACCTTCCTCTTTATGTTTGTTGGAGGTGGTGGTGGCCAAATTATAGCCTTGAGGCTTGGGCCTTGGAGGGAGGGGCAGTCGCAGAAACAATTTTTACCGTGTGTTCACAATCACTTCGGAAAATAAATAATTCATCGGCCAAATAACGGAAATTCTCAATGATTCCCAGATCTCTCTCCGAACTGAATTTGAAATGAAAAAATTAAATATTTGTGGTTTTGAGGGTGGTTTTAAATGGCCTCTCAACGTGCCAGTGTGAACCCCCTGGCCCTGTTCTTGGAGCCCCTGTCCCCAGCTGAGAGGCTGGCTGCTCAGCAGAGACCCTGAGAAGCTGCAGAGGGAGAGGCAGCTCAGAAGCTGGCAGAGGAAGCAAGAGGCAAAGGCAAGGGGCGAGGCTGTGATGAAGAGGCCCGTGGGGCGCCCATGCATGCAGCTCCAAGGACAAGCCTCCTCCTCTCACAGCCCCTTCAGGCCCTTCCTCTGGGGCATCAACGCAGACTTAGTGAAGATTGCAATTGGGAAAGAGAGGGTTGCTTCTCTGATTGAGGAAGCACACGTGCAAGCACTCGCAGCTGTTGTTCACCCCATGCGACCAATGGGCAGTCTGCCCATCAGCCTGCACAGCAGCAGTAGTAGCGGCAGCAGCCAACAGTGGGGGGCTCTGGAATTTACAAAAAAAATTCCCGACAGGACCCTCACGAAGTCCCTTCGAACTAAAAAAAGAAACCCCAGACACTCTTACAAACTGAAACGACAATCTAAACGATTTTTAATTATGGTGTCACAAAGTGATCGTGAATAGATGAGACGAAATTTACTTTTAGGGGTGGTTGCACATTTTGACCATAAAACGGTTTGAATGAGTGGTCAAAAGCAACCTTTGAGACCACAAAATGTCAAAGCCTCTGTTTCCGGGCATTTAACAATTGTTTTTGTGTTGAAGCTGTGTTCCTCATGGAAGGGAATCCCTCAAGTGGTTTAACAGCAGCCAATGGTTTGACAGCAAGGAATTCAGCACAAGATACAGAAGCACCAGAGTTTGAGAGTGAGCAGGGTTGCCCTGAGGGCACGCAAGCCAACCCCACTGTAGTTTTCCTGAGCGGAGATGGTGCAGGAATAGACACGCACACACACACTCACTTACACATGTGCATGCACGCACCCTGCACGCGCGCATATACATAGCGTAACGCATACGCACACGTACACGCGTGATGTACGAACTTCAGCACGCATGCAAATGCATACATACGCACATGCACGCACCCATGCATGCATACAACCATAAGCAAGCACGCGCAAACGCATGTACGCGCACATGCATGCACGAACCCGAGCACGCGCGCAAAAACATGCACGCACTACATGCATGCACACACGACACACATAAGCATGCACACACACGCATGCACACGCAAATGTACACGCAAGCATGCACAAATCCTAGCACGCATGCAAATGCACACGCACGCACTACACGCATGCACGCATACACATTCTTTTGCAAAAACACACACATACACAAACATACGTGCAAACAAAAATGGGGTAATTTACTGGGGTGGGGGGAGAAAGGGTCTAGTGCTTATGGTTTAAACTTTTGTGACAGTGACAGTGTGTGCCTGCGTGCTTGTATGGGTTTTGGCCTCTTTGGCAAGCATAGCTCCCCGACCTTTTTAGTTCTAGTAATGGGATCAGAGCTCTTCAAGAGCTACAAAATGGCCCCCCTATTAATTAATTATTAAGGTCAAAATTTCACCATATACGGTTTGTACAGCGGATACATACGTGTACAAAAATCCCATATACGGTTCTGGCTAACCCTATATATGCGCTCAATGGTGGCATTTCGGGCTGTACGGAGCTCAGCACTGTCGCACCCTTTTTGCAAAAAAAACTGCATTTCATGATTCATATCAATGAGCAGCATTCAGGACTTAAGCTGCTTTTTGGCTATGTCTGTGATGCTCGATCGTAAAAAGAGCGACTGGTGGTAGTGTGAAGTGATGTGCGTGTACGCAAGTTACGTGTCTAAAACAAGGCGAGAATGCCTTTGATTTCCTGTAAAACCGATTGATGGCCTGATGGAAAAAATGGTTGGAGCTTTTTCAAGGACACTTGCAAAGTTTCTGTCACCAAGCTGTAAGCAATGGTCCTAGTGCTGAAATGTACCAGGGCCGTGAGCAGGTGCACAGTCCTCCATGGCAACTGACATATTGGATAGGTTTCACGCATATTAAGTAGGAGGAGAAAGCGCATGCATAAAGAGCTCTCCGGTATTGTGGTACAGGAAAAGTGCTAGTTGGCCACGTATGTATATTCCTACATATCGTAGAGACTTGTGACCAATGCGACTTTCGATAATAAAACCCTAATGCGAGCCTATGCGAGGGGCACACAATCTAATTATTTACCCCACTGCAGCCTATGCGAGGGCCTTTGGCCCTCTGAGCTGCACGCACATGCATATGCACGCAAGTGTGCGCGCGTACGTGTGCGTGTGTGCACATGTGTGTGTGCGTGCGCGTACGTGCGTGTGTGTGCGCGCGTATGTGTGCGTGCGTTATGTGCGTGTGTGCGTGTGTGTACGGTTGTGTACGTACATGCGTGCATGAGTTGTGTACTTGTGTGCGTGTGTGTATGTGTGTGCACGTTCGTGTGAACGAACGTGTGTGCTTGGGCGTATGTGTGTGTGCACGCGTGTACGTGTGCGTGCGTGCGCATGTGAAGGGATTTAAGGTATCCTTCCTCCCCAAGAGAGGGCCAGCCCCCCTGCTGCTTATGCCTGAGCCAGCTTGCTGCTGCATCCCACTCTGCCTGCGCTGCCCTGTCCCGTGCAACACGTTCTGCATGTGCCTTTCCTGCCTCCCCCCTGCTGCCTTCTTCTCATTCACTTGCTGTCCGGTTACCAGGCTTGAAGAATCCTGCAACCCCAAGCTGTTTGTCCACCTTGGGGGCCTGAGGGGCGGCTTATGAGGCTTTCCCGGCCTGACCCTGTTCATGCTTGAATTCAATTATTTAACCCCAATGCAAGCTTCGCTAGGCCCTTGCCACCTAGTCATTTAAATGCTCCTGACACACCGCGAGGGGGTCAGAAATGTTCGCGGTACACGGTTATATACCGTCTCTACGGTATGCATGCGCGGGGTGATAACCTACATACGGTGATGATCTGAGCAAATGAGTGGAGCTTCAGATCATGCAGATGCAGTTTGAAAGATTGCCACAGAGCCCCTGAATCACTGGTGCTGCCCAGCCAATCAGAACAGTAATAAAACCCAAAATTTCTCAGAAACTTGTGCTAGGGCCGGTTTTAGCCGAATCTGTTGGAAGGAATTAGGGCCTGAATAGCTCTGCGGCCAGGCGTCTGTTCCGCGTAAGCTTCTGTAGACAATCAAACTGGCCTGGCTCTAGTCTGTGTGTCCAGTTTCAGGGCAATCCGTGCTAGTCAGGCTGTGTGGCTGCATAGAGGGCACATGGACAAGCCTGTGTCTGCAAATATCTGGTCTTGTTCTTGCTTCAAGAACGGGTCTGCATGGAGCGCAGAGCGACCGCCAAGGAGGACAAAATTCTTGGCCGCAGCCTTTTTCCAAAAAACAATAAAATTGAAGCTGATTTTACTTTTACGGTATGTGCACATGGACAATTTGCCTTGGGCACAAAAGAGGCGCCGCGTTGCAGGCGCACAAGGGGTTGGACACATGGGCACAGGTCTTCAGGGTTGCACAGACAGGCAACGAAGACGTGTAAAAAGGGAAAACACAAAAAAAGTGTGAGTCCTTCGTCAGGTCGAAATTTGGGCGGGCGGCACGCCCCTCTTTTTACAATAACAACAAATTCCATACAAGAAGTATATCACCGTCCCCTAATTATTGTTTTTTGGCAGCGGCGTGGTTAGCTATATATTTTATAATTTATAGGTTTGATGAATTATTTCTAAAGGGGGCGATTGTGGGGCGTGGCGGAAATTATTGATATTGAGCAGAGCAAACGATGAGAGGTCAGGAACCTTCCCCAGCACTCCCTGACCCCCCAGCCCCAGCTCCGCCTGACCCTGCACCCCCAGCCCCAGCAGCCGACCTTGCCAGCCTGCAGCAATCAAATGCGGAGAGGGCCGAGCAAGAAGCAGAGGCTCTCGCGTTGAAATGGGGGCCTGGGAGGCCTCGCAAACTAGCACTTGGCCTCACAGGTGACAATGCTTAGTGCGTAAGTAGATGATTCAGCGGCATTATATCAGCATTGATACAGTTGCTTGCATTGTGATGGAGGAGGCCTGCAGCAGAGGAGGGAATTGCAAGCACGCACGTGCTTGCAATCATCGTACCCAGGCAACAAGTGCTAGCACAACAAGGCAGCAGCAGCAACAGGGGCAAGCACACGCAAGGCAGCAGGAGGGGCAGGGGCAAGCACAAGCAGCAGCACCAGCGACAATGACAGCAGCAGCGAGGGCAGTAGCGATGGCAATGAGTGGCAATGAGAGTGGCAGCAGGAGCAGCAACGGCAGCAGATATGCTGATTGTGGCTAGGGGGAGGCACGCAGTAGATGGGGGAGACTGAAAAATGCAAGACAAACATGGTTCTTGCCTGGTGACTCAGAGCTATGGCACTAACTTCTGGCTTGGAATTATGGTCGTCTCTTGTAAACCTTCTTCCTTATGTTTGTGGGAGGTGAAGTTAACCAAATTGCAGCCCTTGAGGGCCTTGGAGGGGGGGGGGTCGGTTGCAGAACAATGCTGTAAAATATTTTTAGGGGGGGCGGTTGCATGTTTTTACCAGATTAATTTTTTCAGGGATGTACGGTATGGCAATGATCTGAGCAAGGGAGTGGAGCTTCAGGTTATGCAGATGCAGTTTGATGTATTGCCACGGAGCCCTAAAATACTGGTGCTGCCTAGCCAATCAGCTCAGTAATAAATTCCAAAGAAGTTGCAAGCCTAGGTTCCCACCTTCAGGGTGCGGCCCGGCTGGTTGAGGACGATATTGTCAGGGGTCGAAGACAAATAGTGGCTTGGCTCAATCCATTGCACGGTCCCAAAGCCACCCTATGCAGAAGTGTTGTGTGTGTGCGTTGCAGGTTGTCACAGAAATATACATTTTGCGTTCCGCTTGTGACTTGCTGCGTCGATCAAAATTATGGGGTATGATGTACAAAACGGGCCAAACACGCATAGCGACGCACCACAAAGTAGACATCCGTTATCTGGTCCATAATGAAGTACACAAAGTTTCCGCTGACCCAGCGTTCCTTGCGTTCGTTGGCGTGCTTTGCAAAAAATATGTCTCTGGCTGAATCCTGAGAGAAGGTACGGAACAGACAAGTGTCTTAACCAGTGATGTGCTTATACGCCGTATCTCCATTTTCAGACCGTATATATGGTACGGTTACGGTACGGTACGGTCCAAAACCGTATTATACGGTCAAAATGAAACTACTGTACGGTTCCGGTACGGTACGGGAAACCGGTACGGGAAACCGGTCGACCGTATTTTGGCCTTTTTGCAGGGAAAAAGGAGGTCCTGGGTTCGAATCCTGGTCTGAACCTCACCTTTTGCTTTTTTCCCCCATTTTTTTTTGTGCGTTTTCTCTTAAACAAGGCATCACAGTTTCACATTATAAAAATCTTCTACAGAACATTTGCATAGAAGGAAACATGAGCCAAAAATGATCCTTTTGGTGCAAAAATAGGAGACAGTCTTGATCCTTTTGGTGCCAATTAGGGACCTTTTTGGTCCATATTATAGCCTTTAAAACTGTGGGCTTACTTAGCCATTTGCAGAGCTGAAACAAAGCTCAATTTAACTTTTTGACTGAGGCTTTCGAAGTTTAGACCGTACCGTACGCCGTACCGTATTTTACCGTATATATGGTCCAAAATCGTATAAATACTGTTGTACGCCGTATTTCCGTACCGTACCGTATAACCGTACACCGTACCGTACACCGTAGTGGCACATCACTGGTCTTAACACGCATTAAAACCTGTAAAAGATAAATTCCGTACAGACCGCATATCACCGCGTACAGTGAATGTTTCTGACCCCCTCGCGGTGTGTCGGGAGCATTTAAATAACTAACGGTGCGTTTACAACAGGGTGATAAATGTTTATGATTAATACATGAATTAATCACTCGATAATTACCCCTGAATTAATCACCTTACGTTTCCTTGCGCAATGCACGCAATTAATTTAGCAGAATCAGGTTGCAGCCTGAAGCAGGTCGTAGCTGGGAAGGTAGGGCTGGTACTCTAGACATGCTTGCATTGCGCTTGCGTGCACTAGAGAGCGCTGGCAACATCCTTCCAACCTTTGACCGAGTACCCGGAGCCTTTAATTGACCTGCTGGAATTTCTCCAGCCATTCCCCCTTCAGCTGGAGCTTTCCCAGCCTTATATTAAGCACTTGGAACGTTTGACTGCCACCCAGGGAATTAATCACAAATGAATTAATCATTAATCAACCCCCCCCCCCCCCGGATTAAAATTAATTCAAAATCAACCACCTTTTATTAATTAATCACGGTAATTAATCACCCTTTGTAAACGCAAAACGCGATTAATCATTAATCATTAATCACCCTATTGTAAACGCACCGTAAGTGGCAAGGGCCTCGCGAAGCTCGCATTCGGGTTAATTTATTGGTTTTAGGCATGACGGGGACAGGCCAGGAAAACCTCCCGAGCCGCCCCTAAGGTGGACAAGCAGCTCAAGAGGCTGGCCCTCTTTTGGGGAGGAAGGACACCAAGAGGAAGACACATGCGCACGCATGCACACGTACCCGCATGCACACGTACCTGCATGCACACACACACACGTACGTGCATGCACACACACATACGCACGCACACACACGCCCAAGTACACAACGCATGTACACACGCACGTACACAACCGTATACACGCACGCATGTACACAATGCACGCACAAACGTACGCGCGCGCACACACACATACACGCACGCACACATGCGCACGCACACACACACATATACGAGCACACATACATACCTGTAAGCACACACACACGAACGCGCACGCACACACGTATGTGCGCACACACACATAAGTGCACAACGCAGGCACGCACGTACGTACACAACCGTACACACACGCACGCATGTACAGAATGCACGCACACACGTATGCGCACGCACAAACACATATGTGCACGCACACACGCACGTACACAACGGACGCACAAACATATATGTGATATGTGCACGCACACACACACACGCACGTACGCGCACGTACACATGCGCGTGCAGCTCGAAGGGCCAAAGGCCCTCGCATAGGTCGCATTGGGGTAAATAGTTAGATTGTGTGGCCCTCGGATAAGTTGCATTGGGGTTTAATTGATTTTTTTCAACCTCAAATTGATCATCTTTTGGTACTGCCATATTGATGGTGAGACAGTAAAGTACTGTAGAAGGAGCCAGCTCAAATATATCATTGCATCGACATGGCCCAGTATCTTAGGGACGTTCAGAGTCACCTGCATTATCATCTTTTCCATCTTGGCAAGTTCTAGCTTGACTCACCTGCATGTCTGCAGGCAGCTGCACAATATCTCCAAAGATGGTGACCCGTGCATTTGCGAGGCCTGTCCAGCCAGGCATTTGCACGACCAGTGTGGACTTGGTCTCTTCCAGCAGGTTTCTGAAGTATACATGAGATAGAAGCGAAAGGTAGATTCATCAGGTGGTTTGGCAAGGCAAAATGGATACAACTTCAGACGAGTCAAAACACACCATTCAGGAGGGTGGCATGCCCGAGGGGCATGAGTCCCTCAAGGGAAAAGTAAGACATGTTTAAGAGCTACAAAGCCCATATTGATGGTACGCCAACATGCATCACGTTATCAAAAGGCTGCAACTGTAAATGGAGGCTCAAGAGATACGCCTTAATCCTCTCTGTCCAATCCCAGCAGAAGTGTCAAAGTTAAGAGGAGAAGCAGCTGGGAGAAGACTTAGAAACACACACGTTTTGGGCAAAATTTAGTCTTGTAGTACATTATCGTTGGGGTGGTCTGCTCATACCTATTGGCTTGACCGTCCTTGCACAATGGTGCTCACCTAGAATGGATGGCAAGCGGGGATAGGCAGAAAATGGGCTTGCCAGCGCCGTCCACAGCAAAATCAACAAGCGTGCCAAAGGGGTATCCCGCCCGGCGGTGGTGCATGTTGGACATCCTTGTGCAGAGGTGCCCGTAGCGTGCATTCTCCAGGAGGTTTCGGACTACACACACGAAGGTCCAAGAAGTAGGGTGTGCCATTCGCTTTTGAGGGGACTCACAATTGGTAACATGTCTCCTATGAAATTTCGTGAGGCTCCTGACATTTAATCTTTAAACAGTCCTCGGGAGGCCTGCCTCGTCGGCTCGGAGAACGAGGAGATGACAATGTTGTCCATGGATGCATTGACCCCAGGACTGAGTAGACACGAAGGCAGAGCACCATGACAGGTGTTAAGTTTAGTAAATCTCTTCACACCTACCTGCCACTGCAGGGGAGGGCAGCTCGTTCCTGCGCGAGAACAAGAGAGAGAGAGAGAGAGAGAGAGAGAGAGAGAGAGAGAAAGACAGAGAGGTCAAGTCAAGTCACAGCACAGGCAATGTTATGAGAGGACGAGGAAAGGTTTAGAGCTTTCAAAGGAAGGAAGGAAGTGTGAAGCAGCAATTTGAGAAAGTCACATGATTTTACACACCTGCTTGTACTAGATTTCACGCCTCCGCTCAAGGGGGCACGATGCAGTCCCGTGGTGAGCTTGACCTCGTCGTTCCCATCCCCCCTTGTCTTTAGAGCGGAAAATGAGGCCTGCTCTTGAGGGGGTTGGGCGCTAGCCTTCGTCGAGGGAGTCCTGCTCCTGCGAGGCCGCCCAAAAACTCTGCCGTTGAAGTTCTTGCTGCATTGAGGCACTTGATGGTGGTGCAGGGATGGCTGCAGATTCATCGCACGATGGGTCACAAAAGAGGGAAAATATTTCCTCAAACCCCTGTACTCAATTGCCTGACTGCTAAAAACTGTGTAAATAAATTTTATAATGGTATAATTGACTTGCGAAATGATCGACGTTGAGGCCTTCAAACTTCAAATGCTTAGACTAGCAAAGAATCGGTAGAAAATTGGGTCAATGTCTAGCGACCCTGTACGACATGCAACGCTGCATTGGCTCCGCGACAAGATTGAGCAGGGCCTGGGAGTGGAGGGCTCGCTTTATGACGCTCTCGCAGAGGAACAGGGGGATGCCATTCTCAACTACCTAAAAGGAGGTGTGCAGAAGGAACTGTCCTTATAAGCAATTTGCTGTACAGGGGGTTCAACATGTCTCACTTCTTGTCATGTTTTGTACACAGGCAAGGATGTTGCGAGCTCTGCCCTCATCTTCAGCCTGGAGCAGGTCACTGTCATGGTGGAGGAATCGCGGGAGATCCCCAGGTACCGGTCAACTGGACTGCCGCATGTGCACATGTCTATCTGTTGTAAAGCGCCATTCAGCACTGCAACAAGGGCGCGCACACTCTTTCTCATACACCCTTGCACGCACACGCATATACACGCATGCACACACACGCACATGGATACACAGATGTGTACGTATATACATGCATAAATACACATACACCAATAATACGTATATACATGCATCTGCACACATACACCAACACACTTACGCACGCAATCAGGTATTTCCGGCATTCAGGGATAGGACCTCCTCACGCACACACACACACACACACACACACACACACACACACACACACCACGCAAACCCATGGCGCAAATACAGAACCTCTGCCAAAGCCCAGTAACTCACAGTCAAGCAAAAGTTGCGTCACGGAAAATAGTTTATGACAGCCAGCGCTCAAGAGCTGTGTTCTTTTAAATGCAGAGAGGAGCCAGAACAGCAAGAGCATGAAGAGCCGCAGCAAGAAGAAACAGACCAAGGTGATACTTAACACTCTTGAATGCGAAGCAAAAACACCTGTAAATCTTCATTCATTTGCTTTCAAAAGTGAACAACCCTCGTGTGCTTGTCTCACTGCTCCCTGTTTCTTGCCATCTAATCTGCAACCATCTTTCCAATTGTCCATGCACTCAATTACATGTTGCTTCATCCAGCTTCTGAGGCAGCCCCCCCCGAAAAGCCTGAATCGCCCCCACCAGAGGAAGCAGCTCAGCCACAGGTCCCTCCAGCAAAGCCAGACAGCAAGGCTGGGCGCAAGCCAGGCGGCGGAGGCAAGGGGAAGAGGTCGAGTAGCGCGCAAGGTGCCAGCCAGGCGACCTCCCCATTGCCTCCTGCTCCTGAGCCTGAGCAGCAGGCTGCCTTTGCCGTCGGTGACACTAAGACGCCTCATGCAAATGGTGACACCAAAGAGCACACGCAGCAGGAGGGCGACGGGCAGGGAGGAGAGGAGGGCAAGAAGGAGGAAGGGGAGGATGGGGAGCAGGAGCTGCCTCCTACGCCCCCTCCTCAAATTGTGAAGATCAGCGTACCAAAGCTAGTGAGCCGGCTTCACCTGGCCACAGGGTGTATGCCGGAGGAGCTATCCAACCTGCACTCTTTCTATATCATCCGCAGCAGGCCTGGAAAGCTGCAGTTTGAGGACCTGGATGAGGCCCTTGAATGTGGGGTGCTGAATGAGAGGCCCTCCCTGCGCAATTTGGAGCAGGTGGGTTTGTGGGTTGGGAAGAGCGTGTGTGTGTGTGGGTCTGTGCTGTTAATAAGAAGAATTGGAGGGGTGACATTCTTGATTGACTGTCCTTATTGTGTTTATGTAAGTGGTGTAAGCGTTTGGTTTTGCTTACATATTCAATGTGTGAGGTACACCTTTATTGGGCACTCTAAGCTTCAGGGAACCTTTTCTGTTTTCCTTCCTCTTTCCAATCCAGGCAAATGCAGGCAGCTACCATGCTGATTTTAAAGACTCAAGTATTTCATTCTTTTAAATTCATTTGCTCCTCGCAGACGATTGCCAATGTGTACATGCCCATGCTCATCCAAAAGACGGGTGCGGATCTGTCGACAGCTGGCGTGTTGCTGTCGTCTGGTGCCAGTAATTCGCACAAGGACTTACTAGGCAACATGCAAAAGTTTTTGAGCCAGGTAAGAGGGTCAAAAAGGCACGACTGCATGGTGTAGCAGGGGAGTGTTTGACTGTGCATGAGGACAGAGAGGTCAGGGCTTAGCAAGACTTCAGTTAATGCAATTCAGATGGACGCTTGCATTGGAATATATTGCATAGGGAGATTTTGGTCAAATTCTAAGGCACGCACAACATGACAACAAACAAGCATTTACACCCTGCCTCACGTGCATTCTCTGTGACGCGCACAGGTCAGCCACGCCCTCCAACAATTGAATGGTGACGTCACGCTGGAGGTCCCGGAAGTGACCGTTGACAGCATGGAGAGTGCGGCTGGGGATGCAGAGCTGGTCATGTCACTTGAGCAATACCTGTCAGAGTGGTCATCTACTCTAGCGAGCGTGATGCAGGTCTGTTAGGGGTCACCTCCAGCGTTGATGGGCTTGCATAGCTTACAAGTGTTCTTGTTAAAGTGAGGGCTTCTGGGGGACATGCATTTGGAAAAGCAGGGCTGAACCTTTCTCCGCAACAAACTTTATGGGTAAGAGACATTAGGTTTGACGGTCTGTCATGAGCTTCTTAGCGGTCAATATGTAAGGGTATTCTCCTTTCACACTTTCCATCTCGCCAAACCCTCCTCCTGTGGGTATGTACGTGTCACATCCTACCCACTCCCCCATACCCATACCCTTTTCATCTGTTTCTACAATTGCAGCAAGAGAGCGAGCGGCAGCCCAGCGGCCTTGGTCCTCTGGCTGAAATAGAGTTCTGGCGCTTGCGCAACGCCATCCTGTCTGCTTTGTATGAGCAGCTGAACCTACCTTCGGTGCGTGTTATTATCACTGGATGACACGTACCTATGCCGGTTGATCTCAAAAAGCTAGAGGTTTTGAGTTGAGGGTGCATGGTAGCCTTGCAGACTTAGGTGCGCAGTGCTACTGTGCATGCATCGTTCCTTGGGGCTTGTTGTATGGGGGGCTTGTGAACCGAGGGCGTCGTCTGCAGAGATTGATGTCAACAACAGGCATGTTCATGCTTGCTCGTGCATGCACGTCAGCATTCAATGTGCAGAGCACATCGTCTGTCACATCTATCCCCCTGTCATTGTGCAGGTCCGGAAGATCATTTCGATACTAGAGGTCGGGTCAGACGACAGGAATCTGATGGCGAGCTTCAAAAGCCAGGTAAGAGGAAAAAAAGGGCGCCCCTGTCTGTGCTGTCAACCGTCCCAGCTTGCACTTTTGCATGCCCTTAGTATTTGCAGTGTGTTCTGTTTGCATGCATCAATTCAATTTTGGCTTCTCCTTCAAATCCTGTTTTCGATGTACACCATGTTGATCCACGCCTTGTCGTCAGATTCCACTTTTTGTGCTGTATCTGCACCCACAGCTGGCAGAGCTCACGAAATTGGCGGCAGAGGCTCGTGACAATGTGAAGTTTTTAACCACGCTGGAGCGGCACTTCAAGAACATTGCAGGGGGGCCGCTGAATGGCATTTTGGACACCCTGCCTCCTATGATGAACGCGTTGCGTATGGTGGGTGATGGGCAGAAAGACAATATGATGGCTTGGAGTTGTAGGGGCCCTGCAGGGTGAGAGAAGCACGTGAACCATGGGGTTGCTGTGAGGTTTTAGGCTGCTGAGACTATTCACCCATCCTGTAGGTGGAAATGCCTGGAAGCAGTGTAGCAGTTCTATCACCTGTCTCAAGGCTAGATATGTTAAGCTGGACACCCACTCTTGTTCTGGAAGAAGAAACGTATCACCTCTATTCTAATGCTGCCTCCTCCCATGCACCTTTTAAATCCCAGGTTTGGATCATTAGCCGCCACTACAGCGATGACCAACGCATGGGGAGCCTATTCCAGCGCATTGCTCAGGAGATAGGGGACCGCGTTGAGAGCGCAATCGATCTGAGCCAGATCTTTCGGGTGCCTCCCCCGGAAGCGCTCAAGCTCATCAAGGCCTGCAAGTCGGTGCTGGAGCACTGGTACATGCGGTACATGGAGGTGCGTCCAGCCAGGGCAGGGGTGGAGGGAATGTAGCTTGAATAGGATGGGTGCAAGCTTAGGTGCGCTTGCCTGTGTGGTCCCTCTTCTACGAATGGCCACCCACTCATGCGTTCGTACTGGTACTCAACAACAGTGTATTCCCCTTTCCTTGCTCGTGTCAATGTCATTGCAGGTCCGTGAGAAGATTGAGATGAGCGGGCGCGACGCGCGCTGGGAGTTCCCCAAACAGCTCTTGTTTGCTCGCACCAACTACATGGCCGAGATTTGCAATGACCTGATTGAGATGGTGGAGATCGTGGATGACTTTTTTAAATTCCTTGGTCCTGAGCTCAAGGCCGTGACAGGTTCGATGTGGATGGATGTTTATTTGGGCGTAAGGTGGCCTGCTGCTCTTAGCACCATGCAATGCACTGCAAACCCACATTTTCCCTGGTAAAACCTGCTGTACTTCATAACAGACACCACGTCCAAATGTAACAGCACCTTCCCCTATGTTCTATGCGGAGCTGCACACTGATAACATGTGTCTGTTGCACAGTAGGTGCCTCCATAGCCAGTAACAAACACCTAACGAACCTTATTTTTGCTCGAGCAGGTGACATGCAGGGCATTGACAGGGTCATGCAGCGCGTGAAAGCTATGTATGAGCCCATAGAGCAAGTCCAGACCACGTTCCACCCCACTTCCCTGTTTGACATTGCCAACGCAAATGAGTGGAAGGCAGCCAAAGCGGCCTTTTACGCTGATAACGAGGACATTAAGGTGGGGGGAAGAAGTGGGTGTTGTTCCTCAGCTTGATGTCCGCTAACCTGCCTGATCATTTGAAGCACCAAATATATGTTCTCAGTTGCTGGTCTTTGTCATAGGCTGTGTGGTCCCCTTTCATCTGATGGGTCTCCGCTTAATATGTGCTGCGAAGTCGTGAGTTGCCATCAATTAAAAAAGTGTCCAAAAGTAACGCTCCAGTGGTGATTGCAAAGGTTGTCCAAAAGTAACGCTCCAGGTTGTTTGTGTATTGCAAAGGTTGACCTGCGCGCACCTTGGCACAGACTTGCACACGCGCCCAAGCTAATCCACTTTGCATGCAGTCTGCCACTCGGGAGCTGATTGACACCAGCTTCCGCAAGCTGCGCAGTGCAGAGGGTGCGTGTGAGCTGCTGCAAAACTTCAAGCACATTAAGAGCAAGGGCGCCATTCAGAAGCAGGTCATCAACAAGTTCAACGATATCCTAGAGCAGGTGCGTTGTAACAGTTGTGCAAGCGTATATGTGGGTTTGTGTAAGTGTTGTGCAAGTATGTGAATGCGAAAGGATGAGGAGGTTGTTTCTCAGTCGTGCAGCACACAGTGTAGGTGTTGCAGAACAGCTGTTGTCAATGTCAATTTGGGGAGGGGCCTTTTCGTTTTCATCCACCATCATTTTATTGCATACTACTTTGCCTGCGTTTTTCCTTACTATTAGTGAGACATTGCTGGTTTCTAACTCCTTACGTGTCTACAGTTTGCACGGGAGATTGATCAGACAACAGATATATTTGAGAAGAACAAGCACGCCCCGCCTGTGACCAAAAACCAGCCTCCGATTGCGGGTGCCATCAAGTGGGCACGAGCCCTGCTTGCGCGCCTGAAGCAGACCATGATCAAGCTGCACAGCACAGAGGAGGAAATCATCCGTACCACAGGTGTGTTCGCAGTGAGGATCTGAATCTGCTTAAAAGGGAGCAGCTTGTGCTCAACACAGGATTACAACCTTTACTCCTTTGACTGACGTAGGTTTAATAATTTAATGATCACCAGTTTTTTGCATTGTGCTCGTTAGTGTTGTAGCTCATCATTATGAGCTATTTGTGCTGTAGATCACCACAGGGGAGAAGGGAGGTGGGGGGGGCATTCCTAGTTGGCCCATTTCATATTTTGAAAGGGCATCTCATCTTACGGGTTGCAGAATGGGGGTGAAAGGGTCATAAGGCACGCATCTGTCCCTGACAGTCACGTGCTCCTCGGTGGAAATGTCTTCCTGCCGCCCACTTAAACCTATGTGCTGCTTGTTTCTGTTCCCTTGCCGGTGCTTATCCCTGCCCTCACTCAAACCCACGCTGCCAGAGATCGGCTGCAACGTTGAGTCAAAGTTCCGTGGCTTTGCCAAGAGCGTGATGTACTACGAGAAGAAGCTGTTCTCCACGTGGAGCGACTCCATCAACACGATCACCATGCAGCACCTCAAGCAGCCCATCTTCACCAGATCCAGCACCACTGGCCGTGTTGAGGTCAACTTTCACACCGACCTGATTGAGCTCATTCGTGAGACACGCTACCTGGACCGCATGGGCTTTCCAATTCCGGAAATCGCGCTCAACGTGGCCTTGCAGGTGTGTGATGTGGCCTTGCAGTGGCCTTGCAGGTGTGTGATGTGGACGTGCAGTGGCCTTGCAGGTGTGTGATGTGGACGTGCCACATACTCATGAAGCATATGCCCAACATGTATGTCATGAGACGTATTGTCTATTGCCTCTCTTCTGCTCCCACTTGCATGTCACGTCACTGACAAGGCTTTAAAGTCTTTCTTATACTATTAGTGTGAATTGGTGTCTACCTAGCATGCTGTAAATGGAGCCATGCAGCAACTGCTGTGCTCATGCTTTTTGGCTTGGAATGCATGCGTTCACTCAGGGTTCGTAACTCACAAGGTGGCTGCTTGCGTGCTTGTGTACAGGAGGTGAAATACCATCAGTGGCTTGAGAGCCTGCAGCACATGCTGGAGCACTACTACGAGGTCATTGAGCAGCTCAGCCCCATTGAGCGTGAGCTCATGGCCAAGAAGCTGAGCGAGCTTGAGAGCTGCCTGCATGCTGGCTTCCACATCCTGAACTGGAACAGTTTGGGCATCTTGGAGTTCATCCAGGCGTGCCGGAGGGCCATCAACACCTTCCAGCAGGTGGTCAAGCAGGTCCAGAAGAACAGCGGCATCATTGAGCAGGTGGGCGGGCTTTTGAAGGGTGCAGGAATGTATCTGGGCCTGAGGAATGCATATGACCGGCAGTTGCAAAATGTTTTGAAGGATGGGTGTGCATGGACAGCAGCTACCAGGTGTTTCTGAGCACTGCAGGAGCGGTGGCTTACCTGTGCAAACCCTATTCTTACGCAGCATTCCAAATGGAAGGACACTACATTTGCGCACTTGTTGTGCAGGTGGTGCACGCCATTACAGGCACAGCCATCGTGACAGAGCCTCCCACAAGCCCTGATGTAGTGGACCTCCAGGAGTTTTATGAGCTCATTGAGAAGCACCGCCTAGAGAGCACGGATCGGCTTGTGAAGAAGTACCGCAACATCTCTCCACTGCTGGGCAAGATTGAGGAGGTGCGCTGTGGTGGCTGTGCACTTGTCCATTTGCACGGGTTGTGGTGGCTGTGCACTTGTCCATTTGCACGGGTTATGTCGGGGTATGTGGTGGTTTTGTTTTTGACAAAATCTGAGGTCATAGACAAGGAGGTAAGCTGTGCATGCCTGATTTGTGGATCTGCGCAGCTGAATAGCAGTTATCTAGTCTCAGTCCTTTGCTAAATTGGTATTGCCACATCGTATCTGCAGGTTGTTGCAGGTACAAACACTGGCAAGTCCCCTCAGCTGGCTGGCTACTACGCATATTGGGAGCGTGCCATCTTTAATGCGTTGAATGCCATGGTGTCCAATGCAATGCACAGCTTGCAGCTCATGATTGACAGCCGCAGCAAACGTTTGCAGGTACGGGCACCTGTGTATGTATGTATATGTGTGTTTTTGTTTGTGTGTATGTGTTTGTCACCGTGTGTGTGCGTGTGTGTGTGTGCATGCGTAAGCACATTCACGTAGCTGTTGCAGCTCTTCAGATGCGTACGTGCTAGTAACTTCATCCACGTGTCCTACCATGCTTTTTGAAGAGGTATATGTAAATGTGTGCTGTGCGTGCGTGCGTGCAGATGGCCAAGGCCAGAGCTTTGGGCGAGGACCCTTTGCTTACACGCTCACGCAAGCTGCCCCCACTCTTCAAGGTCGGCGTGTCGCTGCAGAACATGGACATCATCATCCAGCCTCCCATCAACGAGGTGGGTGGGCACTTATTATTGCTTGTCATTGCCAGCATACACACAGTGTAGCTTGTGTGGCTGCATCATTGTCCATACACAAGCCTGTATGCAGAGCCTTGCATCAGGCCTGCCGCTTTCTCAGTCCGCTTGTAACAACTTCACATCTGTCTCATCACGTGCCTTCCTGCTGGTTTGTAGAATCCTCCACCATCATGTGGGGTTGGTCTACATGCACACTTCAGTAGCTGTGCCTTTACGTTTGATTACAACACACTCAGGTCAACAAGGCCCTCGGCCGCATGGTGCGCTCGCTTGTGGAGAGCACTAAAGCCTTTGTGCGCTGGATGGATGGTACCTGCATCGAGACCCCTGAGCAAGCGGGCCTGCATGACGAAGACGAGCCCGTGCTGTTCACCTTCTACTGGGATGTGGCTGCTAACCCTCAGGTCGGTTGCTTAGTTAGGTCCAGTGCCTGCTCCATTTCATCCTGCCTGTTCCATAACATTTGGCTGCATTTCTGCTCCGTTACTGGGAGAGGGTCTGGGTAGAGGGTCTGGGTGTTTGTATGTGAGTTCCCATGTCCTAGTGGGACGTTGCTGTAAGATTGTCAACTGTCAGTAATGCAAGTGGTGCGTGGAACTTTGGCGGCACCTGTATGTGCCTTTTGAATGTATGCCTGCATACTTCTGGGTGACGTGCAGCAATTGACCATTCATCTTTCTAATGCCTATGCCCGATGCAGGTCATCAAAGCAATGCTGCAGCTGAACCAGTCCATCCAGGGCACAATTGATGGTGTGAACGGCTACATTAAGAGCTGGCAGAGGCACCACAGCCTCTGGAAGACAGACAAGTCCAGTGTGCTGGACAAGTTCAAGGCCAAGGAGCCCAGCTGCATGGTGTTTGAGGAGAAGCTGATGAAGTACAGCAAGGTATGACGGCTTGATAGCTTGACCTCATTGTACGGCATGGTTTGCAACTTATTGTGCAAATACAGCCAGCTGCTCAGATGCAGTCTACGCGGTATGGCATGAGACAGGCAACTTACACATGTGTCACCTCTCTACCTGCAGATGGCCCAAGAAATTGCATCTTTAGCAAAGAACTACGACCAAGATTTTATCCAGGTAAAAGGGTTGCGTGCTTCACATCAAATGTACATTCTAGCTGCATCACTCATAGCGACGCTTAACACTTCTGTGACTCATAATCTCAAATTAAAGCTTGTTACACATTGCATAGACTCCTTGTCTGTTTTGTATGGAGGCAGGGGCAACTCCAAATGTTTTTATATTATGTCAAAACAACCTCTATGTTCGCACCAGGGCTACGTCCTTACAATTTTTGTGTGTAAATATGCATAATATCTCCCCTCACATGCCCGCAGGTGTCCTGCCATGCCCTCACCGCCAGTGTGGAGGAAGAGGCACTCGCATGGGTGCGAGCCATTTCCGTGACAATGCATGAGATTGATGCTGTGACGCTGCAGCAGCTGAAAGACAAGATCTCCAGGTGCGTTGGTTACAGCAATCGTGTTCGTGCCTGAGTGCCTGCTCGCATTGCAGCAAAAGTTGCAAGGCTGCAAGGTTTTAGTGCTGTGAGCAGCGTGTTAAAGGATTTGATTGATTGGCTTGTAGACCCTTGGCTAAAAAAATGTTGCATCTGTATCAGCGTGATCCTTCACCTGTATGCTTGTAACGGTGTGAATGCGTGCCACACTCATGTCCCAACACTTACCCCCCACTTTTATACACACATATTCACACACACACATTCACACACACGCATACACACGCACACAAGCACATGCACATGCAATATCATGCTACAACACAGGTACCAAGAGGAGCTGCACAAAGACCCAGATACTCTGGATGCCCTGAAGCATGTGCTCAATACGGTAGCCACCATTCGCTCTGAGGGCATGACCATGGAGCTCAAGTACTCGGACTTGGAGGAGCGTTTCCGTACACGCGTCATGTACGCCCAGCCCCAAGACTTGGACCATGCAAACGAACAGCTGGTGCTTGCTCAGCAGGTGTGTATGCAATATGCAATACAGGTCGTGCCTGCCTCTGTGTTGGGTCATTCTGAACACAAAACAGTTCACTTTTCGTGAGCACCTTGTTGCTTGTACAACATGGCCACAGGAGCATGAGTTTGGCCATCAGGTCATGGAGTGCAACGTGCTTCTTCTACAAGAGGAGCAATGATAGCAAACTTGAGCCTCTTTCTACCCTCTTGTCCTCTTAACAGCATTTGCATTGGCATTCCCCAATGTAGCATGTCACTGCAGATTTGTGGATGCACACAAAAACGCGTTGTTTGTGTTTTTCTAGGTGCGCCATCTGTGGGCTGCCTTGTCTGATGAGGCAGATGATGTGGACTGGCAGCTGGAAGATACAAAGAAGCTGTTTTCAGAGACCACTCGCAACCAGGTACACCCTTAGGTTCAAGTCAGGAGCATGAGGAAAAGGGAGTAGTAGACTTGAAAGTGCACACAAGGATTGAATGAAAGGTTTGTTTTTTTGCCACCTCCTTTTGTGCTTGCTCCCTACACACATATTCCCAATTGCACTAAAAGCCTCTATGCGCCACACTCTAGCTGCACAAGCTCAAACACCACAGCACCCTTGATTTGCAGTGAAAATTGTAGGCATTCCTCACCCCGCGGCCCGTTCTTGCACCAATATTCACTGTTTGCAGGTGTCTGACTTCCTGGCTTACACAAGTGAATTGTGGGAGCGCTTTAAGGCCTCTGGGCCGGGCGTGCCCACTATTGAGCTGGCACAAGGCCTGGAGCTGCTTCAACAGTTCCAGGTAAGCCTGTGTGCAGCTTTATGCAGCAAACCCAAAAGGAATTTCAGTTATCCTGCACATGGATCGTTGTCAGAGAAAGCTTGCTGTTTGGTCAGGCCTGCAGGCTGCTTTGTGTCTTCAAGCACATATTGCCACTTGTTGACAATAAAAATAGACGCGGTTGCTCAATGGGCAACAGTGATTGATGTTGGCCCTGGCAGCCTGCATGCACACAGAAGATAAACCCTAGTGTGTGTGTTTGTGGTAATTGGTTGCAGAGCGAGATGGACACGGCCTGCAAGTCGCGTGAGCAGCTGGTTCTGGCAGAGCGTTTGTTTGACATGGACATCACCAGCTACCCGTGCCTAGGACAGCTGGAGAGCGAGATGAAGAAATTACAGCAGGTGAAGCACCTGTGCAGTTTGTGCTTGTTATATCCTAAGGTGCCTGCACTCAATGTTTGACGGCAATTTGCATAGCGCTGCTAGGCAGGGCATTAGCGTTGAATTGATTACAGGCCTGAGCTTGCCACCGCTTTCAGGACATGGTACACCTGATGCCTCTTTGCCTCCGGTTTATATACTCAACACGTGCTCCTATGTACCCAAACTTTTTGTGCTACTCACACAATGCCCAGGTGTACGCAGTGTACCATGAGCATGTAGATTGCGTGCGTCAGTACGCGTGCATGCTGTGGAGCGAGCTGGACGTTGTTAGCATGATGGCTGGTACTGATGAGGTGAGGCATGTAGTGATGACACAAAAGATGATCACGCGTATACTACGGTCACGCACTGTCGCACACAAATGGATTGAAGGTCAGTAGCGTGTGTGGGGCTATGCTTGTGCAGGGCAGCGCATCTGCTCGTGCTACGGGGTCTGATGCAGAGGCGCTACTGTTGTGTACAGGCTGCCAGGCAGGAGGCTACTATCTCTGCCCCACAAAATAATCATATAGCTGGCCGGATCTAGGGGGCTAGGGCATTCTCTCTATGCTTTTATGTGGGGTATGGTGTATGCCTGTGTTGCCAATGGCACCTGACTTGCTTTCGAACTCACTTGGCTTCTTGGTTGACAGGTGGCTCAAAAGCTGCGCAAGCTCAAGCACCTGCGGCTGCTCCCTGTCTATGATCTGGTGGACAAAGACATCCAGGGCTTCTTCAATTCCTTGCCCCTCATGAAGGAGCTGAAGAGTGAGGCACTCAGGTGGGGGTCAGGAGGCTTAAGGCGTGGAGGTGATTCGAGGGAGCACCAGAGGTGATTCGAGGGAGCACCAGCGTGACTGCACGTCTACCGTTGTGTGCACATTAGCAAAATCCGTGAGGCACGGTCTTCTAGAACGTCAACAAAGCAGCTTTTGGTGGCTTGTGTAAAAGTAGTAAGCGTCCCACCATACCCTCTCTCTTTGTAACTTCACAATTATGCAGGAAGCGGCATTGGCAGCAACTCATGACTGTCACAGATCAGGAGTTCGACATGGACACCAAGACCTTCACCCTGGGCAGCATGTTCAGCATGCAGCTGCATAAGTTTGCTGAGGAAATTGGCAAGATCACTAACGCAGCGGTAAGCAGGATTGCTCTCTCTGGTGTGATTCTTTAAGAGGACTCACAAGTGTGTTTGCCTTCACGTTTCCTTGAGCTGGCTGGCTTTGCTTAATACTGCCTGCCGCTGCTTGTGCCTGCAAACCTGAACCCTTATTCCTTGTCGCGTGCACACACAGGTGAAGGAGCTGACAATTGAAAATGAGATCAAGAAGCTAATGGATGTGTGGCGGGAGCAGAAGTTTGAGCTGGGCAAGTACATGAAGGGCCTGGAGGACCGTGGATGGGTGCTCCGTCAAACAGAGGAGGTGTGTGTGTGTTTGAGTGAGTGTGTGCTCACAAGCACTTGTGCTGTGTGTTGATGTATTTAAGGTATTTTTACCTGATCTGGTGCCCTAAACATCATGTGCTCGTTAAGCGATTTACATGAATATTACGGTGCTTCTTCAATCCCTTTTTTCACAAAGAGTTACTCTTTCAAGTGTCTAGTTTCCAAAGCAAAATGGGCATCAATCCTCACAGCAACACCATGATCCTAGTGTGCTGCTTTCCTGCACACACCTTCAGATCACCGTGCTCCTGGAAGACATGGGCTTGAACCTGCAATCCATGTTGGCCTCTCCTTTCGTGCGACCTTTCTTGTCGGAGGTCCGCAGCTGGGAGCAAAAGCTGTCCCTTATTGGTAAGAACAGTGAGCGCCAAATTACTTTTTCTCAAGCACACAGGGTTCACCCAACAGATGGTTACAAATGGTTGGTGTGAGAGTGTTGCAGGCATACCTGCCTCCTTTGTTATGAAAACAAGTAGGGTGTGATCCTGCGGATCACAAAAAGTGGGGCGGAGCCTGCGCTGCAACCTGCATTGAAGTTGTACCTAATGTAGTGAGAGTGATTCAGGGGGGGCTGCACTCCCTCTGCACCCCACT
>Ga0307947_1000205_pt1 | contig 37553 bp, 42 predicted proteins | sample OrgLakmetagen232_FD_201840 | JGI IMG/M metagenome (GOLD analysis project Ga0307947, IMG submission 201840) | Saline water microbial communities from Organic Lake, Antarctica - #232 | ecosystem: Environmental > Aquatic > Non-marine Saline and Alkaline > Saline | place: Antarctica: Organic Lake...
GCAGACACCCCTCGCGAGGGACACGTGAAGAGGAGACGGCGAGGCTGGTCTCCTGATAACCATGCATAACCAACACAGGTCGCCAGACCCGACAAAAATTGAGAGAGCCACTGCAACGAGTACAGTGCCTCTAATTTTTTTTTTCTTGCTTCTTTTCTTGTTTCTACTTTTCTTGCTTCTTTTCTTGTTTCTACTTTTTTGCACCAGAGCAACAACAAATTCTATTTTTCTCTACATGACCTTGTTATTTATGAGCAGGCTAGCAGTCGCACGCTTTGACTGAAGGCCTTTCCTTGTATACCTCGTAGACCTGTCAAGCAAGCTTTATAGGAAACCACTTGTCTCTCCCATAACCAGTTTCAACATAAAGCAAGAAGCAAGCAATACAGCATTGATCCTGCTGTGCATGTTTTCAGACTTGTGGCACATCATTTGCATACACCTCTCTTTCAAAACCATTGGGCCAGATATTATTTGCAACATCAAGACTTGTTTTTTAACTGCAGATGGCTTGTTCTCCATTTCCTTTCTCGGCAGAACATAACTTACCCCTTTACATCTGAAATTATTATGGTTTTATTTGTGGCTGTTCAGGCCAGTCAGCAGCCACTCAGCCAAGCAATCTAGCGCTCTATGCCTGTCAAGGAAGTGCAGTTCCACGTCTGGGGGAGCCCTGCTTCCTAGATTTTATTGCCCTCTTAATTTAGCTGGAGGCTCTTTATGTATCCATTGGAACCCATACTCAATGTGCGTCAAGACAAATAGGTGTATGTCACCAGGATTGTTTCTGGAATGCCTGTATCTGAATAGGCGTTCCTTTCCCTGTGCAAGTTGGATGGACAAAAAGCGCGGAAACACTTTCGCTTATGTTGCTACGTTTAATTTCATTTCAAATCAAGAAGATGTGATTCAGCACACTGCTACAAGCATGCAGCATTCGTCATTCATTTCAAATCAAGAAGATGTGATTCAGCACACTGCTACAAGCATGCAGCATTCGTCACAGGCGGCGCCCATCCTTTGGCTTGTGCGTGGATGATGCCGGCATTGGATCCTGCTAAGCTACCTAGGACATCCCAGGGCTCCTGACTGCCTCCAGGGGCAAGCAATTGTTTGTGGATGATGTCACCTGAAAAAGAATGCATTTAAGGAGTAACAAAGATATGAAGACTCTGCAGCAACTTGAGAAAAAAGCCCTCAGTTACGAAACCAATAATTGGGTACAGGTAATCAAAACAAGTGGTTGTGAACACATTTAAAAGAAAGGCAAATCTTGTGAGCTCGGCATGATTAGTTTCTGACAGTCAGCGATAGGGCAGCGTGAGACATGTGCCAATCGATTATAAGGTCTTGTAGTGCAAACGGCTGAGTAACCCAACAAGGACAAACCTAACCCAGTTGGGGTAGGAACCTCACCTGCACCCCGGTCCAAAGGATCAGGAGCGAGCAGCTCCCTCCAAATGGTTGACGATAGGCAGCGTGCATACAGGTAGCTGTAGTAGCTTCCACCGTAAATAGTGAAGTGGCCCATTCGTGCCTCGGGCCTCAAACCTGCTTGTGATGCAGTCCAGCAAGCGCAAACAAACAGGGAAATCGCTGTTAGGGCGGGACTTTTATGTAAAAAAGAACAAAAAAACCGGTACGGATTTGCATCCCAGACACTTTCCGACTATCGGAAAGTACCATCGTACACAGCATGAGGATCTTTATCTATTCGGCGGCAAAAACTTTTGCAAAAAGGTCCAAATTTCCAAGGTATAAGGCCCTCAAAATTTCCAGCAAAGCATAGGCCCTAGACACTTCGTGGTTGAAACAAAAAAGCGGGGCACGCTTGCAGGCTGCTCACGATGCATGAAGCTAGCACGTGCAATTGCAGTTACAGGCATACAGAAATGAATGAATGCAACATAAGCGTGTGTGGCCCGTGGGCATGCAAGCCTGTGCAGCATGACGTGAAGAAGTCCGCGAGTGCATTGCAGGCCAAATGTCCTGAGCAATTCCTCTATGCAATCGCTACTCAACAAGTTGATCCTTAACATGACAGCTGGAACGAAGTTTTCCTTCTACCTTTACCTGAAACGATGGGCAGTGATGAGTGGGGAGAGGCAGTTTGCTCCCAAGCCACACCCGTGCCCTGCTGCACAATATCGTGGGCATTCGGGCCGTGATAGGCCTGCATGTGAAATTCACATTGTGAGGAACTGCAAGTAGGTGTGGGATTCTACAGTGCATGCAGGCATATGACATGTGTGCAAGCGTGCGTGTGTGTACATGTGCACGTGTTGTGTGTGGATTTGCGCATGTATGTGTGCAAGCGTGTGTGAGCATGCATGTGTGTGTTTGTGTGTGTGTGTGCGTGTGTGTGGATGTGTGTGGATGTGTGTGTGGATGTGTGTGCGGATGTGCTCATGTGCACTTGTGTGGTAGTATGCATAAGCATGTGTGAGTGATCCAGTGAAACGATCATCTAGTTCAACAATATGCACGTGGGTTGTATGAGATCCAATCAAACACATACCTGATCCACCATAGATAACAAGACTTGTTGCTGCAGCTCAAGCCCAGCAAACTGTCGACGGCCGGAGAGGACCTGGGTGTGTGCGTGTGAGTGTGTGTGTGTGTGGGTGTGTGTGTGCGTATATGTGTGCATGTGTGTGTGCGTGTGTGTACGTACGCAAGCATGTGTGTGTTTGTGGGTGCAAGGAGGGAAAGCGAAGGAGCACACTGGTTATACCTGGAGAACCGATGAAAAATAGGGTGAAAAAACATAGAGTGAGAGGGAGGAGAGAAATGGCAACAAATAGGTGGCAGATGGCAAACTGAAAGGCTTGCCACTGCAGCTCACGATGCATGGCGCTCGTAATAAAAACACGTCATAAACAAAGACTTTAAATAGCACTCACTTCTGCACATGAAGCACCACGGTAACTTGCATAGCTGGGGTAACTTGCATAGCTGGTACTCGCACAAGGATACTCGCACACCCCATTGATGTGTATGTGAGGCTATACAAAGATAATTCACGCAGGGGGTGATAACACCACAAGCATGGACTAAGGAAACAGAGACGGAGCTGTCGGACAGCAAAGTACTCACGCTACCAGGCGGATTCAAACCTGAGACCCTGAAGAGTCTGGCCTGAACACAGACCACTAGGCTTTCAGGGCAGCTACTTCAAACCCGACTATCTTCAACGGACAGTATGAATCTTCTCATTTTGACATGGAACATTCAGTACCATTTTGTCTATGGCGCCACCACAAACAAACAGTCAGCATTCGGTACCAATTTGTCTACGGCGCCACCACAAACAAGCACTCACCTGCTCACACAAGTCCAACGGTATTGGCTGCCCACTTGAGTGGTGGCGTGCCATTAACTGAAGTGTGCGTGTGTCGGTGACAAAGTGCTCCCAGAGATGCGAAGGCACCTCCACCATGTCCTGGGCACACCTGCAGCAGCACATAAGAACACACACACATACATCGAAGATACATCCACCATAGCCTGAGCATATCTGCAGCAGCTCACCAAAAAAAAAAAAAACACACACACATTGAACGAAGGCAAATCTTTAAGGTACACGCAAACCAAAGGCATTTTAATAAGGCTGTCATATGTGAGGCACTCAATTTTGTACTGCTCTGGCGAAGCAAGAATGACACTGAAAGGCTCAAGCAGAGGATGAAGAACATATGCATTCCAGTCAACGTTCCAGCTGTCTGCTGGCTTGTTAAGAAAAGAAAAAACTACGCAGGCAGTGACAACCACTCCCCACATCAATTAAGGAAAAGGAGCCACTTTGGTACCAAGTACCGTAAAGCTCCTCCACTGGAAAAAGGAAAATAAAATCAATGGGGATCAAGAGGGTTGCAGGCTTGGCCTGAAACTGGCTCCTGATGAGAGTTGATAAAAGTACTGGAAAGGGCACTTGTGGTAATGGAGGCTTGTTACTCATTACCTAACCACGTGCTGCTTACTTGAAGCAATGCAGCCACCCAGGAAGCATCATTGTTGTGCATGTTCACTGCCTGCGTAGGTTATTCTCATCAGCATCGACCATGTGCTGCACACTCGTAGCGACGTAGGCACCCACGAAGCAATAAACGTGCACTGTCAAGGCAGCCACCACCACCATAACTTCCAGGCTGCTACACTGTCGGTAGAGAGTAGGAAAAGTAGAGAGGGGCACGCGCAAATACGTCAGGCTTAGGTTCTGTCAACCTCTGCTCTCTGAAGAGGTTGAGGCTCCGCTCTCTGTAGAGGTGGAGGCTCTCTGGAGAGGTGGACAAATGGTGTTACGAATATGAACACGTACACCCACACCCACACCCACATCCACCCAACCACCCAACCACCCACACACCCACACCGACCCACCCACCTAACCACGCCCTCACAAAGACACATTCTGAAGGGTGAAATGCCACAACATCACACCTTGTGCCCCACAGGTGTTGGTACTTGGTGCGCGACAGCAGGTTGTGGCAGCAGTGGCCTAGCTCGTGCACGAGCGTACGCAGCTCTCGCAGCGTGAGCCGCACAGCCTCAGGTGCTGCAGTGCTGCTTGGGGGGCCGAAGTCAGCCAGTAGGGCCATGATGGGTGGCTACAAATGATGTCGTTCAATGATGGGTGGCTACACATGATGTCGTTCAATGATGGGTGGCTACAAATGATGTCATTCAATGATGGGTGGCTACGCATGATGTCGTTCAATGATGGGTGGCTACACATGATGTCATTCAATGATGGGTGGCTGGCTACACATGATGGCGTTAAATGATGGGTGGCTGGCTACACATGATGTCGTTCAATGATGGCTGGCTACACATGATGTCGTTCAATGATGGGTGGGTGGCTACACATGATGTCGTTCAATGATGGGTGGGTGGCTACACATGATGTCGTTCAATGATGGGTGGCTACGCATGATGTCGTTCAATGATGGGTGGCTACACATGATGTCATTCAATGATGGGTGGCTACACATGATGTCGTTCGTTGATGGGTGGCTACACATGATGCCGTTCAAACAGACAAACTTCAGAGAGAAGGCACGGTGTTTACTGCGCACGGGTGGCAAATAATCAGCTAGTAGGGCCATACTCAGTAGAACAGAATAGAAAACACTACGTAGGCACTGATTAACCAATCTCCACATCAGTCAAGGAAAACACTTAGTGGGTATGTGATGTTCAGACAGACCATATCTCGAACAGGAGGTTATAACAAGTTTGCTGCACTAGAATGGCCATGAGTGTCCATGCTTCATGACGACAAGGCTTCCATTGAAGTTTTGGCAGCCGTTGGGTCTAAGTAGCAGGTTTTCTAGGCGGGGATTAGGGATTTTACTGTAGTAATGACAGTGAGCATCTAGGCAGGGGCCTCAAGGCAGGAATCAGGAGCATCAGGAGCATCTAGGCAGGGATCTAGGCAGGGATCTAGGCAGGGATCAGGAGCATCTAGGCAGGGAAAGGGGATTTTACTGTAACAATGACATTGAGCAAGCAAGCTCTCTCACAACCAGCCTCTTCTTTTTGGGCTGTGTTTGCTGTATGGCCCCCCCATCATTTTGTAAACGGATCATGAGCGAAAAGCACGTAGTCCAGCAGTGAACCCTATATACCTGGAACCCGTCTCCTCCCAAGACTTGGCGACCACACTGGATAGGAAACGTCACGGCACTTGGATACTTCCCAGGGCGGCTGCGACAGGAGAGGTACAAACGGCACAAATCACAGTGCGTGCAGAGCCAGTGTGTGTGTGTGTGTGTGTAACTAGCTAACTAAATTTACTTCAGAAAAGTACGTCGAACTTTTATTCCTCACACAGTAAATTGAAGAGCAGGAGCACCAGCTTGCATTTCAGCAGGCGTCTTAAAAAGACTCATCATGGTGACCCACCCAGCCTTGCCTCAATTCATCTGACTCATCCAGGTCTGTCAGCCAACTCAGATCCGGATTGCATGCCGCAGTTCCTCAGGCAGTGTGCACAAACTTACATTTGTGCTCACACACGAGAGATTGCGCAATGCGGCACCTCAAGAGTAATAAGTAGTGCTTGCTCCTGCTGACACACCTGCACAGATCCAGGTACACCGTCCCTATCATAGTGCCATCCAGGCTGGCCTCACACTTCATCACCCCAGGCGCCCAAGTCTCCGAAGGGTGGGCAAGCAGGAAGGTCAAAGACAAGCCAAACAGCTGCTCCATGATCTGTGCAAATCCCTTGAGGACGACCGGCAGGTGTGTGTACCTGTCCGATCACAAAAGGGGGGCTCATCAGAACGGTGATGACGGTTGATGAGGGGTGGTGGGATTGATCAGGGGTTGAGAAGAGGTCCTACAGGGCTCCTGCAAATTAACAGCTGCAGTCTTTGATGTCATGCAGGATTAAGGTTGGCTAGAACCATGTATACACACCGTATATGACAGTATGTATGGTGATTTCCCTGCTTAATATACCGTATGTACACCGTATATACGTTTAAATTTATGGTTTCGGCCCACCCTATGCAGGATCGATCAGGGGTCGAGGGTTGGTCTTACAGGGCTTCTGTGAATCCACACAGCTGCAGTCTTTTGATGTCATGCATGCCCTGACATGCAGCAGCAAGTCCGTAGCTCTGGCAACTTTAAATACCCACCTTGGTTTTCACTGTCAGCAGTAGTAGCAACATTTAGTAGGCTTAAAAATCTACCTCGATTTTCACTGTCGACGTGATGGTATGCAGCGGCAATATTGCCAGTCCGGGCATACACGCTTATGAAAACTCACTCTTGCAGTTGTCTGTTAATGCTAGCACCTCCCGCATTGGCCCTGGCAGAAGCCATATAGTAATCCACATCCCAAGCTTTCAACATATCGTTTCCTGATGATGTGCTGCTCTTCAGCCCTTGTAAAACCTGGCCAAAAGGGATTCAGAAGATGCGGAGCAAGGAAGGCTTGAGAAAGGAATGGGTTGTTATTCAATTGTGCAGTGTGCAGTGTGCGATAAGTTGTATTTACGTAATTCATAATTATATGGTACAATGTGCAGTGGGTCGTAATTCTGTAATTCAATGGTGCAATGTGCAAAAGTAAGTGTCCCTTCTTCGTTTCTTGCCCCCGCTCACTCACCTCCACTTCTCTGTCCGCACCCGGCTTGACAGCTTCGGCCAGCTCTAAAAGAAAGCTGTTGATGGCATCCGGGTGCTGGGCAAGGCTGCAGGGCACACAGCAAGTAATTAGGGGACTTATGCACACAGCAAGTAGCTTGGGGACTTATGCACACAGCAAGTAGTTAGGGGACTTATGCACACAGCAAGTAGTATGGGGACTTCCACAACAAGAAGTTTGAGGACTAACGCACACAACAAGTAGTTTGGGAACTTAGGCATACAGCAAGTAGTTTGGGGGCTTATGCACACAACAAGTAGTTTGGGAACTTATGCACACACCAAGTAGTTTGGGGACTTATGCACACAGCAAGTAGCTTGGGGACTTATGCACACAGCAAGTAGTTAGGGAACTTATGCACACAGCAAGTAGTATGGGGACTTCCACAACAAGAAGTTTGAGGACTAACGCACACAACAAGTAGTTTGGGAACTTAGGCATACAGCAAGTAGTTTGGGGACTTATGCATACAGCAAGTAGTATGGGGACTTATGCACACAGCAAGTAGTTAGGGAACTTATGCACACAGCAAGTAGTATGGGGACTTCCACTAAAAGAAGTTTGAGGACTAACGCATACAACAAGTAGTTTGGAGACTAATGCTGACGAGGGACGAGGAAGGGTTCCCACAAGCAGGAGGGTCAAGGGTTCACGGGTACACACAAGCAGGAGGGCCATGAAGCAGTGTGGGTGCAATGAGGGTAAGTAAGGCTGCAGGCGTTTATTTAAAGTAAAAAAAGCAAGCAATGATGGGGGTAAGTGTGAGGAGAGGTACTCAATATGCCCATACTCCGTGGTATGGGGAGGGAGCTAGGAACACAAAATTAAACTGGTAAAATACATGCCAATCGTTAGGCAGTTAAGGGAAAAGAAATAATTAATGCACACCGCACACACGCGCAAGTGCACAGGCACGCACACTGACACACGCACACACACCCCGATACCCCGATGCACACTTCCACATCCACACCCACACCCAATAAAACACACCTGGCCCCCCAGGCCTTGTATGTGCTGTAACTGTTGCACCCCACTATGTCTGCCGTCTCGCTCCTTGCCACGAGCATTTGCTCCAGCAGAGCCACGTTGGAGGCAGGGCTTCTACCAGCTGCTTCAAACACCTTTGTATACCAAGGCAGCCAAAAAGCAGCAGTGCGTCAATGTCAGTGACTGTTTTGATGCGGTAGATGAAGAGAAACAGCAGGGATGTGTCATACGGTCATTTGGGACGTTCAATACGGTAAAATACGCGTATAATACGATCGTATTTTTAGGTAATTTCGGAAGCGCCGTTTTTTTACCCAAAATGGACCCGATTTGCCGCAAAATCATCCAAAACTTTCCCAATTCTTTTCCAATATATTATATGTCATTGATATATTATATAACCGCACTGCTCACTGAATGGCCGTTGCTGGGGCGGAAATTGCCTAAAAAGGCCCAAAAACGGCAAAAGGGCAATTTTTGCAATCGTATAATACGGCTCAATTTTTGTCAATACGGTAAAATCATGTTGAATACGATACGGCATATTATACGAATACGCAGTATGACACATCCCTGAGAAACAGCCTTGGTGATCTCATAACTAACAGGTGCATGGCTTTCAGGGCAAAGGTCAACAGCAAGCGAGCTGGATGAACTCTGCTCTTAACGAATGGGCCTTTTGCCTGCCTGCAGTGCGTACACACAGCTGCTTTTTGCAAACAAGGAAAGCCTGCAAATTGAGAATCAATCTAGATAATAGTAGTGTGATTTTATAGAGCGCTAGGTACAACAGGCACATTATGAGGCCATGCAAGTATAGGAAGGAGAGGAACATGAGCATCTCTTTGACCCTGCACCTCTTCCTCACGCACCCACCGTCTGCTTCACAGACACATCAGGCTCGAGCACCAGCACCTTCTCATTCTCCCGTACGTCGATCTGTGTATCTTCCCTGGCTTGAGTGCACCCACCGTCTGCTTCACAGACACATCAGGCTCGAGCACCAGCACCTTTTCATTCTCCCGTACGCCGATCTGTGTATCTTCCCTGGCTTGAGTGCACCCACCATCTGCTTCACAGACACATCAGGCTCGAGCACCAGCACCTTTTCATTCTCCCGTACGCCAATCTGTGTATTTTCCCTGGCTAGAGTGCACCCACCGTCTGCCTCACAGATGCATCAGGCTCATGCGCCAGCACCTTTTCATTCTCCCGTACGCTGATCTGTGTATCTTCCCTGGCTAGAGTGCACCCACCGTCTGCTTCACAGACGCATCAGGCTCAAGCACCAGCACCTTTTCATTCTCCCGTACGCCGATCTGTGTATCTTCCCTGGCTTGAGTGCACCCACCGTCTGCTTCACAGATGCATCAGGCTCATGCGCCAGCACCTTTTCATTCTCCCAACGCCGATCTGTGTATCTTCCCTGGCTAGAGTGCACCCACCGTCTGCCTCACAGATGCATCAGGCTCATGCGCCAGCACCGTGCTGACGTTGCTTCCATCGAGAACCAAGAGTCTTGACGATCCTTGACCGTCGCTGCTGCTAACTCCAGAGAAGCCACGCAGCCTGGCCCAAGCCCCTCTGCTGCTGTTGCCTTCGTCCAGCCCGCCCTGTGCCAGTTTAGGAAGCACAAGTGCACGAAGTGTACGAAAGTGGAACAATGAAAGTGCTCTGTTGAGTGAGATCTAGAGCATGCTCTTGCTCCATTCTTACTGGCTAGGTACTGGTCAGTAAGGGGCAGGTTGCTCAGCTACCTTCCTCATCGCCGGCCGACGCAACCCTGCATTTCTTACCTTACCTGAGCGTGGGATGCGCACAGTGCCAAGGTGCTTGGAGTCGACCTGCAGGCAGAGCACACAAACATAAGTGCAAGTGTTGCAAATGAAGTGCGGCCGATTTGCTGCGTGGCCTGAAGGAGTGCAACAAGCGTGGCCTGAAGGAACAAGCGTGGCCTGAAGGAACAAGCGTGGCCTGAAGGAACAAGCATGGCCTGAAGGAGTGCAACAAGCGTGGCCTGAAGGAACAAGCGTGGCCTGAAGGAGTGCAACAAGCGTGGCCTGAAGGAACGAGCGTGGCCTGAAGGAACAAGCGTGGCCTGAAGGAACAAGCATGGCCTGAAGGAGTGCAACAAGCGTGGCCTGAAGGAGTGCAACAAGCGTGGCCTGAAGGAACAAGCGTGGCCTGAAGGAACAAGCGTGGCCTGAAGGAACAAGCGTGGCCTGAAGGAGTGCAGTCAGCAGCACGCCCTCCAAATAGTGTGGATCCAGACAAACTGGATGGACGAAATTACCGCGAGTGGACTTGGACTTGGATCAATCTAGAAATGATTGGCGTTCTCAGTGTGCACATGCGCACATACACACTCTCTCTCTCACATACACACACGCACATACACGCACACACATGCACATGCACACGCACATACACATACTCACTCACTCACACGCACATAACAAACGCATACACAAGCAAACACACACTCACCAAGGCTGCATTGAATTTGGCTGCGTAGTGGTTGCTTGCGTTCATGAGCTCCTGCATGCGTGCTTGACGCTCAGGCGGGAGGTGGATGCCAGCCTTTTCCATGTCCAGTTTTAATTTAGAGCCCACCTACATGCGTGCGCGCGTGTGTGTATGTTGTGCGTGTGTGTATATGTGTGTGCGTGTGTGTGTGTGTGTGTGTGTCTGCGCCAAGCATGACGTTTAGAAAGGAGCGCCTGCTGCAATTTGAATGCTGCATCAGCTAGACAGACGGCACTGAGGACCTCTGAGGACCTCTTTGCAGCTGCATTTCTCGAGGAGTGCACAAATCTAGCAAATGTATGGATTGGGTGATGCATTGGTGTCTCCTTTTCTCATGTCCCTGCCGATTACAGAGGTTGCAGTTTTAGAGTGGACTACACCCATTCACCTTCAAAACAGACAAGACAGAAGGACACACTCATACAAACCCACCATGACAGTTTCAGGGCAAAAAGCCTGGAGCTGCTTGGCCGTCAGTAGCTGCGCGTGCCCGGCTGTGCTAGCACTGCCAGTGGCTGCAGTGGAACGTGGGTACACCCCCTCTGCTTCCTCTCTCCCACTACAGCCAGTGCCAGCTCCGCTAGCTGTCCTACCACTCTCTCTCCCATTACTGCTCCCACTGCTGCTGCCACTGCTGCTGGCCCCACTCAGGTCAGCAGCCATCGTGGCACTTGAGGCTGCGTAGTAGTTGCTCATGGCGGCGGAAAGGCTGGAGTATAGGCCCGTGTGGTTGTTTACTTCAGCGATAAAGCCTGTGTAGGTGTGTATGTGTGCGCGTGAGTGTGTGTGCGCGTGTGTGTGTGTGTGTTTGTGTGTACGTGTGTGTATGGGTGTGGGCGTGCACGCATGCTTAAATCAAAGACGAATTCAAGCAACCCTACGCCACTGGATAAAAAAGGAGCAGAGGGTGCTAGCAAGCGCTGTAGCATCCCTAGGGGTCCCTAGACCTACTGACCACTCTCTGTCAACAGTGCTCACCTCCCAAATTGATGCATGCCCTTGTGGCTGCCTGCTTCCACTCCCTGCACTCATGAATGTTGCGGCAGGCTTCCGCAGCATCGTAGGTACGGCACAACTGGAAGTGAAGCGCATATTTGGCGGCAAGCTTTGTTTCAGAGCTACAAGTTAAGAGAGCAAGGGACAAATGTTATTGTTGTTGTTGGTTGTGCAAGCAGCAGCAACTTGTTGTGGAAGCATTTACCCGGAGAGCAGCATTATTTTGTCTAGTGATGCACGTGACGCGTTTATGCTGCGTTGCCTTGTTGTCTGTCAGAAGGAAGATGAGTTGCGCACGAATGTGCACTTTGTTAATGACACTGTGTGCGTGCGTGCATGTGTTTCGGTGTGTGTTTCAATGTGCGTGTGTATTGGTGTGCGTGTGTGAATGTGTGTATGTGTGGTGTGTGTGTATCTGTGTGACTGTAAGTGTGTGTGTGTATGTGTGTGCGCATGAATGCGGGTCTGCATCGGCACCTCATCTGACATGTCATCCATCAGTTGAATTACGCTGGCGTCGCCAGGAGCAGCGAGGATCTGTGCCAACAACCCTCGGCACCTGCAAAGAGCGACAGAGAGAGCTGACAGCTGTGGAACGTTGAGCTCAGACTGTGCGTGTGCACAAGGCCTGACACAGTGATGGAACAGCCGAACCGGAAAGCTGGATGTGTGCACTCACGTTTGCACGCACTCACATGCACACAGCTTGATGAAACAACCCGTCAGGCAACAAAGGCGTGCGTGTCGTATACCTGTGCTGGGCTGCATCAGCTCTGTCAATGAAGCACTGTGGCCGGTGGATGTCCAGGCCAAACAAACCAGGAGGCATCGACGAAGACGATGCTCTCCTCCATTGGAAACAGGCAAGTACAGCAGAAGTTACAGGGTTGCTGGACCTCAAGGCCTGGTTAAGCATGGCTCAAATCAACAGTATGAATCCTACAAAAGGTTTGTCATAACCATTTGCAGTCTGCCTTCCTCTTACTTGAATTTAATAGGACATGATCTTGTTTTGGGTGACTCAAATTTGTGTCCTTGCGTCTTCGCAGCCCCTGTATGAAGCTAAACCGTAAGTAAAGTTCATCTACTCATACGCAAACACATACGCACACGTACCCTCACACAGTACACGTACCCAAAAACACACTCGCACATACACACAACACACACACACGCAAATACATGCACACATCACACACACACACTCACATTCTCACACTCACACTCACACACAACACACAAACACACACTCACACACACATACACACACACGCACGCGCACAAATACACAACACACAAACGCGCGCACACACACACACACACACACACATGTGTGTGTACACGCACGCACACAGTACACACACCTACACACTCCCATGCACACGTCCCTTTCCAGGATTCCTTTGCTCCTTCCCATCCCCAATAAAGCCGACAATCAGCTGTCTGTAGCCCCTGAGGGACTTGAGTTCCTTCGCTCGTTGGATTTGGTTGCACCGGTTGTTGTCATAGGTTTGTGTTAAACAAGCACACGCGCAGCACCGTGCATCCACCCATTTTACTATGTACACACCATACATGATACACTAAACATGTAAGCACTCACTTGATTGCGTTCAGGCCCCTATCGCAGTGGCAAATCTTTCCTGCTCAACCAACTTTTATCAGTATCGTGCGGTAAGTGTGATTGTACCTGCAAGCCCTGAAGTTCTGCAGACACAACACATTCGTCAGCAACATCAGCATTCTACACGCACACGCACATGCACACGCACATGCACACGCACATGCACACGCACACGCACACGCACATGCACACGCACACGCACTTGCACGCACGCCGTGGATGTGACAGTGTTTGCACCCACAGTCACAAGGATGACGCAGTTCTTTTATTATCTGGCCTTCTACAACCTCCCTCATCTGTGCACGTCATCGTTCGTGTTAAACCACGTTAAACCACACAGATTTGGGCTTTGGGGTAGGGCACACGCGTGCCACACAAACGAAGGGTATCTGGATCTGGGGGCAGCCGCTAAAGAGGACACTTCCGGACGGCACGCCCTTCAGGTCAGGCCCAGGTTGCAGGAAAACCCTGCTAGGTTGAAGTCCTCAAATCGCTGTCCGTTCAATACCTTTTCTTTTTCGCTTTCGGTGATCCAGCAGCAGTCCTTGTGAGCTTGAGTAGCATCACCTTATTATCGTGATTAGCATTACCGTATTATATGATCCAGTAGCAGTCCTTGTGAGCTCGTGTAATAGCGCGAGGCAAAGAGCTGTATCAATCTCATTCACAGACCCTTAAAGTCATATATAGAAGGCCGCTTTCCTTCCTTAAGCCGCTTTTTTTCCTAAAAGCTAACAATCGTGTAATTGAGGGGCTGTCATCAGAGGGAGGTCACTGTGGTCATAAGAGGACTGATGTTTGAGATCATGTCTGTCTTATTGTCACACCGGTGACCATCCTAGTCTATGCTTCTCGAGTTTATTTGAAGGAAAAGGTAGCAGGGAGGTCTTGTAGGTGCCTGTCCTAGCATTGTGGAACATGCTTTGGGGGGGATAGGGGATATCCCCCTGCCATGTGTGCGCAAGAAATTTAACAGAGCTTGAGTTAAATGCGACACCACTGCCCAGTTCGTGGAGCAATAATATGACTGCTACTGCTTGGCCACAGTCTAAATAAATGAACTTTGATGAGAGTTTTTTATTTTGAGCAGACAGCCACCTATATGCTTCTCCCTTTCTGGATAAAAAGATGACCACTATCCCCTCTGCATTGCTTTGCGCACATTCCCCTCCATCTTTAAAACATACGAACATCACCCCGCAAAAGTTTCTAAGATATGCAAACTGTTGACGTGTGGTTCGCCGATGGCAGAGTCTACCTTGATGCCCACGACAAAGAGAGGCATGAATGACTGGCCAAAATTTTTTTTGAGGCTGTATGGGAAAGCAACCGCATCTGTCACTGCTCTCGGCACTAAAAAGAACTTAGGTGTTGATGAATATAAGGAAACTACATGTTGACTGCTCTAAAGCTTTCAAGGATATCTGATGTAATAAGTTGTTTATCATGCCTCGCGACCTACACCACGACAAAGCAACCCATTGCAGCTCCAACCCAAACCTGCCCCTTGTCCGGCCTACTGACACACACACACACAACTCATGCTGCTTGTGCTCATGTCGTTGTTAGTGTTAGTGTGTGTGTATGTGTGTTACCGTGTGTACTTGCTTGCTTTGGTGGGCGGCTTTCAGATGTACATCAGTTTATTTCTACCTCCTTCTACCTCCTTCCATTTAAACGCGGTCAGGAATGAGAGATACGAGCCCATTTCGGCTCAAAGACACACGGGTGCAGAGCAAACACACCTCTGCTCTCAGCTGTACTCACACACACACGCACACTCTGCACACAGCTGTACACACACACACACACACTCTGCTCTCAGCTTGCTGCTCATTGACACGGAGGGCTTTGAATCCACGGGACGGAGCACAGCGTATGATGACAGGGTCTTTGCTGCATCAGCCCTATTGTCATCACTCCTCGTTTACAACCTTCCAGGTTTCGTATTTTTGTTAACACATCTTTGTTTTCACACGTGCGTGAACATGAGTGTGCGCACATTCGTTGAGTAGCGCGTGCATGTGCGGACGCTGTTGAGGTGTGACTTGTGGTGTGTGTGTCTGCATGCGTTTAGTCGACTGATGTTGCTTGTGTATAAGGGCAGTCATTTACGAATTGGCGCCTTAAAAACAATTTTTGTACATTGTTGTTGGGTAATTGGCTGTTGTGCGCACACCAGCTTGATATGAACCGCACAGCACTGCACGTCGAAGTGTAGCGGATGTGCTATTTACCAAACCCTGCCCCAAAATGACACTTCACCTTTGCAGAGGCGATTCGAGAGTCGGACATTGCCAAGCTCTCCTTCGCAGTGCAGCTAGCGCAGGTAGGAAGTGCTTGATTGTGCAGTCCGTGAAGGTGCTATTTTTGGAACAGAACTTTTGCTTTCATCTGTTCTGTGACTGGGTGAATGAACGTAGTTTGCACTGCATTCGTACTTGCATCTTCCTCTTCTCTGTGCATCATTTCTGGCGCCTTATCTGGTGCCTTATGCACTCGTTAGAATCTTCCTCTTCTCTGTGCGTTAGGATCTTCCTCTTCTCTGTGCATCATTTCTGGCGCCTTATCTGGCGCCTTATGCACTCGTTAGAATCTTCCTCTTCTCTGTGCGTTAGGATCTTCCTCTTCTCTGTGCATCATTTCTGGCGCCTTATCTGGCGCCTTATGCACTCGTTAGAATCTTCCTCTTCTCTGCGCGTTAGGATTTTCCTCTTCTCTGTGCATCATTTCTGGCGCCTTATGCACTCGTTAGAATCTTCCTCTTCTCTGTGCGTTAGGATTTTCCTCTTCTCTGTGCATCATTTCTGGCGCCTTATCGTGCACTCGTTAGAATATGCTACAGCTCTTTACCTGGACACTCCCCTTGTCTTTCTATTTTAACCTGCAACGCGCATGTGCACTTTGAGCTGCAATGATCACGTGCGCTATGGCTGCCACACACAGGGGCTGTACAAACGAGATGGTGAGAGAAGCCGTGGATTAGAATCGCATGGGGGCAGGGAGACAGAAAGCGGTACAGAAATGGTGCAAAGAGGCCATCAGACAAGCATAGGGGGCGCAACTGCTCCAGGGGTTGCAACGCAGCAAGAGAGGGGGAGTTATCAGGGGGGGGGGGGAGGCAGTACGGGCACTTTTCAGCCGGGTTCCATGCTGTGGGTTATACAGGTGCGATACGACCTAATTGTTTATTCATCGGCAGGGCACTTAGTTCTAAGATCAACCCCTCGACGACTACATGCTATAATCTATTAAAAGTAGGTTAAAATACCTCAAAAGTGGGTGATCTCTGATCTCATATATGACATATGTTTTCTGCTCATCTGGGCTTCAATTTAATAATTGATCCATAGCCAAGTTCTGTATATAGTTGCAAAGCGTAAGGTTGAGCAGGAGCTGCCAGAGCTGCCTACTTCTTATCATGAATTCACCAACAACCAACCCCCGGATCACTGCGTGCTAATGTTTGGCGCCATATGATGACGTGGCAGTGTGTGTGTGTGGCTCTTACTACACTGTCCTTATCATGATTTCATCAACAACCAACCCCCGGATCACTGCGTGCTAATGTTTGGCGCCATATGATGACGTGGCAGTGTGTGTGTGTGGCTCTTACTACACTGTCCTTGTCATGATTTCATCAACAACCAACCCCCGGATCACTGCGTGCTAATGTTTGGCGCCATATGATGACGTGGCAGTGTGTGTGTGTGTGTGTGTGGCTCTTACTACACCGCCTCTTGTGTGGTCTGCGATAACAGACCAAATGATCACATGGCACTGTGTGGCTCACACCACACTGCCTCTTGCGTGGTCTGCAAACACAGAGGGACTTTCTCATGGGAGCAAACGCGAGTGAGGTTGTGCGGCAGGCCCTTGCCCCTGTGTCTAACCCACGTGGCGACCCAGAGGTCGAACAGGTAAGTACGGCTTGAGCCCTGTTTCAGATCTGTGAGTTGTGAGCCCTGTTTCAATTGTCTGGTTAGGAGCAGCTTGAGCCTTGTGTCAGAGTTGTGGCCAGAAACAGCTTGAGCCCTGTAGCATAGTTGTGGCCATCAAATACAGCCTTACTGTGCCTCGTGTCAGATTTGTGGCCATCAATTGCAGCCTTACTGTGCCTAGTGTCAGAGTTGTGGCCAGAAACAGCTTGAGCCCTGTATCATAGTTGTGGCCATCGAATACAGCCTTACTGTGCCTTGTGTCAGATTTGCGGCCATCAAATACAGCCTTACTGTGCCTAGTGTCAGATTTGTGGCCATCAAATGCAGCCTTACTGTGCCTAGTGTCAGATTTGTGGCCATCAAATACAGCCTGTGGCCATCAAATACAGCCTTACTGTGCCTAGTGTCTAATTTGTGGCCAGAAACAGCTTGAGCCCTGTAGCATAGTTGTGGCCATCAAATACAGCCTTACTGTGCCTAGTGTCAGATTTGTGGCCAGAAAGCAGGCTGGTAATTGGTCTCGGGGAGCTTGCAAGGCCTTTGTGCATGCTTTAAGTGGTGAGTTGCAGTATGTATGGTGTATACACTTGGGAATGGAATTGGATTACACGTGCTGTTTTGCTGTATGTGTGTGCACACTGCATGCAAGCCTGCCTTTGCACTGCTGCGTAAATGTGTGTGCTCTACGCGCAGATGTGGACACCGTACATGGATTGCATGCAAGCCTGCCTTTGCACTGCTGCATAAATGTGTGTGCTCTACGCGCAGATGTGGACACCGTACATGGATTGCCTGCGTGCCTGCCTCGTCTCACTCGTACAATTACAATTACTTGCAGCTAAACGATATCCGTTTGTCTCTGGCATCCTTAGCGCCCATCTCCTCAGGCTACTCACTCGTCCAGCCTCATTTAGGTGCGTGGATTCTGCTACAACAAATGTAACCTGAATCCTGAAGTATGCCTTACCAAGTTTAGGTACGTGTTGAGCGTGTAACTTTAGCTGGACCTGCGGCAGCAGAAGAGGTGGGGGAGGTGTAGTATGTTGGATCCTTGTATCACACATGTTCTGAGGCGTCCAGCGCCTTGTTGTGGCGCTTCTTCAGCCGCAGTGTCAGTAGGGATGCAAGTCGTGCGTGCCCGTTGCAACAGACTCACGCCAGCAGGTGCTTTGTCAGAATGTAGGTATGATAAGTGATAACACTGATAACACTGATAGCACAAAACACTGATTTGTTCCACTTCTTCGGGCTTTGATCCTAGCCTAATTCTAGCCTGAACCCCCTGATTGTAGATTGCACTGCTAACACTGCTAACACCAATATGTTCCACTTCTTTGGGCCCTGATCCTACCCTGAACCCCCTGATTGTAGATCGCACACGCTTATGCTCCCTCCCGGACTCCGAGCTGTCACCGGTTTACGTCCAACAGAGGCAAGGCCTGAAGGACATCGTTATGGGCATGGCACGGCCCAAATTGATTGGGGGGGCCCCTGTGACAGGTAGTGCTCTCCAATCTTTTCCCCATGATTTGCACAGCAATATACTTCCCGACACCCCTCTCACCAGCTAGCCTAAGCAAACCTGCACAAGCACCCTCCAGGATGTAATCATATGCTATACCCGTCACCCCATGCCAAAGCGGCTCCCTTCCCTTGACTGATATGGTATTTCCTGCCTGCTTCGTGTTTCCTTCGTCCTTCTTTCTTGATGCCACATCGTACACCGCATGCCGCACAGGCTCTCAGCTGGCAGATGTCCTGGTGCGCCTTGTCCAGGCACTCAATGCACAGGAGATCCCTAACATGACGTCAATGTTGGATGCCTTCAATCGGGAGCTGGTGTCCCGAGTGACGAGCAGCTACGTGGAGGAGCTGCAAAAGCTGACACTGCCGGTGCCTGAAAACTTGCTGGAGGTCCGGAGCGTGCCATGCAGTGCAAATTGGGGGTGCAGATTGTGCATCCTACAGTCGTTAGGGTGTGAATGCAATGTCGGGCAGCCTGATTTGAGACAGGTCGGAACTGTCCACCAAGTCAGGTTGATGGCACGCAGGCACACAAGAACGCTCTTCGTATGATTTCGTGTCCCGTGTTGCGCAGGAAGCATGTGAAACTGCAAAATCTGATGCACTTGAGAAATATCGAAGCTCTCAATTAGGGGCCATGGCAGGCCCTGGATCAGCTCTAGAGCAGGAGCTGTTAAAGGTGCGTGAGTGATGCATATCGTCGCTGAATTCTAAGCAGCTGCTGTTCACACTCTAAACCTCTTTTTGGCAAAGGCCCTGTAAAATACCTGCATCGTTTATTTTATATTCGTGTATGGAATTGATGCTGGCTGAGGAGGGGGAGATGAACGGGTGGTATGTGCAGTGATAAGAACTTGTACATGCAGTGATAAGAACTTGTACATGCGCAGTGACAACAACTTGTACATGCACAGTGGTAAGAACTTGTACATGCGCAGTGACAACAACTTGTACATGCAGTGATAAGAACTTGTACATGCAGTGATAAGAACTAGTACATGCAGTCAATGCAGAGCAACTAATTGCTCTCAAGGTCTCGGTCTCGAGCAGGGGGCTGCCAGCCACCCTTCAGATCCCCACTAGTTTTCTTTTTTCCTTTGGTGGGGAGACTCACGGCATTTCGGGCCAATATTTCTCCTTTTCCTTATTGATGCAGGGAGTATTTTGCTGCCTGCGTAGTTCTTCTTTTCTTTCTTTTCTTGCAGTGATGAGAATTTGTATGCGCAGTGATGATAACTTGTGTGTAAGTCAGAGCTGTGCAGGCAGCCGCTGGGTGTCTCTTGTTGCTGTTAACGCCATTAAAACACGACTTCCCAAAAATGTGTTGCACATTCCCCTGCATTCCGACAGCCAGGGACGTGCACACCTACAGACGCTGCCATAGAGAGGCCCACGTCGTGTGCATTTCCACCATACAGGTCAACGCGCAAGCAGCGGTTGGTGCTGGAGCGGGACTCCCCTCTCGTCCTGTGAGCTGCTGTAACACTCACCCACAATTTTGCACAATTGCCTCAGGTTCTCGCCAGGGAGAAGCACACCCGCCAGGTAGAGAATGAGGCTGCTTCAAACACGGTGTGTGGCCGCATTGAGGGGGAGTGTGAGGAGCAGCTGGAACGTTCACAATCGATGAAGCTGCCGTCCGTGCGGAAGTTTGATGCATCGTACGCGGTGGGTGTGTGATCCTACCCTTTTGTGCAGTTGTGGCTCTCTGGATGAGGTGAGCTTACTTTCTCACCGAGAGCAGTTTGCAGATGTTCTAAGCACCTCGGTGAGCTCAAAACAGCATCGCAGAGCCGTTGCCTAGTTTTGGCACCCTGTGAATCCCATCTAATTACCAAGGCCTGCATTCAACACAAATAACCGTTCTGACCTTCAACCATTCCGGTGCCCCGCTTGCAGAAGTGTGCAAAAGCCTTTGCTGCCAGCTGCACAGGTAAGACAACACATGTTGGCATTAATCCTCCTCTTATTGCCTTTGTTTCGGTTGTTCCTCAATCGCAATCCATCTGCCTCAAACTGATTGTGCTCTTGGTGTCATCCCTCTAGCCCATTGAGAAGTCCTGTTTTTCGTACAAGAAACCCTTGAAAAGTGCATGTACGAGCTTACAAGGCAACCTCTCACAAGTTGACTGTGTGATTCACGCACGCAAGCGAAAAGAATGCACAAGCAAGCATATATGTACCTTCCGTAATCCTGCACACCCATCCACATACCAATGATCGGTTTGGCCAAAACAATTTTACAACCCCATGTAGATCATTCCGGGAAGCTACATGATCAAAACCTATTCTTACATCCAATGGTGATCACCTGCAGGTCCTGCTTTTGTTGCCTTCAACGAGCGCCTGCAAAAAGCAGGCCATAGAGCTACCGCCTACTTTCACAAAGGATACAACGATCGCCTGTCTGTAGGTGCGCACAACCCTTTTCAATTCTTAAGCATGCAGAATAATCAAAGCCATCCTACATCCAATCCCTTTTGTATTGCCATTTGATTTCAAACCCGTCCAATGTTACCTTCTGCAGGCTTGCTCGTCCTTTGTTTAGGGGCAGGGATTGTGTTTCGTTTCTTGTTTAAAAGTCGCGTTGGGGAGCTTCTTGGCTGGGGAGGCGCGGCTTTCCTTCAGGTAAGCAACTGCAGCACAGGTGTCGGTTTATAATCTTCTTAGATGCAGGTTGTCAATTGCGTTCACCAGTCTACACAAACTAGCGTTTCATAGACAAACAAAAACAAAAGAGCATCTTCGCTCATATTCAACACTCCTCATTCATTGCAGCTGTGTCCACACTTCTGCCAAGGGAGCATGTATGACACGCAGGTCAGTGTTCTGCACGTGTTCTATTTGGTCATTTGCTTTACGTGGAAGGTCAAAACAGTTAAAAGGAGGCTCTCAAACAAGCAGAGAAGGTGTTTTTAAGCCTATTACTAATGCTAAGGCGAAGCCGCCTGCTTCTAGCCACACAATTTTCCCTTTCCCTGTTCCTCCCTCTCCTGCAGGGATGGACTGTGACCATAAGTATTTGGGAGTTTCTCATGAGCGCGCTCTTCGGATTTGACTTTGCCTGGTTACTGTGGTTGCTACTGTTTGTGGGATACATTTCACTTCGCCTGTGGCGTCGCGCTAATGGGTGGGGGTTGTGGCTATTGAGAAGGAAGAAGAATGTTTTATTGTCTTCAGGAGGGTTAAGGGATTTAGATGTTTAATCTTTCTAGTATTGTTTGCATTGTCCAAGTCCTTTTCCTTTCCCCCCTATTTACATGTGAAGAGCTGCACGAACAACTTGGCAGTTCCCTAATAAGGTGATCGGTTTAACCAATTGATGTTGTAGTTGTTAACTCAATTTAGACAGATGCAGGTATTGCCTTTACCACAAGCAAAGAAGGCCTGCTCTACTTCCCGGATTGGATACACAACCAGATGTGTGCTACTCAGTACAATTACATAGAAGGTCCACCAACCTGCCCCACCTACCGATGCTAGACGGCAACTAGTACAGCACGCTGTGGGCTAAGCCATCCTCTAAAAAAGTTGGAATTATAGTATGAAGGCATCCAACAGGGGGCAGAGAGGGCGCTTGCCTGCCAACAGCATAGTCAGACGCAAGCAGCGTGCAATTAGGTACAACAAGGCAGTATTCACCCTTCTGCTGCCAGCAAGAAGCAGGAAATGCACAAGGACAACAAAGGTTGAAAACGCCTTTCCTTGTTACCAGCGCCCTTAAGGTTTACAAAAAAAGGCCTTCAGTCTAGCGCCCTTAAACCGTCCACACATCCTACTAGGAGCGACAGGTACCATTAACAGCAACCACACAAGAAGCTTCCTCCACAACCTCAGAGTTACCAATCTTTAGACATGATGCCCTGGCACTCACGTGAAACTAAGCTCACGTGTCATCAGGCTGCAATGAAAATCAACTCAATCATCTGAAAAATACTCCTGGTGGTGTGCAGGCCTCTACCTCCCAACCACCTGGTCCCTATTGAAATCCTTCTTCTTTTATTTCCCCGGTGGTATGATATATGGCTCTGTATCCATCGGGGGATGCAGGACAGAAAATCACACCCTTCCCTAAACCATGTCATTAATGTTCCAAAGTTTACACTACCTGCATCCTTTTTCTTTTCTTATATTTGGTTGTAGCTGTTGCCATTCATGGCTAGAAACAATTGCCAAGTCCTAATCTTTTATCACCGTATCCTTTTATTACATCAAACAAAATCGAATGACACACTACATAAAAGGGCCTCCACACATTCCTGTGTGTCGACCGGCGGGTACTCGTATAATACAAATCCAGGCTATTGGCTGCATGTAGTCAAAGAGGAGCAGCAACACACGTACATCCTGCCTCTCCTTAAGCCATTTTTTGTACTGCCTCTGCAATGAGTTGCTTCTTGTAACCGGTCACAGTCTCGCCCACCTCCTTGCCATTCTGTAGGATAAAAAATTGTGTGAGAAGAAGTTTCGCTCTGTGTCATCACTTCTGGTGCCAAACACTAGACAAGATAGCAAAAGTATAGAAGCTGGTAGATGATGAAATTAAGACGCTCATACCTTGTAGAACTTGAACGCGGGAAGGCTTTTGACGCCAAGCTCTGCCACCAATGGCTCCAAGGGCTCAGAGGTGGTATCAAGTTTGAAGAACTTCACGTTGCCATGCTTGTCAACAAGCTCGTCCAGGAACGGACCCAGCTGCCTGCACTTCTGGCACCTGCTCATCAAACACGCATACACACACACATTTACCATTTACAATCGATGAAAACAACAGAACAAGGACGCAGGTCGTATAAACGCTACCGGCATGGATTAGGGAAGGATGTTGTGTTGCATTCTACACCGCCCAATTTAACAAGAGCGACCAGTTTCACATCAGCAGTGAGAGAGCACGTGCTTCTTTTGATCAGCATGGAATGTCTAACAATCTTATTGTCAAGGCGCGATCCAGGAAACAAGCCAAGGCACAATTAAGCTGGGTTTACTCCTGATTACCATGGAGCATAGAAGTCTACAACCACTGCATCTCCGCTCTGGACAGCAGCATCGTACTCCTTGCGGGAAGTAATGGGCTGTAGCTTGGATGCAATTGCCTCAGAGCCCTGCAAGGTCAGAGGTAAAAAGACGGAAGTTGGCTTACTCACAACTTGTGAGTCACAAGGCACGCTGGAAGCTGCTGCAGCAAACAGTCACCTTTAACCAGTTCAAAATGGACCTTGACAAAAATGTGACATTTGGTAATGCGTAGATGCTGTTTTAAGAGGATACAGAAGGAAAGCAGATGATCCTACCGTGTCTGCAGCGTTGGCGGCAAAGTACTCCTGCGATTTCTCCTGTGTGTTATTCATGTGCGTAGGTGGCGGTGTGAAGATGTGGATATTGATGAACAAGTGCGAAGATGTGTGCGTCTGCGCAAGTGTACACACAAGTGTACACACAAGTGCGACGAGTGTCCGAGTGGACACGGTGCACACTTCCATCCCTACAGTGGCCCAATTCTTAAATGACGGACGCCACATGGATCTGAGGTCGCGTTGCTAGCAGGAACACAGCTGGTATACCTTGGGTTGGCCAGAACCATACATTTATAGGTATATACGGTGTATATACAGTATTTTTGGCAGGGAATCACCATACGTGTATATACGGTTCTGGCCAACCCTAGGTATACCTGATCAGGGACCATGGATGGCATCCCAGGCTTCCAGTTGGCTGGGCACCTGTGCAGGGAAAAGTGTGTCTGTATGTGTGTGTGTGTGTGTAGGTGTGTGTGTGTGTGTGTCCACTCATTACTCCTTTGCAGTCATCATCATTTTCCAGGGCACCTATAGTGATAGAGCCAAAATGGATCAAAAACTCCCTGAAACCATAAGATCGCTCCCATCCGCTCCTTGAATTAGCCTTTATAATTAAAACCTGAACTTGAGCTCAGATGCTGCGCATGTTAAATGGTGTGATTCTATTCCATTCGTTTCTTTCTTCTTGTTGGGCCCTCAGGAATCCACCATACCGGCCCTAGAAGAAGAAAGAACCTCATGCAAACCAGTACTTTCAGCCAGAGAACTCACAGTCCTTTGTCAATCAATTTATCTCCCAAAACGCCACTCCCTTCCTTCCAACTCACACTTCTCCGTGCTCTTTGACGTACTGTACTGCCTGCAGCAGACGAAGGGTCTCATCCACGCTGCGTCCAATGGGCATGTTGTTAATCGTGATTTGCTCCACTACTCCCTGCACAAGGACGAGGACATTTTGTTCTGGTAATGTATCTTAAAAATGTTGTTAATCGTGATTTGCTCCACTACTCCCTGCACAAGGACGAGGACATTTTGTTCTGGTAATGTATCTTTAAAATGTTGTTAATCGTGATTTGCTCCACTACTCCCTGCACAAGGACGAGGACATTTTGTTCTGGTAATGTATCTTAAAAATGTTGTTAATCGTGATTTGCTCCACTACTCCCTGCACAAGGACGAGGACATTTTGTTCTGGTAATGTATCTTAAAAATGTTGTTAATCGTGATTTGCTCCACTACTCCCTGCACAAGGACGAGGACATTTTGTTCTGGTAATGTATCTTAAAAACGCATCTGAAATGGGGCCCTGCGATGCGCAAGTCAGAGAAAATTTGCTTGTATCAACCCCATGAAATTCAGTTTCAAGTACCATAGTAGTATACCGTGGTAGCTTTAGTTTAGTCTATCATCAGATGAAGGGATAACGTGCACTGCCTGCACGTCACGTTTTGTCTGTCCACCCTCCTGTACTACCTCTGGGTTGATAATGAACAGTCCACGCAGGGCTACCCCAGCAGATTCCACAAGGACACCATACCTGCAACGCACAACACATGGAGCACAGGAGTGTGAAGCAGCACTTGCCAAAGCAGCACAAGCAGCACTCTGAATCCATCACACAGCACTCCAAATCCATCACACAGCACTCCAACTCCATCACACAGCACTCCAAATCCATCACACAGCACTCTGAATCCATCACACTACACTCCAAATTCATCACACTACACTCCAAATTCATCAAACTACACTCCAAATTCATCACACTACACTCCAAATTCATCACACTACACTCCAAATTCATCACACTACACTCCAAATTCATCACACTTCACTCCAAATTCATCACGCTACACTCAAAATTCATCACACTACACTCAAAACTCCATCACACAGCACTCCAAATTCGAAACACTACACTCCAACTCCATCACACAGCACTCCAAATTCAAAACACTACACTCCAACTCCATCACACAGCACTCCAAATTCATCACACTACACTCCAACTCCATCACACTACACTCCATATCCATCACACAGCACTCCAAATCCATCACACAGCACTCCAAATTCATCACACTACACTCCAAATTCATCACACTACACTCAAACTCCATCACACAGCACTCCAAAATCATCACACAGCACTCAAACTCCATCACACAGCACTCCAAATCCATCACACTACACTCAAACTCCATCACACAGCACTCCAAATTCAAAACACTACACTCAAACTCCATCACACTACACTCCAACTCCATCACACAGCACTCCAAATCCATCACACAGCACTCCAAATTCATCACACCGCACTCCAATTTCAGTAAAAAGACTGCCTACTCTATATCAACGTCATCAGCTCATCTTCTATCATGCGTACTTTGCCGAGATGGCTTTAGTGGTGTCTGCTAGGATGGGGATTTGCATATAGCCAAGGCCACCCTTGGAACGTGGCGTCCTGTAATGCAAGTTGCAAGTGTGCAAACAGTGAATGTGTGTGTGTGTGAGTGTGCATGTGTGTGTGTGTGTGTGTGTGTGTGTGTGTGTGTGTGTGTGTGTGTGTGTGTGTGTGTGCAAGCAATGTGTGTGGGGTCCTGCAGCACAAGTCCCAAGTGTGCAAGCATTGTTTGTATGTGCGTGTGCGTGTGTATGTGCACGCATATGTGATATGCTCGTATACGCATATGGAATAAAAAGCAGAGGCCAAAAACAGATGACAAGCTGTTTGGGGAGGGTCATACCCCTACTCGCAGCTTTGCGCTACTCAGTGTAAACTAAGGCACCGAGGATTTATTGTAGTGTCCTTGTTATGAGAATCAGACGAGGCCTGTAAATCTGGTGAACCAAGCCAGCACAGCAACCTCCTTTGCTTTTTCTACAGCAGCCTTAAACACATCATACCTGATCCATGCCAGATGCGACTCCTCCGTGTCTGTAGAGCAGGCAATGAGCTACAGCGCAAAAAAAGAAAGCAACAAAGAGTTCAGGAGTTCTATGCTTCAGTTCGCTGTAGGCTTCGTCATTACACCAAGGCATAAAAAGAGTTCTACAGCTGAAGCAGAGAACTGATGATTTCCGTACAGCAGGCAATGAGCTGCAGCACAAGGAAAGCAGAAGAGAGAGCACTCAGCACTTAAAGTCTGCAGAGTAGGCAATGAGCTACAGCACAAAGCCTATAGGTTGAGCAGCCATGCCAGGCTGGAGGCCTTTGTAATCCAAACAAAACTACAGCACAAAGGATGCAAAAAAGGGAGTGCGCGTAACTGTCTGCAAAGTAGCCAATGTGCTATACGGCACAAAGAGAGCAAAAGAGCGCCAGAATGCACACTCTGTGCCAATAAAAAAGCCTTCCATGCCTTCCTACTTCTGGTTGGCTACTCAATTTTACACTCTCATAGCTGCTCAAGCTACAATCTATTCAATTTTACAATCTACTCAAGCTCAAGCTACAATCTATTCAATTTTTCACTCACAAAGCTGCTCAAGCTACAACCTATTCAATTTTACAATCTACTCAAGCTCAAGCTACAAAGCCAAACATAAGACATGCGACATGCGATGCATACGAGGCACAAAGAAAAAACGCACTTGCGCGTTTATGGCTTCAAACTCCTTTGCCCTGTCTGAAAAGGCAATGATCTCGGTGGGGCACACAAAAGTGAAGTCCTTTGGGCTGCGTACATGCACGGAAGGTGATGGATGATGCTTAAGCGGGGCTCTTACATGTGCGAGCAAGCAGAGTACTTCTATTTCTGAATGGACGATGAACAGGGATTTGAGAAGAAGTGAGCACTATAGTGTGCACGCAATTGAGTGATATTTATCAGCACTGATTCTTACAACTCCACTTCCTTCCCTTTGTTTGCATGTATATCTTGTGTCCACCGCTTTTTGGCTTATAACAAAAACAACTATGAAGTTGAAGAGGTAAGCGTGCAAACTTTGAGATTGTGCAGTACAGCAAGTACAGTCATCCTATCAAGATCGCGGTGACGGACAGTTGATAAAAGCGGATAGTTGGGCCTGTTCATCAATACTTGACGCAGCTGATGACTCACTAGAAGAAGAGATGACTCACTAGTAGAAAAAGAGATGACTCACTCGTAGGAGTGATGACTCACTAGAAGAAGAGATGACTCACTAGTAGAAGAAGAGATGACTCACTAGTAGAAGAAGAGATGACTCACTAGAAGAAGAAATGATGACTCACTAGAAAAAGAGATGACTCACTAAAAAAAGAGCACCACGTATTTGCCCTTGTAGTCATCCAGGCTCACTTGCTTGAACTCGTTGTCGACCACAGCTGCAGCACAAAGTAGGAGGGCTACGTATGAGTTTCTGAGACCAGGTTGCATGCGTGTGTGTGCATGCGTATTTGTGCGTGTGTGTATGTGTGTGCGTGTGCGTGTGTGTGTGTGTGCGTGTGTGTATGTGAGTATGTGTGTGTGTATGTGTGTGTGTGTGTGCGTGTGTGCCAGAACCACAAATATACGGTGTATATACGGTTTTAGGCAGAGAAATCACCATATGTACGGAAATACAATGTGTATAGGTATACGGCTCTGGCCAACCCTAAACTTTGAAAAAAAGAGGCTCTGTCAAACCCAGATGCTATATAATTCATATTGGGCTCACCTGCAGTCTCTGATATTCCACTTTCAACAAATGGGGCCCACACAACACACACAGATAAGCAGATAAGCAGCACTTATATTTCGGGCTCACCTGCAGTCTTGAATGAAGGAGCTTTGCAGCCTACTGCGACGGAAGGAAGAGGGTACGTGATCATCCTGTGTGTATGCGTGTATGTGTGTATGTGTGTGTGCATTTTGTGTGTTTGTTTGATTGTTTCTTTGTGTGTGTGTGTGTGTGTGTGTGTGTGTGTGTTTGTGTGTGTGTGTGCGTGTGTGTGTCTGTGTGTGCATGTGCGCGCACATGAGCACGAGTCTAGTTTTTGCAAATGTTGGAGGAAAAATGGCAGCGCTGGTCGCAATAAAACACCAATACTCGTCCAGTACCGATAAAGGGTCAAAAATTCCCCACCATGGTCGGTCGGTCAGAGAAGGAAGAACAATTATCGAGCAGCAACTCACCAGCCTCAGTCAGAGAGCAGAAGTACAATCACACAGCATGAAGCACTGCTTAAGCAGCACCCCATTTACCTCTAACCTTGAGCTAATACAAGAACCAACCTCTAACCTTGAGCTTATACAAGAACTAACCTCTAACCTTGAGCTAATACAAGAACCGGTCACTGGCAAGCCTGGCAAGGAGAAAGCAATCAGTCAACAACATGTCATAGTGGGGGGGCAAGGAACCCGTGGTTGAACACAGAGCGCCTCTCCCCCTACAGTTATTCCAGACCAGATATACGATGCAGCGCAATCGGAGGCCTGAATTCTTGCTTTCCCCCTTTTTTCAATTTCAAATTAATGCATCACACCTTTACATTGCATACATCATATTCATGGTGACCAGTGTGGGAGCGTCACTAGCGACGCTGAAAAATTGGCAAAGCCCATCACGCGCACAACGTGTGCGTGCATAAACATGTGTGCGTATGTGTGTGTGTGTGTGTGCGCGCGCATGTATGCGTGCACGTGTGTGTGTGTGTGTGTGCGCGTGTGTGCCTGTGTGTTAGTGCGAGTGAATGTGTGCGCGTGTCTGTTTGTGCGTGCACATATGTATGTGTGTGCGCGCCTGTGTATTCACGCGCGCGCCTGTATTTGTATGTGTGTGCGCATGCGCATGCGTGTGAGTGTATGTGTGTGTGTGTGCCTGTGTGTGTCTTACTGCCCCACAGATGCTGCAGTGGTGTGCATGAAGCTGTGCAGCCTTGTATGTCTGGAATCTGCTTCAACCCATAGTGCGCGGCAAGCACCTGCACCGCGCGCTCCATGCCCCGCGAGCAGTCCAAGCCAACACGGACCGCATTCCTGTATGGGTTCCGTTCAAGTAAACTTCCGCGCGTCATGAACATCTGACTAAACTAAAATTATATCGTCCATCGAAATTTTAATTACTGGATTCTGCTTGTATGGTAATCCATGAACCGTGAACGTTGCAGCCGGAACACAACCGAGGGCCCCTAACGCAGCATCCGCAGCCGGGGAAGTGTGCTGATGGATGCTGCACCATCAGGACCCCAGAGTCCCAGATTTCATCTGCCCCAGTAGAAAGGATTAGTTAGGAGCCTATGTCGAGTTATAGCCTGTGGGGTGGCCTGGGTGAGCCTGGGAAGGCCAGTGTGAAGTGTGGTGGGAAGCCACCAACGCTAGGGGCTCACGCCCCCCACAAAGGCTTCGCCAAAAAAGTGTCGTCATGAAATATTCCCTAATATTTTTAGGGTTGGCCCAAACCGTGTATATGGAATACGGCGTATTTCAATACGCCATATATACGGTACCGTATGCATATGAAATTTCCCACCGTGTCTGTATCCGTACGACTGTACATGGGTTTTGACCGACCGTATATACATGGTCTAAACCATGTATATGGACCAGCAATTGCAGGTGGTGCAGAGACTTGGGTTCGATTCCCAGCAACAGCAATCTTATTGCTCTTTTAGTCAGTTCAGCCATTCCTGTTGGAGTTCTTGCCCCAAAGCCAAAAAGTACATTTAAGTATGCAGGACCCTTAGGTACATATAAGCACCCCTGCGCACTCAGTTTGTGGCGAGAGGTGCCCAGGTGGGCATGGTGGACCAGGGTGGACATCCCTGCCAGAAAATGGATTTTCAAACGCTCCCCTCTGGTGCCAGCAACTTACCAGGGGTGTTTGCAATAATATTGGGGCCATTACGAGGGTGGTCCGAAGGGGTAGGGCGGGGGTCCGTTTTCGACCCCAGTTTTGGCAGGGAAATTCCAAAAAGCTTCAGCCTTTTTCTCCCTGCAGATGGGCTGTAGCTGGCCCGTGAGGCCACTAGGTGCAAGGTCATTGAAGAATTTGGATGTTCTTATAATACTAAGAGAGCCTATGCTTCTTTTGTGGGAGGTTGCTAGTGCAAGCTATTGATGGCTTTTGAAAATCTCAGCTCTCGCTGCCCACCACGGCCCAACCCCAGCATTCCAGACCATACTCTCAACTGGGCATGCCTAGGGAGCATACTGAAGGACTCCCGACACTCAGGTGGTGGCCATAAAGCGTGTTCCCAGGGTTTCCAGAAATGCACCATTCTTGCCCAGCAAACAGGCCCACACACTAAATCCTTAGGGGCAAATTTTCACCCCCCCTTTTTTTTGCTTTGATGGGTATGGTTTGACCCTAAACCTGTCTGGCATATCAAAAGAACTGGTGAAAATCGGACACATTTCTACACCCATGCCAACTTTCAGGCAGGGAAATGGCACAAATCCAGCCCCCCACTAACTGACCATAAACTCATTTATTTTATGCAGAAGTGTTACATTTATGTTTTAAATCCTGGGTGGCCTCAGGGGCTTGGCTAGGCTGGAAATTTTTTTTTGCCAGTTTCTTCCTCTCGCCTTTTATCAATGGCACTTCCTTTGCTTCCTACTTTCTGCAAATGCAAGTTTTTTGCATTAATAAATACCGTGCGTTTACAATCACTTCGTGAGACCAAGTATGGGGGATTGCCCACTCCTAGGGCAGCAACAAGAGGGGTGCTTAACCCCTGAGTGCCCATCTCTTCAAGCAGAGTACAAAACTGCAACCTTTTTCCTTTTGGGAAGCTTTTGTTGGGGTCTCTGCTAAGGTCCTTTTTTAGTTGCATTGGTTGAGGCATCAGACAAAGCGCCACAAACCGAGGTTGAGGAGTGCACACAGCTGACGCACCCGAAGTCTTCGTCAAACTCCTCCCACAAAGCACGGCTGGAGTGGAAGCTCCGGGCTGGAAGGGAGGCGCGCAATGCCCCAAGCGCAGCTCCCCCTTCGCCAGTGCCTGCGCAATTCCGTGCAAGGATGCGCGTCACACACGTTGCAATAGGAAGGGTCTCGTGTGAGGAATTTGGGCGTATTTGTGATTGACTACGTTTTGCGCGGGTGTTTGTGTGTGACTGACTGCGTACGTGTGGGCGCATGATCGAATTTGCATGCATGTATGCGCGTGTGTGATGGCTTGCGTGCACATACATACAGGTCTGTAAGTGTGAGTGTGTGTGTGTGTAAGTGTGTGTGTGTGCGTGCGTGCGTGTGTGTGTGTGTGTTTGTGTGTGTGTGTTTGTGTTTGTGTCTCTGTGTGTGTGTGTGTGTGCGTGTGTGTGTGTGTGTGTGTGTGTGCGTGTGCATGTGCGTGTGCGTGTGTGTGAGTGTGTGTGTGTGTGTGTGTGTGTGTGTGTGTGCGTGTGTGTGTGTGTGTGTGTGTGTGTGTAAGTGTGTTTGTGTCTCTGTGTGTGTGTATGTGTGTGTGTTGTGTGTGTGTGTGTGTCACCACTGTATCTGATGGATTATCACTGCTAGTGACGCACTGACCTGCTGATACACCAGCATTGTTGAATGCGGTTAGAGACCTTGCGCAGGAGCGCAAATTACGCAGGATTGTACTGCGGACTTGCATTGTATTTTGTCAATAACGCGTTGATAGAGATCAGAGCCTCACAAAGTTCGGTAACCTACGTTTCGAATTCGCGAAATCTACAACGATCATGAACCACAGTTGAGGAAAGAACCGCGTATGACGGACGTGCCGTCACCTGTTAACGGTTCTGATGAACTCGAAAGCGTTCGTGCATGTTTGCAACAGCTATGTGCCAGCATTGCCCGTCTTGAAGGACAACCTGGTCTGGACGACCCACTTGTGGAAAGGCCTGCCTGGCGTGACATCCCAGGCATGCCAAGGCAGCCATACCAACGGTCAACAACACAGCATCCTTGGTGCCCCAGGGTTGGTAGGAGGGATCCCAATATAGAGGTGTGTGCGCATCCTTGGTACGTTTAGTTTATTAACACACACACACACACACACACACACACGCACACACACACACACACACACACACACACACACACGCACACACAGACACACACACACACACGCACGCACGCACGCACGCACACACATGACACACACATAACAACACATGCACACCCATACATGCACACACACACACACACACGCACACCCATACACACACAAACTTGCGCACACACACACACACACACACACACACACACACACACACACCACGCTCAGGCCTAACAACCGGGAGAGTTAACTGCCATAATATCCCCCCATTTTACTTTAATCACAGGGTGAATCCGCAAATGCTCATAGCAGCTGCAGCAAGAGCAAAAGGCCCTCGTCCGCTCCACCCCCCCCTAGCCTACCAGGCGCTTTAGAAACGGAGTCACGTAGATCAGAACCTCTGGCATTTGGTGACGACAATGGTGACCACAGGTACAAAGCAAGATGAGTGCTGCAGTGTGCTTTATGTGCTTTGTGGTTAGGCATGTCTGTAAAGGGTATGTGTGTGTGTATGTGCGTGTGTGTTGTGTGTTTGTGTACGTGTGTGTAGGTGTACGTGTGTATGTGTGCACGTGTTTGTGTGTGTGTGTGTGTGTGTGTGTGTGTTTGTGTGTGTGTGTTCGTGCGCGGATGTTCAAATATATTTGTACACATCGCGCGCATGTCTGCATGACATCCTAGTTTCAGTGCATAGCAACACGCTTTTATCGTCCCATTGCTCTTCGTGCCCCACAAATCACACCAACACTCTCCCACGTGGCATGCCTGCGCAGGAACCTTATCATGTTGCCCCCCAATGCCGCTTCCCACGTCATATCTCACTCGTCCCTGAGAGCAGCTCCCTTGGGAAACCTTAATGTCGTTATTCCCGGTACAGATGCCCCCCCCCTGTCAAGCCACCTACACAGGCAGTCCACCAGCCAGGATGCGTCGCTGCACAGCCACAGCCACAGCCACAGCCACAGCCAAGGTTCAGAGGAGGAGCAGGCGGACAGTCTACCCCCACTACGAGGAGCTAGTGCGGAGAGGGATGACAGTGAGGGGGCAGCACAAGCTGGCTCGCGTCCACCTGCATATGTGTTACATACGGTGGGGGACAGCATGGGCAGTGTTAGTTGTGAGGGGAAGGGGAGTGATGGTGTACAAGGGAGTGGACGGGCAGCAAACGCAGGGGCGGGGCGTGTCAGAGGTTTAGGGGTGGGCAGAGAGCAGCGGAATGGAAGCAGCAGTATCAGTAGCAGCAGCAGTAGCCTTGGACATAAGAGAGAGGAGGAGACGGGGCAAGAAGCGAAGCCTGGGCTCGTGGACCCACCACCGTTGCAAGGGGCGGTGGATGGAGGAGGAACAGGAGGAGAGGAAGGGCAAGGGAGAGGGGGAGGGGCCATGAGCTGGGCAGGGCAAGCAAGCGCGGTAACTAGGCAAAAAGGAAGGGAGGAGCAAGGGGGCATGGCCGGCCTTGGTGCTCAGCTGAACGTCTCTTCTGAAAAGCTGCGGTGCAGTCCGGTCTTGGACGATAAGTCCTTGGCTCCTCCTGTCTATTCACAGGCCAGGTATGTGTGTGCGTGTTTTGTGTGTGTGTGTGTGTGTGTGTGTACAAGCTTTGCTGTCACATGGTAAAAACCAGAAGCAAAGGCGAACAGAGAGACTTGCTGCACTCATTGCTACTTGTCGAGCTTTGCACAGCGTATATGCACGTGGACATGCCCCCTTGCTCTAAACGTTTACACACGTACACCACATACTTCTAGGTGTGCACGGTTCAGTGATTATAATGACGTCAAGTACCTGGATTCCCATAAACCATCGGACCCCGCAAAGAGTGACACAGAAGAGGTGGGTTAGGGAATGTTAAGTGGAGAAACTAGTGTTTGTGTGTGCGCGCATACGTGTAAAAGTGCATGTTTGTGAAACCTTTTTAGTGGAAGCAACACACGGGCATTCACCTTCTCTGCCAGACATGTTGTGCAATAGCAGTCATCCTAAACCCCATAACACATTTTGCATACGCAGATACGCAGCCACCTTTATTGCCGACATACATATTAATTACACTCTAACCGCCAAAACACGTCACCCTTCTTGCTGGGCACACGCAGGTCCTTGCGAATTTAAAAGTTGAAATGCAAGCACAGAAGGCTGACCAACAACTCAGAAGAGAACCTCAGCAAACGCATCTGCAGCGAGCGTTTTTTACAATGAAGGTGAGTGCTTGGCGTGCACATGCTTGCACAAACACACATAAATGCTTGCAAATAAGCACGCACACACACACACATTTTTACGCGCTCACGCACAAACATGCACGCACACACACACACACACACACACACACACACATACATACACATACACATGCACATCAAAACAAACGCAGCGCCTGGTGTGGGACGTTTTGGGCCCCTCGGACCCCATACGTCTCACTTGGGATATCATCAACGTGTTTGCCAATCTGTACGCCATCATCATAACCCCGTACATCGTGGCCTTTCAGATCCAGACTGTAAGTGGGATGAGGAAGGACTGAAGCAGCCCATCTTGAAAGAGCTCGTTATATCAGGGTAGCCTCTTGGCAATCAATTCTGCTTTACCCTCCTTGGTGACGCACACACACATACACACTCATACGTAAAATCACGCACGCATAGAAGCACGCATATATGTATGCACGTGCACACAACATACACAAGACACATGCCGACAGGCACACAAATACCAGGGATGTTTCATACGGACTTTTGAGACATTCAATACGGAAAATTATGCGTAAATTACAGAACACGTATAATACTATCTTATATTAAGCAATTTTGGGACCTCCGGATTTTACCCAAAATCAGGTCAGCCAAGCCCACTCCCAAAAGGGGGGATAAATGCCCCCCTCTCCTGAACTGCAAATGTCATATATACTTTATACTGCACATGTCATATATGCACTGAACTGCACATGTCATATATGCACTGGACTGCACATGTCATATATGCACTGGACTGCACGTGTCCTATATGCACTTCTGCATAAAAAATATGGGTTTCAGATCCAGAGTGTGAGGGGCTGGATTTGTGCCTTATTCTGCCAGAAAGGTTGCACGGGCGTAGAAGTACAATTAAAATCAAACCATACCCATTACAGCAAAAACAAGGTGGGTGTAAAACTTTGCCCCCAAAAGACTTGTGCATGGTCTGAAATGGTGGGCGTCGGTGGGCAGCGACAGCTGAAAATTTAAAATGCCATCTGCCCTCAACTTTTGCAGTAGACTCCTTCCAGAAACATAACAAAGCAACCCTTATGAACAACATGTACATGAATAAAGAATTTAGCAAAGCCGTACATTTTGTAATTTTCCTACCTAAAGGGGGTCCAAAAACCAGATTAATACCCCAGATCCCCGGACCTTCACCTGAGCGTCAGGAATATTATTTCAAACGTCCCTGATTTTTTCCTGGCACAGAGAAGGAGCTCTTGGAACTGACCTAAATTTTGTTTCTGATTTCGGACAGTAACTCTGGCTTGTATGGCTGACCTGCCTGAAATGGACTCAATTCGCCCTCAAATCACCCAAAAAGCTACAAAACTTCCCAGTATAGGAATGTGTCATACAAATACGCCATATCGTATTTAACGCGTATTTTACCGTATTGAACAAACCGGGCCATATTATACGGTACAAAATTTGCCTATTTTTGCCGGATGTTGGCCTTTTTTGGCAATTCCTGCCCAGAAACGGCCTTTCAGCGAGCTTCCAATGCTATTACATAATGTATTAATAACATAAATATCATATGATATAGGTACTGGGAAAGAATTGGAAACGTTATGATTGGGTGATTTTGGGGCGAATCGGGTCCATTTTGGGTCAAAATTCGACACTCCCAAAATTGCTTTAAAATACGGTAATATTATATGTTTTTTCTTATTGAACACTTGATATACCGTATTGAATGTCCCAATGCCCGTATAAAACCCTGTTAGGTACTTTTCTTACTTTATATGGTAAATATGCAAAGTATCATGTAAACGCCATATATAACATCCCTGAAAAATAATATACGTACTGTACAGGAGTTCTTTTATGGAAGGCATGTCCACTTTTTGGGGTGGACGCCTCTCAGGGATCACCCACCCCCAACCCCCCTTCCATGCCCCCAACCAGACAAAAAGGGTACCAATCTGCTCCTTATTGAATTCTGCATCCATCTGCATACTCATCAAGACCTGAAACTGAATCGTTGCAGAGTTATGGGGCAAAAACTGAGGTACGGACGCCCATGCACACATGACTTACCAGGCACCAACACCTGGCTTGCACAGCCCCAGCTTCCATTTCTTCAAAATTCCACTGACTATCTCATGCTGGCACAATCCTGGAAGTTTGGAGTGAATTGCTGCTCCAGTGGCTTGACTCACCCCGCGGCCTGCACCCGAGCGCGTGTGCCTCTGACTTTTGGACATGTCCACAACCCCCCCCCTTTCACCCAGTTTGCTCAAAAAGGGTGGCAATTGACTGGGCTTGAGCTAAGGGTTCCGATGATATAACTAAAATTCTGTGAAAGAGAAAAAACTGGA